>Ga0207957_1000278_pt1 | contig 12305 bp, 14 predicted proteins | sample CryBogCBH27Jun07_FD_184603 | JGI IMG/M metagenome (GOLD analysis project Ga0207957, IMG submission 184603) | Freshwater microbial communities from Crystal Bog, Wisconsin, USA - CBH27Jun07 (SPAdes) | ecosystem: Environmental > Aquatic > Freshwater > Lake | place: Crystal Bog, Wisconsin, USA...
ATTCCATATTGTGGAACTATAAATCAGCAATTGAAATAAGGACTGGCCCTCATTGCTGCAGTGCATTTTATGGATGGAAATGACGTTTCATATGATGAAATAAAACCCGGCTGCCCATTCGAGCAAAACCGGGTTTTTTTGTACGTGAAAACTGCCGCACTATGAAGTGCTTATTTAATGCACTTGGCGTGTAAAACTAAAGTCGCCTTGCTTATCAATATCAACAGGCACAACATCTTTAGGACCAAACTTGCCCTCAAGAATCATCTTCGATACAGGGTTCTCAATATGTTGTTGAATAGCCCGTTTGAGTGGTCTTGCACCAAATACAGGATCGAAACCTACCTCAGCAATTTTATCGAGCGCTGCATCGCTGACCTCTAGCTGCATATCCACTTTAGCTAGGCGATCTGACAGATTCTTGAGCAAGATCTTGGCAATGTTGGCGATGTTTTTCTTATCCAAGCCATGGAAGACGACGATCTCATCGATGCGGTTCAAGAACTCAGGGCGGAAGTGATTCTTTAACTCACCAAACACAGCCTCTTTGACTTCAGACTGTTTCTTATCGACCATGGACTGAATGAGATGTGAGCCGATATTACTGGTCATCACAATCACCGTATTCTTAAAGTCAACAGTGCGCCCTTGACCATCTGTTAGACGTCCATCATCCAATACTTGTAGCAGCACATTGAATACATCAGGGTGGGCTTTTTCAATCTCATCAAACAAGATGACGCTATAAGGATGACGACGGACTTGTTCAGTTAAATAACCACCCTCCTCGTAACCAACATAGCCTGGAGGCGCACCTATCAAGCGAGCAACGCTATGTTTCTCCATGAACTCACTCATGTCGATCCGAATCAAATACTCTTCGCTATCGAATAAGAATCCCGCTAAAGCCTTACACAACTCAGTCTTACCAACACCCGTAGGCCCAAGAAATAAGAAAGAGCCATAGGGGCGATTCTCCTCAGCCAAGCCTGCGCGGGAGCGACGAATCGCATCAGACACAGCCCGAATAGCCTCATCTTGACCAACCACGCGCTTGTGCAAGAGCTCTTCCATCTTTAATAGTTTGTCGCGCTCACCTTGCATCATTTTGGATACAGGAATGCCAGTGGCGCGTGAGACCACTTCAGCAATTTCTTCAGCGCCGACTTGAGTACGTAAAAGTTTATTCTTAGCAATACCACCTTTATCGCCCTTGGCCTCTGCAGCTGCAGCGGATTTAAGCTTAGCTTCTAACTCAGGTAACTTGCCGTATTGCAACTCAGCCACTTTCTCTAGCTTACCCTCGCGCTGATACTTCACAATTTCTGCTTTGATCTTTTCAATTTCTTCTTTGACATTGGCAGTTCCGAGTACAGCACTCTTCTCAGCCTTCCAAATCTCTTCAAGATCTGCATATTCCGCACCCAAGCGCTGAATCTCTTCCTCAATCAAGCCTAGACGTTTTTGAGAAGCCTCATCTTTTTCTTTTTTAACTGCCTCACGCTCAATCTTGAGTTGAATCAAACGACGATCTAATTTATCCATTACTTCGGGCTTAGAGTCGATCTCCATCCGAATGCGTGAACCTGCTTCATCAATCAAATCAATCGCCTTATCAGGTAAGAAGCGATCTGTAATATAACGATGCGATAGCTCAGCTGCCGCTACGATGGCGGGATCGGTAATCTCGATACCATGGTGAAGCTCATAACGCTCTTGCAAACCACGCAAGATCGCAATTGTTGCTTCAACACTAGGCTCTTCGACCATTACTTTCTGAAAGCGGCGCTCAAGTGCAGGATCTTTTTCAATGTACTTGCGATATTCGTCTAGGGTGGTAGCGCCAATACAGTGCAGCTCACCCCGAGCTAAAGCAGGTTTAAGCATATTACCTGCATCCATCGCACCATCACCTTTGCCAGCGCCTACCATCGTATGGATTTCATCTATGAAGATGATGGTCCGACCTTCATCTTTAGCAACATCGCTCAATACCGCCTTGAGGCGCTCCTCAAACTCACCACGATATTTAGCGCCAGCCAATAACAATGCCATGTCTAAAACTAGAACACGTTTGTCTTTAAGAGTCTCTGGAACTTCACCATTGACAATGCGCTGAGCCAAGCCTTCGACAATTGCAGTTTTACCAACACCAGGTTCGCCAATGAGCACGGGGTTATTCTTGCCACGCCGTTGCAAAATCTGAATGGTGCGACGAATCTCATCATCACGCCCAATCACAGGATCTAATTTTCCTAAACGCGCACGTTCAGTTAAGTCGACGGTATATTTTTTTAAGGCCTCGCGTTGACCTTCGGCATCTGCACTATTCACTGATTCTCCTCCGCGTACTAGTTCAATAGCCGCTTCTAATGATTTTCGATTGAGGCCATTCTCGCGCGCCAGCTTGCCGAGCTCGCCCTTGTCGTCTGCAACTACCAGTAAAAAGAGTTCGCCAGCGATAAATTGATCGCCCCGCTTAGTAGCTTCTTTTTCAGTGAGATTGAGCATATTACTTAAATCACGTCCAACTTGAACTTCACCACTCGTGCCCTGCACCTCAGGTAAATTCGCAATCAGCTTGTCTAGTCCCTTTTCTAAACCAGGGATATTCACGCCTGCACGACTTAATAGGCTCTTAGCGCCCCCATCAGAGTCGCGTAGCATTGCTAATAAAAGATGGGCTGGCTCGATATATTGATTGTCCTTAGCCAAAGCCAAACTTTGGGCCTCACTCAAGGCCTCTTGAAATTTCGTAGTTAGTTTCTCTATTCTCATTTTTTTCTCTATTTAAAGCTCAGGTTAAACCTGAAAATCTCTAGGTGTCTCATGAGGCACCTGCTATCTATAGAATATAAGGACTATATGACATATTTCAAGGTCTTTAAGACCACCTAAACCCTGATTTTTACTGCTTAATGTCCTGGCTAGTCTACCTACTGGAATGCGCTGATGGCACTTACTATGCTGGCATTACCAATCGGCTAGATCATCGTCTGGAAGCCCATAATTCTGGGGAAGGTGCGCGTTACACCCGATCACGTAGGCCGGTCATCCTTTTGGCAACCCAAGAGCATCCTGATCGATCTGAAGCCTCTAAGGCAGAAGCCAAACTGAAACGCTTACCAAAAAGTCAAAAACGCGCGTTTTTTGATAAATGCTAGAGCTTGATTCAAGCGTGAAGCAATTTATTTCGCTTGATAGTCTAGCGCCACTGCTTCTGCAACTTTGATGCCATCAATTCCAGCAGACATAATTCCGCCTGCGTAACCGGCACCCTCTCCGGCTGGGTAAAGACCCTTGATGTTCATACTTTGATAATTTGTGCCACGTGTAATCCGCAAGGGTGAAGAAGTGCGCGTTTCGATGCCCGTCAATACGGCATCTTTGAATGAGAAACCCGGGATCTGTTTTTCAAAAGCAGGAATCGCTTCCCGAATCGCTTCAATGCAGTAGTCAGGCAAACTGCTTGCAAGGTCTGTGAGATGAACCCCGGGCTTATAGGACGGTAGTACGCTCGCAAATTCAGTAGAGGCTTTGCCTGCTAAGAAGTCGCCCACCAACTGTCCTGGCGCTTCATAGGTAGATCCACCTAACTCATATGCCTTTGACTCCAAGGTTCTTTGAAATTCAATACCTGCTAATGGTCCACCCGGATAGTCATCAGGCGTGATACCAACCACAATGCCTGCATTGGCATTTCGTTCGTTGCGTGAGTATTGACTCATACCATTCGTTACGACCCGATTGGGTTCTGAAGTAGCAGCTACGACGGTACCTCCAGGACACATGCAAAAACTATAGACTGAGCGGCCATTTTTAGCGTGATGCACTAATTTGTAATCGGCTGCGCCAATCAGCGGATTGCCAGCATGCGGCCCCAGACGAGCCTTATCAATTAAAGACTGGGGATGCTCAATGCGAAAGCCAATCGAAAACGGCTTTGCTTCCATATAGACGCCTGCATCGTGCAGAGCTTGAAAGGTATCGCGCGCGCTATGCCCAAGTGCAAGTATGACGTGGGAAGCCGGCAGGTCAGGCTGCCCTTCAATCTTGACTGCTTGAACTTGATTATTCGTTATGACAAAACCATTCACCTTTTGCTGAAACCGTATCTCTCCGCCGAGCTCAATAATCTCTTGACGCATTTTTTCAACAACGCCAACTAAGCGGAAGGTACCGATATGGGGCTTAGCGACGTACAAAATTTCTTCTGGGGCACCTGCTTTCACAAACTCAGCAAGCACTTTACGCCCATAAAATTTGGGATCTTTGACCTGGGTCCAGAGTTTTCCATCAGAAAAAGTACCAGCTCCCCCTTCGCCAAACTGCACATTGGACTCAGGATTGAGGATCTTCTTGCGCCACAATCCCCACGTATCTTGGGTTCTCTCTCGAACAGCCTTGCCACGCTCAAGCACAATCGGCTTGAATCCCATTTGCGCTAAAACTAATGCAGCAAAGATTCCACAGGGTCCAAAACCAATTACAACGGGGCGATCTAGCGGATGTGCTTGGGAAGCTTTAGTGACAAAGTGGTAGCTCGTATCTGGTGAAACTCGGATGTGCTGATCGCCCGCGTATTTCTGCAGAAGTGCATCTTCGTCTTTCACCGAGATATCGAGGGTGTAGATCAATGACAGAGCTACATTCTTGCGGGCATCATAACTACGCTTAAATACTGTGAAACCTATTAAATCTTTTGGGTTTAAGTGGAGACGCTTCAAGATCGCCTGCTCCAGAGCCTCTGGGGCATGATCAATCGGTAAGCGAAGTTCAGTAAGGCGAATCATGGAGCTAGGATACACATTAATTGGTGAGGATTTGGCCCAATCATACTGACCAGCAAGCTTCAGGGCGATAATGCAGCATGGCCCTACGCGCAACTATTCACAAAGCCGACCTTCATGTCGCCGACTCTGACCGTCATTACTATGGCAGTCATTCGCTCACGATTGCTAAGCACCCCTCCGAGACGGATGAGCGGATGATGGTGCGCATTCTGGCCTTTGCACTCCAAGCTCAAGAGAATCTCACCTTTACTAAGGGTCTGAGCGATGCTGATGAACCTGATCTGTGGGTCAAGGACTTAACGGATGCCATTCAACTCTGGATTGAAATCGGGCAGCCTGATGAGCGTCGGATTCTGAAGGCATGTGGTAGATCAGATCAGGTGATTGTCTACTGCTATGGCGGTCACACCAGTAAGATTTGGTGGGACGGCATTAGCAATAAGCTCACCCGCGCCAAAAATCTATCCGTGATCGCTATTCCAGCTGATCAAGCCAAACAACTCAATGATTTAGTCGAGCGCAGCATGGTTTTGCACATCAATATTCAAGATGGTGAAGTCTATGTTTCTTCGGATCAAGGACAAATCACCATTACTCCCGAGGTATGGCGAACGGTGCAATGAGCAAAACGGTTATTTTTGATACCAATGTACTACTCGATCTCTTTGTCTTTAATGATGTCAAAGCGATTCATCTCAAGGCTGCCCTTTTAGATCAAAAATTGATTGGCTATGCAAACTCACAAACCCTAGATGAATTTGCTGAGGTGATTTCCAGGCCTGTGTTTGGATTGGATGATGCTGTCCAGTCTGCGATATTGTCCCAATGGCAAGGCTTAGCCAGGATCGTTGAGGGCCCACCACTCTCTACAGCACCCTGGCTATGCCAAGATCCTGACGATCAAGTATTTTTAGATCTGGCTCATAGCTTGAAACCGTGCATCCTATTTAGCAAAGATCTTGAGTTACTCAAAATGGCTAGCCGAGCAGCCAAAGAGGATATATTGATTACTGCTGATTACACTGCCTGGACATAAATACACTATGAATACAAATTCCTGTTTCTCTGCAGATGATGGAATCTTCAAGCCCGGTGATTTCTTAAAGCACCTCAAGTCTGGCGGTTTCTATCGGGTATTGATGCTGGCTAATATAGAGGCAACGCGCGAGCCAGCCTATGTTTATGAATCCTTGCGCAATCAGAGCTTTTGGATCCGGCCTCAAGCAGAAATGGAAGATGGGCGTTTTATTGTCATCTCTGAGAAGGAAATGAAATGAGTGAAGAGCGCATTACCAATCTCGAAATCAAACTGAGTTTTGCCGAGGATCTAATTGAGAAACTCAATCATCGGGTGTATGAGCAACAGCAACAATTGGAGTTTTTATATCGTGAACTGAAATCGCTCAAGGAGCAAAGTAGCTCAAACAATAGTCCTGGTAGCAACCTTCGCGATGAAATCCCACCCCACTATTAAGAAACTCGTACTATAGTTGTAGATACCAACAACAGGGGATCATCATGAATCTAATGCCATTTCTAATCCAGTGGGGCTTAACTTCTCTTTCATTATGGGTAGCCAGTTACATCTTTTCTGGCCTGCGCTTTGCTGATGGTGGCTCTCTACTGATCGCTGCTCTTCTACTTGGATTTGCGAACGCTATTGTCAAACCTTTGCTAATACTGTTCACCCTTCCTCTCACTGTATTAACAATGGGTCTGTTTCTACTAGTCATCAACGCACTCGTATTGATGTTGGTGTCCTCGATCGTGAGCGGCTTCACAATCTCCAGTTTCTGGACCGCCTTTTTTGCCAGTATTTTTATCTCGCTGTTTAGCCTATTTATCAGTGGAATGATTTTCTAGGCTGACTTACAGCTCGGTAATGACTACTAAGTAGTTACTGTTTGATAATGTCATCCCAAGGATGAAACGCTGTTTTACAAGGGTCGCTTTTAGTTGCCATTGACTTGGCATTTTCTGCCAAGATCGAAGCCCCGCCGGTTAGGAAGCCCAGACCTACCGACACAGCACTATTTAAAACCCCCGCCTTATTAATCCCTAAACCAGGGTTCTCAAGCGTTCCTTGAAGTTTCACAAGACCCCCTAGATTAACGCCCGTCGTTAGGCCAGATTTTTCTTTGGGATAAATATCAAGGTTGATTGCCTCGTTATTCAAGTTCAAAGTGCCCGATAAAGTGATATCTAGACGGTCTGTCTTAAAACCTATTGAATTTGCGATATTTACTAGGCCATTCTGAATGGGCAGATAAGCGACCCCACACTCCACCACACTCGTATCTGACTGCTTACGCATCGGGTTAACCGCATCTAGCAGGGTTACGACAAAGTCTCCGCCTGCATCCAAAAATCTCCTTGAAAGGGTAGTCGGACCAACAGTGATTTGGGCGCGCCCAGTTGCCCTGCTGGCAATTTGGTGTAGGCTGCTTCCAGAGCTAACGATACTAAAAGCCATGCGGGTATCTCCCCCGCTAATTTTAGAGTTAGGATTACCTGCAGAAATTAACTGCTCTAAGGTAAAGCCATTACCTTCCCCCTGCATACGCACCACAGGACTAATCGAATGAATCTGAGATAAGAGGATGGCTGATTTGACATGTCCACTACCCCAGTCAAAACTCAAATCCGATAAATCGATTTGCTCTCCATTGAGAACAATCTTGCCCTTTACATTCTCTAAACTAGCAAAATGAGGAAGTCCCAGCTTTGCAATATCAATCTGAATGCTTCCTTGCGCTAAGGGCAATTGATCAAAGGGCAAAGTGGTGTCGCTAAAAAAGTAAGGTGACTTAGTCTTTTGCCTTACGCTTACTTGAGTATCTGAGCTGATTCCTTTATTGGCTCCTGAAGCTACAGCAGCGCCTCCAGCCAAGGGAGCCAAATCAAATGATTTCGATTTGAGCTTCATATTCCACTGTGCTTGCTTGCCAGGTTGTTTATCAACATTACCCGCCAACTCGAGAGACTTGTCGTCTAAGGTGATTTCAAAGTCAGAATCAATCTTGAGCGGTGAGATATTCCATTGGCTAGCAATCTCTCTTAAGGAAGTAATTTTGCCTTGTAAACCCAATTGCAAGGCGCCATCGCTAGCCTTGAGCTCAATGGCCGTTTTACCGCCATCCTTATCAGCCGAAAAGTTCTTAATTGAATACTGGCTTTTTGATCCTCTACTATTTTGATAGTGGATATTTGCATCAACAAGCTTGAGATGCTCAATTCCAGTGATAACACCTATCCCTGATGCCGCAGAATTAGCTGAACTTGATGAAGAATGGACTTGCCCTTTTTCGGATGGAGAAGATAAATCCCAATTCACGCGATTATTTTGGTCGGCCTGTAAATACAACTCGACACCGCTTAAATTAATACGATTAATCTCAACCTGCTTCATCAATAAAGGAAGCAACTTGACCTGAAGCTCAATTTTTTGGATCTGAATCATCTTAGGCTGAGAGGCCCACGAGGCATTACTTAAAGAAACATCCTGAGCGACAACACCAATCGCTGGGAAAAAGTGGAGTTCAATTGGTCCCGCAATACTAAAGTCCCTCCCAGTCTCCGACTTCACGACCGAAGCAATCAGGCTGGTAAGTTGAGTAGGGTTAATCGAGTGAGCAAGATAGAAAATACCACCTGCTCCCAAGCTAATGAGGAGCCCTAGAGTGATTAGTCCAATTTTGATTTTTTTAATCATGAGATTCAGTGTATCAAAGCCATAAAAGTGTCAAATATTCTTGCTTAAATGCTACTGGTAATACCGTAGGTATTTAAAGTAAATTAGTCTACAAATTGCAGTAATATCAAATGCTGGAAGTACGATATTCATCATCAAAATAAGGGTAATACATCATGGCTACAAAGAAAGCTCCAAAAAAGAAAACCGTAGCTAAGAAAGTGGTTAAAAAATCAAGCGCCTCCAAAAAAGTGGCCACTAAGAAAAAAGCACCTGCTAAAAAATTAGTCAAAAAGGTAGTTAAAAAAGCGGCAGCCAAGAAAGTAGCGAAGAAGGCAAGCAAGCCCGCGGCTAAAAATCCCGTTGCCAAAAAAACATCGACTAAGAAATCTCCAAAAAAATCTTCCGCCAAAGTACCTAAGGTAGACCAGTATGGTCTTGAGCAAGATGATGAGTTCTACGGCCTCTATTTTGCTAAATCAACCGATGAAGGTTTGGTGGAAGTGAAGCCCTGCACTTTCTCGCTGATGTACTGGTGGAAAGGCTTGTTGGGCTACCCTGACATGATTGATATCTCAAAAGATAGCAACACAGCGATGTTGCAGTTTGAGTCAACCTTTGGTGGTGGCGACTCAGGAGAAACTGAGCTGACCGAACAAGATGCTTTAGATATCGATCACATCATCGAAGTAGACGAAGAAGAGATGTTAGTTTCTTTGTACTCCTATGTGCCGATCCCCGTTCCAGACAATCTCATCAATGCAGTAGGGATTGCTCTGCTCAATATTAATCCTGAGACCCGTTACGGCAGTATTGAGATTTGCTCCACCCTCAATGAAAATGATGAGAACGAACACTTCTTACGCTATCGCGCCGCCACCTATTTACGTGGCATCAAGTCTGGCAAAGTCGAGGCAATTGAAAATATGGTGACAAATGGCTCAGCCTTCTTTGGCCTTGCTCTAGATGCCATGTGTGTCGATAAATCGATTAAGAAGTGGTTGCTTAGCTAATTAATCAGCCATCTATCTACAGCTATAGAGATAGGTTGTTGGGAAGTTGCTATTCACAGTTTTACGCTGTTCAAGGATGGAAACAACACGTTTTCCATCCTTTTTGCATTCTGCGAGGGCAACCGCCTGGGCCTCAGACTCTTTAGCATCCTTTGGGGCATGAACTCCGATCGTGCCATCAGACTGTCGGTAGACTCCAAATTCACTGGTAGGGGTGCTGCAGGCAGCCAGCATCAATAAACCAAAGCCTAAAAGGACATTTATCAAGTTATTCAAACGCATCATAGAGCTCTTTATCACCTCATTTACTTGTGTCTAATATACTCTAGAGCATGAAATTGATTGAGCCCATGCTCAATACTGCCAGCCATTACAAGGAATTTAAATATGAAACGATTAGCCCTCTGCCTAGCCCTTATTGGAGGTCTTTGTGCCTGCTCTCATAACAATGATCCTCAGATTAAAGCGGATGAAGCGCAAGCGGTTTATCTCGATACCGTTCTAGCAAAAAATGGTAACTCCAATACCCAAAGCTATGTTGGTCCGACTATCAATACGATGGATGCCAATAACACCGACCAAACCTTTGGTCTTCAGGCTCAAAAGACTGCGCAAGGTACTAAGAACTATCAGCTCATGGTCTTATTGGTCTATCCAAACAACTGGCGCTTATATGATTCTGCAAGTCTCGTGAATCAAGACAAGGTGACATTTAACGTGGTTTCCAGAGAAGCGGGTGCCTGTTTCAATGGTCGCTGCCTCATGCGAGAAATGATGGCTATCAGCCTCACAGAAGACTTCTTAATTCAGCATGCGAAGACCGGCTTCCAAGTCAATATTCATGCGCAGCGTGGTGGCGAGAGCGTACTCTTCGTGCCCTCACCTTACATCATTGGCTTTATGGATGCTGCAGATAAAAAAGGTCAGTAGCTAGCACTAAGCCGCTCAGTGTCATAGAGCGGTTTGTCCGCTCTCCCCAGTCCTAATCCGAACTGCCTCATTGAGTGGCGTCACAAAGATCTTACCGTCCCCAATTTTGCCGGTATAAGCCGCACGAGAAATTACATTAAGCGCCTCCTCTAATTTAGAGTCCGCGACTGCAACCTCTACTTTTAGCTTCAAAATAAAGTCAATCACATACTCGGCCCCCCGATAGAGTTCGGTATGCCCTTTCTGCCGACCAAAGCCACGAACGTCATAGGTCGTCATGCCATCAACCCCAATATGGGCAAGACCCTCCTGAACCTCATCTAACTTAAAGGGTTTGATAATTGCAGTGATGAGTTTCATGAAACGCAGCCATTAATGATTGAGTAAGCACCATTCAATCATTGTGACTATTTTGTGTCAATAAAATAATTGCCCTGATTTTGTGCATCAGAATAGGTTGGATCAAACAACAAAAAATCTCACGCTAAAAAAATCCATCTTGGTGCATGGCTTAACTAATTTTGTGCATAGCTGATTTTGCTTCTAATTATTTGAACTTAATATGAGTCATGCGTATTGCAATCACCAAGAACCTCATTCTTCGAATTCAAGGCAAGCCCACCACAGAGGCTCTGGATACGATCTTCCCTCCCGGTGAATACCCAGCTGTACTCACACCTGAGGGGACGATTGAAATTATTAAAACTTCCAGTATTAAGGCGCTATTTTCTTTCTCGCAGTTTCGAGAAAAGACTTCCCTTGGGGAAATCGTGGTGCTTGAGAGCTAAGTAGAAATTAACTCTTGTTAACTCTTGATTTGAGTGATCTCGTTTTTATCACCAACCAAAACAATCTTAGGAAGGTGTTTAGATACTTCAGAATCATCAATCGCACCGTAGGTACAAATGATTAAGTGATCACCTACATGAGCTCTGCGTGCAGCAGCGCCATTCAGTGAAATGATTCCGGATCCGGCAGGCGCTTTGATGATGTACGTTGAAAAACGCTCGCCGTTATTAATGTTGTAGAGCTCAATCTTTTCAAACTCGCGCATATCTGCTGCCTTGAGCAAAGATTCATCAATGCCACAAGAGCCTTCGTAATGAAGATCTGCTTCAGTGACAACAGCACGATGAATTTTGGACAACAACATGATGCGCTTCATAACTGCTCCTAAGAAAAACATTTTGGCGGAGAGGGAGACCACCGTAAAACTTGATATTACAGGATGTATAAAGCTTATTGGTGACGTTTACACCGGGCTGGTAGAGGTTGTGAAAATTAGATCTTCCTAAGTGCTCTTAGAATCTTCTCACAGGTAATTGGCTGATCAAATACCCGAGCGTCAAATGGCGTCAAGGCATCATTGATAGCGTTTTGTACCGCCCCAGGAGCGCCTGCCGTACCTGCCTCACCTGCGCCCTTGGCGCCGAGCTTAGAAGATTGAGTTGGTGTTTCCACATGAGCAACCTCAATATCAGGCATCTCGTTAGCCATTGGTACCAAGTAATCAGCCATGCTGCCATTGCGGAGTAGTCCACTCTCATCGTAGAGGCACTCCTCAAAGAGAGCTCCGCCTATTCCTTGAACAATCGCGCCACGAACTTGCTCATCCACTAACATGGGGTTAATGACGCGGCCACAATCTTCTACAGCCCAATGTTTTAAGAGTTTGACAAAGCCGGTATCCGGATCAACTTCGACGTAGGAGGCCTGTACTCCGTTCGTAAAGATAAATGGATAATCTTTTTGTGTGTAATGACGCGTCACCATTAAATCCGCAGAGAAGCCTGAAGGCAATGTATCTGTTCTAAAATAACCGATACGGCCGATTTCACTAAAAGGTAATAATTGTTCGCCAGTAACTTTATCTATTAC
>Ga0207957_1000279_pt1 | contig 12305 bp, 3 predicted proteins | sample CryBogCBH27Jun07_FD_184603 | JGI IMG/M metagenome (GOLD analysis project Ga0207957, IMG submission 184603) | Freshwater microbial communities from Crystal Bog, Wisconsin, USA - CBH27Jun07 (SPAdes) | ecosystem: Environmental > Aquatic > Freshwater > Lake | place: Crystal Bog, Wisconsin, USA...
TGGAAATGGGTTAGATGGCATAAGCTTTAATGGCAATACCACTGCTACAATTTCTTTAAATACTGCAACATTAATGACAAATGCTGTTAATGCAACAACATCAACTTCTGCCGCAATTGCATATTCATTGGCAAATACTTCAACTACTTACGTTGGTCATGCAGTAGTAGCCGATACAGCTACTACTGCAACTTCTGCTGAAACTGCGTATGGATGGTTTGGCGGAGTATTAACTGCAACAAACTTATTTGTTGGTCCATGGCCTGTTTCAACCGGAACATCAAATGGTGGATCGTATACATTAACAACTGCAACTGCTTCATCATTAGGCGGAGTTAAAATAGGTAGTGGAATTTCAATTACAGCAGATGGAACAATTAGTGCATCAGGCGGCGGTGGAACAACATTTACCGGCGGAGATGTACCAAATGCAACTACTTTTGATAGTACCGTTACTTTTGGAAGTACATTAACTATATTACAACCTTTTTTAACTTCATTTCCAAGTAAGTTCTATATAAATCAATATGGGATCTATAACGAAGCATCGGCCAATAATCAAAATTTTCAAATCTATACTAATGCAACTGGCACAAATGGCGGAATATTATTAGGCGGTGGTGGTGGTGGCTTACAAACATCAGGCAGCGGATTATCAATATATTCCAGTGCCGAACTGACCTTTAAAATGGGGTCTTATATACACCAAGGAAGTACTGCATCAGGTGGAACCAATCCAACCGGCCGAAATATTGTTTTTAGTAATACCGGTAATGTATATATTGGAAGTAATGATCAAAGTATTAGTCCAACATCCGGTGCATTACAAATTATTGGCGGGGTTGGTGTTGGTCGAAATCTAAATGTTGGTGGCACTATTACTGCAACTAATCTTTTAATAACAAAAGATGTAAATGTTAGTGGTGTGATAACAGCAACTAATTTGTTTATTGGTCCATGGCCAATTTCAACAAGTTCTGCAACATTTTTAGGCGGCGATGTTCCAAATGCAACTACATTTGATAGCACTGTAACAATAGTAAACAGTGCAAATGCACTATCACCAACTACAGGTGCATTACAAGTAACCGGCGGTGTTGGAATTGGTCAAGATTTATATGTAGGCGGGTCGGCACATCTAACAGGCGATCTATATGTTGATGGAACTCAATTTGTAGTAAACAGTAGTGTTATATCAACCGGAGATAAACTATTACAATTAAGTACCTCAACTTCTCAAATACTTGCAGGCGGAAGTGGTATTAAAATCGGCGGAGATGTAAATAATCCGTTTATTGATTGGGTATTAGATGTATCAAATGGCTTGTCAAATTGGTCAACTATTGGTGGTATTCATATTGGAGCAAGTACCATAGCATCGTCACCATCTTCTGGTGCATTAATTGTTGCCGGTGGGGTTGGTGTTGGCGGAAGTTTATATGCTTCAAATTTATATTCAGGCGGTTCGCCAGTTGTTACCGAAGGGTCATTAGGGGCGTTGAGTGTAAAAACCTTAACAGCCGGTACCGGTACTGCAATTTCAACAAGCAGCGGAAATATTATTGTTTGGTCAACAGCAACATTACAAAATGTAACTGATCGCGGATTTACTACATCAAACCCAATTCATATTACTGATACAACACCATCTGCTTTTGGAAATCCAGTAACTGGTGCATTGGTAGTTAGTGGTGGAATTTTTGTTGGCGGAGATATAACTGGCGGAGCATTTAGTGATAAAATAAATTTTGCAAGTGGAACGTTAGCACTTAGATCTAATATAGCAAGTGGATCATTAACTATAAGTGGTGCTTATACATTTGGTCAAACTACATTATCACATGCTGGATTAGTAGTACAAAGTGGCGGAGCAGGTATCACAGGTGATATGTATGTAAGTGGAAATATTTACTCAAACACCGCATTAGCCATTACAACTACAACTTTAGCAGCAAGTGTTGCATATGTAGTTGATTCCCTTATTTCAAGTTCATCATCAAGTGGAATTTTAGTTTCAAATTCCGGTACAGCATTGATATTTACTTCAACCGATACATTGCAACTTGTAACCAACCGAGGTAATTTAACTTCTAATGCAATTAATATTTCAAATATAACAAGTTCTACTTCAACTAACACAGGTGCATTAATTGTTGCAGGTGGTGTCGGTGTTGGTGGTAATTTATACACCAGTGGTGATATCTATGTTAGCGGGATTAAAGTTGTAACCGAAACAACATTAGGATCATACGGTGTTGCAAATATTAATACTTTACCTAATAGTGGCATTTCTTTATCAACTTCAACCGGGCCTGTTCAAATCACAAGCAATGATACTTTACAGTTATTAACCTCTAGAGGTAATTCAACTACTAATATAATTAATATAACCACTAATACAGTATCGGTGTCATCAACTACTGGTGCATTAACAGTATCCGGTGGTGTTGGAGTACAAGGTGATATTAATGTTGGCGGAACTTTAAATATTGCCGGATCTGCTACATTTAACTCACCTGTTACATTTAGTTCGCCTGTTATATTCAACGGTACTGCAACTTATGTTGATTCAACAAATACTGTTTATACTGATAATATAATTGAATTACATACTCCAACAGGAGGAGTTAGCGGACAATGGTCAAGTAACGACGGTAAAGATATAGGATTACGTTTTCATTATTATAACGGAACTGATTCAAATGCAGCACTTGTATTAGCAAATGATTCAAAAATGCTTGAGTGGTATAGTAATGGAGCAGAATCAAATACCAGTACATTTGCAGGTGCATCGTATGGTGGTTTTAAATTAGGTAATATTCAACTTGCTAATACAACAACATCTATTTCAACTACTACTGGTGCATTAATAGTTGCAGGCGGAGTTGGTGTTGGTGGAGAAATATATGCCAATACAGTATATTCAGCAGGATCACGTGTTCTTACAGAAGCATCATTAAATTCATATGGAGTTTCACAACTTTACGGTAGTCAATATATTGGAGTAAGTTCATCAACTGGTCAGGTTACCATTACTAATTTAGGTGTACAAACTTTATCAGTTAGCACCGGAATTGCAATTTCAACAAGTACCGGAGCTGTAACAATATGGTCAACTGCAACTTTACAAAATGTAACTGATCGCGGATTTACCACATCAAACCCAATTTATATTACCAATACAACACCATCTGCATATGGAAACCCAATAACTGGTGCATTAGTAGTTAGTGGTGGAATTTTTGTTAGTGGAGATATAACTGGCGGAAATGGCAGTGATAAAATAAATTTTGCAAGCGGAACTTTATCACTAAGATCTAATATAGCAGGTGGATCATTAACTATAAGTGGTGCTTATACATTTGGTCAAACTACATTATCACATGCTGGATTAGTGGTACAAAGTGGCGGAGCAGGTATCACAGGTGATATGTATGTAAGTGGAAATATTTACTCAAACACCGCATTAGCCATTACAACTACAACTCTAGCAGCAAATGTTAGCCAAATATTAACAAATACTACAGGAAGCGCAATTATTGTATCATCTTCAGGTACAAATTTAACATTTGCATTATCTAATACATTAACAAATATTGTTAGAATTTCAAATACAACAAATTCAACTTCATCTACAACTGGTGCATTAATTGTTGCCGGCGGTGTTGGTATTAATCAAGACTTAGTAGTTGGAGGAAATGTTAATGTTAATGGTACAGTACTAATAAATGGTAGTACAGTAGTTACAAACCAAACATTAGGATCATACGGTGTTTCTCAAATAACTGCCGGATCACAATATATTTCAATAGATCCTATAAGTGGAGTTGGTAATGTAACAATTGATAATTTAGGTGTACAATCAATATCTGCAGGCACAGATACAGCAGTTTCAGGAAATACCGGTGTTATTGTTGTTTGGACTACGTCAACTTTGCAATCAGTTACAAGTCGTGGTAATAGTTCTACAAATGCAATCAATATTACAAATAATACACAAGCAACATCTCCAACTACTGGTGCATTAAAAGTATCAGGAGGGGCAGGTTTTGGAGGCAATTTACATGTTGGCGGTACTTTAACTGTAGAAGGTGCAAATTTTGCTGTTAATAGTAGCAACCTTTTAGCAGGTGCTTCTATATTATATTTAAGTACAGGATCAACTCAACCTTCTGCAAATAATAGTGGATTAATAATCGGTAATAGTACCAATCAATATATTTCTTGGTTGTATAGTAGTAGTTTTAATAACTGGCAATCAACAGGCGGAATTTATTTAGGAACCAATACACAAGCAACATCAACAGCAAGCGGTGCGTTACAAATAGTCGGCGGAGTCGGTGTTGGTGGTAATGCATACATCGGTGGGTTATTAAATGTAACTGGACAATCAACTTTTAATAATACAGCAAATTTTAATAATACAACATTTGTTAATAGTACTGCATCTTCAACTTCAACTAATACAGGTGCATTACAAATTGTCGGTGGAGTTGGCATTGGCGGAAATATATATGTTGGTAATTTATTAACAGTAAATGGCCAATCAACATTCAACAATACTGCAACTTTTAATACTGCAAACTTTAATAATACAGCATTTTTTAATAGCACTACTATTTCTACATCAACAACAACTGGTGCATTAATTGTTACAGGCGGAGTAGGCGTTGGCGGAACATTATATGCTAGTAACATATATTCATCCGGATCTGCTGTTGTAACAATAGCAACACTTGGTTCTTATGGTGTTTCACAACTAGTTGCAGGTACTGATATATCAGTTAGTGCAAGTACCGGAGTAGTTACTATTAATGGTACATCAACATTACAAACTGTAACAAGTCGTGGTGCTATCACTTCAACTCCTATTTCAATAACATCAACTGCAACTTCAAATTCAATAGGTTCCGGAGCGTTGATAGTTAGTGGTGGTGTTGGCGTAGGAGGAAATGCATATATTGGCGGAAGTATGAATGTTACTGGCCCAGTAACATTTAGTTCTCCAGTAACATTTAGTGGATCTGCAACTTATGTATTATCAACTAATACAGTTTATACTGATAATATTATTGAGATGCATACTCCGCCAACCGGAGTAAACGGTCAATGGACAACCGATGATGGAAAAGATATTGGATTCCGTTTTCATTATTATAATAGATCATTAAGTACTGATTCAAATGCAGCATTTGTTCTTGCAGATGATTCACAAATGCTTGAATGGTACAGTGTTGGGGCAGAAAATAATTCAGGAACGTTTGCAGGTGCATCATATGGCGGATTTAAATTAGGTAATATTCAACTGGTAAGTACAGCAACGTCAACTTCAACGACTACAGGTGCATTAACTGTTACTGGTGGTGTCGGAATCGGTGGTTCATTATATATTGGTTCAACTTCATATATATCTGGTTCACAAATTATAACCACTGCAACAATAAATCAGTATGCAATTGCTACCGCTGTAGGAACCACGTATCTAGGTGTATTAGCAACTACAGGTTCTGTTACATTTACAAACCTAGGTGTTACAAATATTACAACAGGTAGTGGAATTTCTATTTCAACATCAACTGGTACAGTTAATATTGCAAGTATTGATACGTTACAACTTGTTACAAATAGAGGTAATTCAACAACAAATGCAATCAGCATAACAAATGCAACACAAGCAACATCAACAAACACAGGTGCATTAACTGTTGTAGGCGGAGTCGGAGTTGGTGGTAATATAAATGCTGGTGGCGTAATTACTGCAACAAATTTATTTGTTGGTACATGGCCTGTATCAACTGCAACATCTTATGCAATAACAACTGCAACTACTTCAACCTTAGGTGGTGTTAAAATTGGCAGTGGACTTTCAATTACATCAGACGGAACAATAAGTTCATCAGGTGGCGGGTATACATTAACTACTGCAACTTCAACAGCATTAGGTGGTATTAAAATTGGTAGTGGTCTTTCAATTACCGCAGACGGAACTGTTAGTTTAGGTAGTGGAAATGCTAGTACTGGATCATATTTAATTTCTGGATCATATGCTGCAACATTAAGTTCATCAACAGGTGCATTGTCAATTCCAAACAATTTATCAAGTCAAGCAAATACCGGGTCTGTTCAAATTGTTTCAAGTTATAATGGGTTAAACTCAACATGGACTTTTGGGTTTAATGGAACAACATCTACTATTGTATTTCCAGATAGTACGGTTCAATTAACAGCATGGACTCCTGCAAGTGGTGTAAATATAACAAACACTGCAACATCTACTTCATCTACTACTGGTGCATTAGTTGTTGCAGGAGGGGTCGGAATTGGTGGCAACTTAAATATTGGCGGAACGTCTCTTGCTCCAAACCAACCTGCTTTTGTTGCTGGTTTTTCTAATACATCAACTGTAACATATACAACTGGTGTACAATTTGTGTTTAATACTACATTAGTAAATAGAGGAAATAATTTTAATACCACAACTGGAAATTTTACTGCTCCAGTAGCAGGACTTTATCAATTTATTTTTAATATGAATCTTACATCAACTTCTGGAGTAACAACCCAAGCTGTTATTAGAAAAAATGGTGCAGATGTTAAATTTACAAGTGGTGACACTTATGCAGTCAGCGGAGGTGGCGGCGGTACTAGTTCAACCTCTTTTGAATATTCAAATGTTGCATTACTTCAACTAAGTGCAGGTGATACCGTTGGTGTATGGGTTAAAAGTACAAATTCTATAGTTGCATATAACGGAAATACTAGTTTTTCAGGATATTTAATCGGATAATTATGAATTATACAATAACTTTAAGTAATGCAGAAGATTTAGCATTAAGCTATGTAGCGTTAAACCAACAAGAGTGGATTAATAATGCAGTTCACGAACGATGCAGAATTGCAATGGATGAAATAATGCAATTTACCATACAAAAATGTTTTGAAACAAATACTCAAATTCCAAATTCCAAAGATGAGATTGTTGTTTTAGCATTTAATCAAGGGTGGTTATTACCCGCAAGTCAGCTAACAAATGAGAATAACATATGATAATAGGACCAGGAACATCATTAACTGCAACATTTAATAATGTGGCATCAGGTAGCTTATATTTTAATGGCAGTTCGGCATATTTAACTTATCCAAATTTTTCATTAGCAACCAACGATTTTACAATTGAATGTTGGTCTTATTTATATGCACATACTACTACTTACCCTTGTATTTTTTCAAATTATAATAGTTACACAACTGGATCTCTTTCATTATTTGCCGGTCATACCACTGCAAGTACAACGCAATATTGTGTTGCGGTAAATGGATCAGCATTCCCATCAACTGCGATAATAAGTACAACTCCAATAATATATAATACATGGGTACATTTAGCAGTGGTTAGAAATTCAGGTGTAATTACATTATATGTAAATGGAATTGCAAATGGAACTTATTCTATTTCAACCACATTAACTGGCGCTGGATCTTTATTTTATGTAGGAGCAACCGGTGATGGTATTTCTACATCTTATTTAAATGGTGTAATTTCAAATTTTAGAATAGTAAACGGAACAGCAGTTTATACAAGTAACTTTACACCACCAACTAGACCATTAACTGCAATTACCAATACTGCATTATTATTAAATGCATATATACCGGATCTAAATGTTTCAGCTGATCAATATTTTAGTAATGTTAGTTTATTATTAAATGGCGAAGGTACATCAGGTTCAACAACATTTACTGATTTAAGTAACATTAAAAATTCTCTTACAAATACTGGTTCCGTATCTGTAGATAACTCTGTTGTAAAATACGGATCCGGTGCAATGAAATTTAGCGGAACTACATCATATCTATCTGTTCCTGCAAATAATGCATTGTCATTTGGTACTGGCGATTTTACCATTGAACTATGGTTTTATTCAACTTCATTTGCTGCTCAACGTGCGTTATTGGCATCACAAGGGTATTTTTTAAGTGGAACCACCGGATCGTGGACTTTTCGAGTAACAAGTGCTACAAGCATAGCATTTGCTGCTTATAACGCAAAAACATTAATCAGTGCTACATATGAATTTGCTGTTTCTACTATGACTGTAAATACCTGGTATCATGTTGCAGTGGTAAGAACTAACGGAACCATTAAAATCTATTTAAATGGAACTGCAAGTGCAACTTCTACTACAATTGCAGGTGCATTAAGTGATGGAAGTGCTTCCGGATTATGGGTTGGACATAATGCAAACGATAGTGATTGGATTGGAAATATAGATGATTTACGAATAACAAATGGATATGCTCGTTATACTGCAAACTTTAACGTACCAACTGCATTAACAACTGGTTATTTAAACGGATCTGCGTTTACTGATAGTAGTGTAAATAATTATATGGCATCAACTATTGGTGTTAGTTGGAAATCTCAACCAGTTCCTCCAACATTAACTTATGGTAGTTTATACTTTAATGGAGCTAGTACAAGTTATTTAACAATACCAGATTCTACTCCATTAACACTATCAGGTAGTGCATTTACAATAGAATGTTGGGTTAATCCTACCTCATATTCATCTAATCCTGCTATTTTAGTTGATAAAAGACAATTACTATCACCATGGTCCGGAAGTTATGCGTTATACCTACAGACAACAAATGGGTATTTATCTTTTTGGAATGGTACTAGTGCTTATGGTTCAACAACCGCACCAATTGCAAATCAATGGAATCATGTTGCAGCAAGTTATGATGGTACTAATATAAGTTTATATTTAAATGGTGTAAGAGTATTAGGTCCAACCGCAACGACTATTCCAAATGTTGTCGGGGCAACTACAAATATAGGAAGTGATAATAATGCTTCAGGTACCCCTCAGCAACCTTTTTATGGATCATTAAGTAATATTCGTATTGTTAAAGGTACAGCATTATATTCTGGAACTTCATATATTATTCCAAACTTTCCACTAACTGCAATTGCCAATACCTCATTGTTATTAAATACAAATCCAGGTTCATCTTATATAGATAGCAGTCCAAATAATGCAACTGTAACAAATGCAGGAGCTGTTGTACCATCATATAATTCACCTGCAATTACTGCATCGTATTTAGGTAGTTTTTATTCAAATGGAACTAGATGTCTAACAAATCCAAGTAATGCTAATACTGCATTACAAAGTAATAATTTTACAATAGAATGTTGGGTTAATTTTACAAATTATAATGCCAATGCTTTTGGAGTAATTTATCTGAATTACCCAGCTGCATTTGGAGCCAACTGTATATTTTTTGGTAAAGATACTGCGAATTCTGGATATATAGCAGTTTGGTTTGGAAATTATAGTACAAGTGCAGCAGTTATGGCTGAAACAAGTTATCCTCCTGCCGGTTGGAATCATTATGCATTGGTTCGAAACGGAAGTACCTTTACTTTATATAGGAACGGAGTCCAATCTGTTACTGGTACATTTGCAGGTGCAGTAACAGGAACAACAAACGTTGATTATATAAGCAGTAATGGCTCCAACGGCATTGCAGGACTATTTACAAATTTTAGAATAGTAAACGGAACAGCAGTTTATACAAGTAACTTTACACCGCCAACTAGACCATTAACTGCAATTACCAATACTGCATTATTATTAAATGCCACTTCAAGTCAAACTTTGTTGGTTGATAGTAGTAAAAATAATGCAACAATAACCAATACCGGTGGTGTAGCATTTTCACCAAATACTCCACTATCATCAAGTCCGCCGCCATATGCCGGTAGTTTATACTTTAATGGAACTACTAATACAAGTTACCTATCAATACCAGATTCTACTCCATTAACACTTTCAGGTGGTGCATTTACTATAGAAGGGTGGGTTAACCCAAAAGGGTATTATCCAGCAGCAAATTATAATACGTTGATTGCAAAAAGACAAATAATATCACCGTGGAGCGGATGTTATGGTTTATATTTAACCCTCACAAATGGTTATTTTAGTTTTTGGAATGGTACCACAACGTATAGTTCAACTACAACCCCAATTGCAAATCAATGGAATCATTTTGCTGCTGTTTATGATGGTACTAATTTAAGTTTATTTTTAAACGGCATTAGAGTTTTAGTTCCTACTGCAATTTCTATTACCAATGTTGTTGGTGCACCTATTACAATTGGATATGATGCGTATAGTGGCGGAACTGAACCATTTTATGGTTCTTTGGCCAGTATTAGAATTGTAAAAGGTACAGCATTATATAATGGTCCATCATATAATATTCCAATATTTCCACTGACTGCAACAACCGGAACAAGTACATCATTATTATTAAATGCAACGTCAAGTACAACATATTTAACAGATAGTAGTCCATATAATGCAACAGTAATAAATGTCGGAAGTGTCGTTTGGTCACAAAATTCACCAGTACCGGTTATTAATCCATATTCAATAACTTCAACTTTTAATAATAAAGCAAGTTTATATATAGGTGCTAATTCATATGTATCTTATCCAGATAATGTTCAATTAGATCCAACCGGAATGTTTACTATTGAATTTTGGTGGAGACCCGATGCAGCCGGTGGAACTCAAGAGGTTATAACTAAAGGTCTTGGACTTCAAATATATATTAACACTACATTAGGAATGTATGCTGGACTTTCAGCAAGCAATAACACAACATATTTTATGAATAACGGTGGCGGAACATTTGTTGCAGGAAATTGGAATCATGTTGCACTTGTACGTAATAGTAGTGGAGTAAATACATTATATGTAAACGGAACTCAAGTTGGTACTCCTACATCCGGTTTAATGAATACAGGATCAAGTCCATTTTATATAGGATGTCTCAGCGGAACTCAAAATTTCTCACCTGGATATTACAGTAATATACGATTTGTAAACGGTACTGCGGTTTATACTAGTAATTTTGTACCACCTACAACACCATTAACTGCAATTCCAGGAACAGCATTATTAACTGCACAATTTACCAACGGAACTGCCGATAATAGTGGAAATAATTTTACACCTACTTCTGTTGGTACTGTAACCGTATCAACCTCTGTATTACCATTTTAATTAGAGAGAAATCAAGTATGTCACATTTTGCAAAAATAGAAAACGGAATTGTTACACAAGTAATAGTTGCTGAACAAGATTTTATAAATTCCGGCGTGTTAAACGGAACATGGATTCAAACGTCTTATAATACCAGAGGTGGAATACATTATGCAGCAAATTCAAATACTCCAGACGATGCTCCTCCTATGAGAGGAAATTATGCCGGAATAGGGTATACATATGATGAAATTAATGATGTATTTTATTCACCGCAACCATTTCCATCATGGAAAATTTCTGCACCAACTTGGTTATGGGAAGCTCCGGTAGCACACCCAACCGATGGAGCTAGATATATGTGGAATGAAGATATTAAAGATTGGGAATTAATACAATAACTTATAAATTTCTTAATTAAACCTTAATAAATATGTAAAATATATTTAAAAAAGGAATTAATAATGGCAAGACTTAACTTTCCAACAACTGGATTGTATAATGGATATCAATATGTAGGTGAGAACGGAATAACTTATATTTTTGATGGCACAAAATGGAAAGGACAAGTTCCATCATTTGCAAGTGATCGAATAAGTAGATCTGGCAATATTGTTAAAGTTAATGATATTGGTAATCTTGTACTGCCGTCTTATACTTTACCAATATCAACCGGAACAATTGGAAAAGTGTTATCTTGGCCAGCAAATGGTTCAATATTAGAATGGACCACCGCATTTTCCGGAACTATTGATTTTTCACATATAACCAATGTTCCGGCCTTTACAACCGCGACCGCATTAAGTAAATTTACAAACGATATTGGCTACTTAACATCTAGTACTGTTAAATATAAAATGTTAACAGATGCTCCATTGATCATTTACGATCAATTTTTGTTATCTACTAAAAAGATATTAGAATTAAGTACTGCATCAACAAAAGAATTATCATCAAGTAGCGGAATTCAAATTGGTCCGTTAAACAACCCATATGCATCCTGGCTGTTTGATGGAAGTTCATCATGGTATTCATCTATTGGAATTACCGTACAAAATCAAGGAATACTATCTGTTCAAAATTTATGTAATAGCACATCAACTAATACCGGAGCTTTAATCATCGCCGGAGGTGTTGGTGTTGGCGCTGACCTGTATGCACAAAATATATATTCTAATGGCAATCTAGTACTTACAACCGCAACAATAGTTGATACATTACAAATAGTAACAACTAGAGGTAATATAA
>Ga0207957_1000288_pt1 | contig 12162 bp, 23 predicted proteins | sample CryBogCBH27Jun07_FD_184603 | JGI IMG/M metagenome (GOLD analysis project Ga0207957, IMG submission 184603) | Freshwater microbial communities from Crystal Bog, Wisconsin, USA - CBH27Jun07 (SPAdes) | ecosystem: Environmental > Aquatic > Freshwater > Lake | place: Crystal Bog, Wisconsin, USA...
CAGGGTGTGCAGGGTGTTATGGGACAAGTCTCAGCAGATCCAACAGTTACAGCGTTGCTTTTTGGTGGAATGTAACTAGTTTAGTAGTTCTGTAGTTCCGTTATGAATCTGTGTGTATTCTGCTGCGCCTTTTAAAAAGTTTACTGGGCGATAGTTTCCTGGCTTAAGTGTGTAGGTATAGAACGTTTTTTGGTTATCTTCTTTTTTCATTCGAAAGTTGAAGATGTACCAATCTACTGGGCAGTTAATTCCTCGTGACTCTACGTCCTCTACAGCCTTTCGTGCACCTTCTCGGCTTACCATGTAGCCAGCACATGACCACTGCTGATACGAGATACAAACGTTTTCCGCCCCAATAGTGTGCTGGTCTTCGTTGTACGCAAACAGGGAATCATCAGGAACAAAGAAAGAAAAGAAATCCCAATCAACGGGAAGTTGACGCATGTACATCTCAATAACTAGTTGAAAGTTTTTACTGATAGTAATGTCATCCTCAAAAAAGATAAGTGTGTCGTAATCGGACTGTAAGAACTTTTTGTAAGCCATGTAGTTACTTGCCCAAACGCCTACAACTCCTGCACTAGGAGGAAAGGTTTCTCCTGGCTGGCAGTAGTCTTCTACTGTATTAACTTTAAATTCTGGATGAAGGTTGACAAAGTTTTCTACCTTATCAGCAGTATTTAGGTACATAGTCAGAGAACCAAGCCTAGGCAAAAATGACATTTGCTTAAGGATTGACTCATAAGATTTGTTGCGAAGTGGGTTACCCGTATCTGTGTGGAATACCTCAAAGCATGCATTTTCTAGCATTTGGTTACCCAGATTTGATATCCAGTTTCTAGGATCTGAATCTCTCCCTCACAGATAGAAAGAAACGCATCAATTCCTCTTTTTGGCTCTAGAAAAGGCTTTCCACCCTCACGCCATTCGTAGTCATCAAACGCCATAACCCCACCTGGCTCTAAGACTTTAAATGCATTTAGACCATCAAGTGCGGTTTGTAAAGCGGTATGGCTACCATCAATATAAATAAAATTAAATGTTTTTGTGTTTTGATTAAAAAACTCATCACTAGTCATTTTGTTTTTAATGACTTTGGATTGGTTTTTAAATCGAGAATCGTAGTATTGCTCAACTGACGAAAAGTCTAAAGAATCATGCTGGTCTTCTTCACTTCCAGCCCAAGTATCCACATCATCAATAGTAATGATATTACGGTTGATAAGCAACCATTCAGTGGCGTCTCCTGTGTAAGTGCCAATCTGCAACGCTCTTAAAGGAACGTCAGGACATTTACGATCAAAAAATGGTGAGGTATATTGAAACCAATTAGGAAACATTAGAACAACCTTAAGTTATTGATACATCCGCTTACGTACTCTTGTGACATTTCTACGTTATCTAAAAGGTGGTTGAATAGTTCTTTGCTTTCTTCTTTGCGCCCCAACCACCAACCTGCAACAGCCTTTTCAAACATTAGCACATATGGTCCGTTGTACTCTACATACACAGGTAGAGGCTGATTGAAGGTAGCAAGTGTGTGTGCAAGCCCAAGTTCTGCAAACGTGTAGGCTTTTTGCCATTCTTTATTTCGCTCATGAATGCGTGCTAAGAGGAAATACGCCTCTGGTCTACCAGGTATCAATGTCAAAGCCTGCAATGTGTTTTGATAGACGGTGGCATTTCTGTCTCCCTGCTTACTAAAGCACAAAGACATTCGTAGAAGAGAAGAATACGCAATTATAGGATGAGTCTTGTACCCTCTATCTGCAGCACGTAGATAGAACCCAGCAGCAGAGGCATACTGACCTGCATCATAGTATGCGTTAGCAAGAGCGAAGTTCTTTTCAGGATTAAAAGAGTCAAATGCAACGTCTGTTGCTAACTTGTTAATTGACATATGTTTTTGCCTCTTCAATCATTTCATCCACAATTGCGTGTGGAACTTCTAACACAAATGCTGAGTTATCTTGAACGCCAAAACTTACCAATAGATTGTCGTTTATGATGGCGGCTCCAACACAGAACTCAATAGGAGTGCTCATAAAAGCAAACTCTTTGCTTAAACCAACAAAGTTAAACTCTTTGTCCCAAACAATCAACCTATGGCGGTAAGTTGAGTCTTTTTGGTTTAGGTAATTTCTCCAGAGTTTGACCTCGTGAGTAATGCAGATGTAGTAATCGCCCCAAGAAACAACGTGAGATCCTCCTCGTTGATCAATTGGAGGCCGTGGAACATTGTCGTTAATTACGGTCTGCTTACACTCAGGAGAATTAGGATTTGCCCAAACCACCTCGGTAGGCATAGCCCACTTAACAAAGTGATACGGGTTATCTAGGATAGGCATCCAGTTTTTTTCACAGTACGAAGTGTCGTCATGCAGTGGGGCAGGTACTCGAACTCGTTGAACTTCTTTGACAGTCCAATTCTCTTTGTCAATTTCTACCTTACTGTATTCCATGCGACCTTGGCCGTTGGTTGTGGTATCACGACGAACACCGATCATGTAGTAATCGCCATCCCACTGAACAACGCGAGCATCTTCAAGGCCAACAAACTCCCAGATAGGAGTATGAAGATTGAGCATCTCTACCTTGGTGTAGTTGATGACGTTATAGTCTTTATCAAGACGGCAGAGAAAGTTATTAGTGACTAGACGTTGGTCTTTCTCTGGATGAAGGTAGGTTAAAGGGCCCCAAGGACTAAAGAATCTTTTATCATTTTCAGAGATATAGAGAGTATAGTTCACCTGGCGAAGGTTGACCAAGATGTCTCCATCATCGTCGATATAGACAGATGGGTTCATAAGGCCCAAACCATTGCTCAAGGAATTGGGGATGATAATTGGGGCCAGTTTTCCGCCCTGAGAAATAGACTTTTGTACCAAGTTCATGGGGTCACTCTATTTACCCTTTTAGAGTTTAACAGTACAAACTAACCCTTATTCTCTACCCTTTCTTTATCACCTTCTAAAGGAGTCATCTTGGCAACTTCCTACCTTCAACTTGGACAGGCGCAGGCAGGCACATCTGCCACTCTTCTCTACGCCGTACCATCAGGATATTCTGCAGTTGTATCGAGCATCGTGCTCTGCAACACAACCAACGCAGCGGCAACAGTCAGCGTGTTTTGTAACAAAGCAGGAACAACAAATACTGCTGCTACAGCCCTTGTCTACAACATGACAGTCCCAGCGTACACAACCCAAACCTTTACTCTAGGTATCACAATGGCGTACAGCACAGCAGCCGATACCTTGTATGTCCAAGGCGGCACAAACAACGCCATTACTGCAACAGCATTCGGAAGTCAGATCCAGTAAGATGGCCCAAAATAACCCAGTCGGTACACACATCGTCACTGACGGTGCTGTTGGTACCCGCGTATTCGTAGGTAACACCACACCGTCTTACCCAACCACTGGTGACCTTTGGATTGATAACACCGCAGGATCTGCCCCTAACCAGACCTTCTTCTCATATACAGCAACAGGTGGAGAAACATCTGTATCAGTCACCTACACAGTAGGAACTGAGAGCGTATTCCTCAACGGAACTAAACTCCTTCGTGGAACAGACTATGTTGCTACCTCAGGAACAGCCATCACAGGACTCACTGCACTATCTGCAGGAGATATCGTAGAGGTTGTTTGGTTTACTTCTTTCTTAGTTAATGGTTCATTGCCATTATCAACAGTTGCTACAAAGGGTGATTTGATTGCTGCGACAGCGGCAAGCACAGTCACTAACCTTTCAGTAGGAACTAACTATCAACAAATTGTCCCTGACTCAACACAGGCTACAGGCCTTCGTTGGGGCGATGACAACAACATCCTCACGATTATGGGAGCGTATCTATAATGGCAGTTACAGCACAAACCTTATTCCGTGGAGCGGCTACAACCACTACCACGACTACTCTTTACACGACTGCTGCCACAGGCACCACTATTGTAACTAACATCATGGTGGCTAATACCTCTGGTTCATCCCAGACATTCACCATCGCTATTGATGGAACGGCTCTCTTCACCACTACAACAATCGCCGCTAACTCAACAGCCTTCTTTGATTTAAAGCATCCTATCGTGACAACAGGTTCTACTAAGACAATCACTGGCGGTGCGTCAGCAACATCAGTCAACCTATTCATCGGAGGAGTAACACTCTAATGGCTAGTACAGTCTTTCCAGCCGCTGGTGCTGGTGTAACTCAAAAAGTTCAAGAGTTTACATCTACTGGTACATTTACCGTTCCATCTAACTGCACCTCTGTAGAAATATTTATGGTTGGTGGAGGCGGTGGAGGAGGTTACGCACAATCCCCAGCAAGTAACCAAAATAGTGGTCTTGGTGGCGGTGGCGGTGGTGGTCAAGTAATCGCAAGAAAATTGAATGTAACTCCTGGACAGGCTTACACAGTTACTATTGGTGCTGGAGGTTCAGGCGCTTCTTCCTATGCAAACGGGACAGACGGAGGAGATAGTTCCTTTGGTTCTTTAGCAACAGCATTAGGTGGAGCGGGAGGAAGTTCAATAAACTCGTCATCAACATACACACTTCCAACACGAACCAAAGCGGGTGGTGGTGGACTTGCAACCACTGGCTTTGTAAATGGTTGGGCAAGTGCTGGATTTGGAGGAGGAGCAGGGTCTGCAGGATACACGCTTGGAAACAACGCAAGTTCAGGTGCAGCACAAGTTTTTCCTCGTCTTTCTCCTGGCCTTTCATACGCCTCTAGTGCATATGGTTACTATGGGGGAAACATCGGCGCTTCTATGGCGGGTTCAGGCATAGATGGTTATGGAATTGGTGGTTCGGGCGGTGTTAATACGGACACTACACAGAACATTGGATTTGGTCCATTAACTGTTGCCATAGTTGGATCTACAACTAACACGGCTGTAACTGGCGCAACTGCAACATCAAATACAGGAAATGGCGGTGGCGGTGGCGCAACATTGAGTAGCGGGTCGGCAATAACGGCAAATGGCGGTACTGGTGGTTCTGGTTACTGCCGTGTTACTTACTGGTCATAAGGAGATAATTTATGGAAAAACATTATGTCTTTCTTAAAGATAATAAGGTAGCAAATATTGCGGTATTTGCTGAACAAGACGATGTTCTTGCTCAAAAAATTGTAAATGAACAAGGTCACGATTCATTTGTTTGGATTAACGATTCCAAGATGCCTAGTCCTTATGCAATTTACAATGGTACATCTTTTGTAGAACCTACAGAAGAAGAACTTCTTGCAGCAGGTTTGGCACAGCAAGCAACTCCAGCAGAATAAAGGAAGAAGAATAAATGACAAGAGCCAGAACTAACGCCTACGGTACTACTACCTTAGGTTCTACAGCCCTGACTTTAGGCTCTACTACCACATCTGTATCTGGTCTTACTCTTTCTTCTCCATCATTAAACGGCGCCGTTTTTAACTGGCCTGTAGAGTCTTGGTACATCAACTCAACAGCGTTTGCTGGATACACAGCCTACCTACAAACAAACGGCGCTGTGCATTACCTTACTACCGCATCAACAAGCAACGGTACACTCAACATTACAGCGGCCTCTGGAACAACGCTTAACTCAGTAATGACAACAGGCCAAGCAATTACATTCTCGCTCTTGATCACAAATACAACTGCTTACTATGCAAACGCATATCAAGTAGACGGATCAACTTCAGGTGTAACAGTCAAGTGGTCAGGTGGAACTGCCCCTTCAGCAGGTAACGCATCTGCCGTTGATATCTATCAATTTACAGTCCTTAAGACTGGCTCTGCAGCATTCACAGTATTTGCTGCTGGCCCAATTAAGTATGCGTAGTCTGGAGGCTATCTAATGCCATTTTTTGCCCCCGTATCTGCTGGTGGAATCGGTAAAGCAACTGTTACCGCTACTACTGGTTCTCCTACTATTGACACAACCTCTCGTACTGGTAAGACTATCTACAAGTTTACTGGCTCTGGTTCTGTAACTGTTGGCGTTGGTGGTTACGCTGAAGTGTTAATTATCGGCGGTGGCGGTTCTGGCGGTAGCGGAAATCAAGGTTCAACACCTGCCAGTTCTCTTGCTAGTGGCGGTGGCGGTGCTGGTGGATATTTTTACAACTCAACTTTATTTATTCCAGCAGGAACTCTTACAGTTACAGTTGGTGCTGGTGGTGCTGTTGTAAACAACGGCACGAGTCCCGGCAACCCTTCTCAACTAAGTTCATACATTGTTTTTGGTGGTGGTGCCGGAGGGACGGGTAGCGCCGTTGGTAGTGCGCTTAACGGTGGTTCTGGTGGTGGTGTTGGATGGTATGCCGCGCCCGCCTCTGCTGGTTCTGCTTTACTAGGTCAAGGTAATAACGGCGGGGCAACTTCGGGAAGCGGCAACGCTGGTTCGGGTGGTGGCGGTGCTGGTGGTGCTGGAACTAGCATTACTTCTGGAAACAACGGCGGTGCTGGTGGTGCTGGTGTTTTTAACTCAATTACTGGAACTTCAACAGCCTACGCTGGTGGCGGGGGTGGCGGGGTACATGTAAACGGAGCAACACCGGGTAGCGGTGGTTCTGGAGTTGGTGGCAGTGGTGGTGTTTGGCAAAACTCTAACAATACTGGCGGTGCTGGAACTTCTAATACTGGTAGCGGTGGTGGCGGTTCTGGCGAATGGTACTCGGGCGGTAACGATGCGGGCGCATTGGGTGGCGCGGGTGGCTCTGGTTATGTAGTGGTGGTGTTTGGATAATGGCACATTTCGCAAAAGTTAATTCTGACAACATTGTTGAACAAGTAACAGTGGTGTCTAATTGTGCCCTTAACTCTTGTATTGGTCCAGATCACTGGGACTACCAAGAGGAATACCATGCTGAACATACAGGAACTACAGACTTTCCAGAATCAGAAGCGCTAGGTCAAGCGGTGTTAGCCGAGTCTGGCTTTGAAGGTCGTTGGTTACAGACTTCTTACAATGGAAAGTTCCGTGGAAGATTTGCTGGTGCTGGTATGACATATGACCCAGTTAAGGACGAATTCACAATACCTTCAGCAGAGTAAAGCGCCCCAAACATTCAAAGAACTGAGAGAATAACAACATGTCAGTAAAGAGATGGAACGGCACTGGGTGGGACATCTATGCAGGCGCTGGTCTGCAAGGTGTTCAGGGTGTACAAGGTACCCAGGGTACCGCTATTCAAGGTACTCAGGGTGTTCAGGGTACTGCTGGATCTAACGGTACTCAAGGAACCACAGGAGCATCGGGCCAATTTCCTGCTACTGCAGTTTCATCAAATATTACTTTGGCCGCATTTAACGCCTACATGGTGGATACAACAGCAGCCCGCACATTGACTCTTCCTTCATCTCCTACACTAGGAAATGAAATTCATATTTTTGACGCCACAGGATCAGCGGCAACTAATAATATTACCGTTAACAACGGCGGAACAAACATCAATGGTGTATCTCAGAACTTGTCAATAGATAAAAACTATGCAGGAGCAGTTCTAGTTTATGTAGGTGCGTCCTACGGATGGAGAGTGTCATAATGGCTCTTAGTTATTCTTCTTTAGGTGGAGCAAACACAATTGCCCAAACTCTAACTGCTGCTTCAGCAAACACTTTATACGAGTCAGCATTAGTACTTACTCCAGGAACATACAGTATTGTTACCACTCAGCCTGGTTCTCTACTTCTTTTTAGCGGATCTACGCTATTGTCTACACTCTCTTTTTCAAGTGGAACAACTACAGTCAACATTGGAACAACCACAACAAGCCAAAAGTATTACGTAACATCAGGTTCTTCCGTGTTGATTAACATCACTCTGACAGGTCAAAGTGTTGCCAATACAACAGGAACTTTAACTACTTACACTTCATCGCAAACAATCACACAGACTGGATACGCCTGGGTAGTACTTGTTGGTGGCGGCGGTGGCGGTGGAGGCGGTCATGGACAGTTCTACGGCGGAGGTGGCGGTGGATCTGGCGGAATAACAGGCGGAGCAATGACTCTAACTGGATCAATGCCGTTAGTTATCGGCAACGGCTCTAGCGGTGGAACGTACCCTAATGGCGGCGGTGGATCTGGTGGAACCACAACTTTTGGTGGCCTCAGTGCTTCAGGAGGTACTGGAGGTGGAGCAGGTTATCAGTGCGGTTGGGGCGGAGGCGGTGGTGCTGGTAGTCCAAATGGAGTAACTGGAGCCTGCGGTAACGGTACTGTTGGTAAAACTACTATTAACTCAAACTCAATTTTTCCATGTTTAACTGTGGGAACCACAGGCTCAGGCGGAAGTGGTAACGGTAGTGGAGGCGGTAGTGGCATTGGAACAGGTGGAACTGGAAACGGTGGTTCTGCTTCTGGTTATGGTGCTGGCGGCGGCGGTGGCCAAGTTAGCACAGCAGGTGGCGCTGGTACACAGGGCGTACTTTACGTTCTAATCTAAGGAGAAACAATGAACTTTGCAGTAATTGAAAGTGGAGTTGTAACAAACATCATTGTTGCAGACTCTCTAGATATCGCACAAGAAGTAACAGGTCAAACATGTGTAGAGTATCCTGATGGAACTCTGGTGTACATCGGAGGCCCTTATGACGCGACTACAAATACTTTTGGTGCCCCTACTGCTTCTGCTAGTAGCAACTAAAGAAGGTTATTCTTTATCTCCTGTAGCACAAGGTCATTAGTTCTAGAGGCTCTAAACTTTCTGTAACGTTCTACCAAAGGTGTTCCTCTACCCATCCAATCAGTAGACTTTGTGCAGTGGTCTATGATGGCAATAAGGTTTGAAGTCATTTTAAACCTCTTTAGTGTGACTTCTCGATCTGTATTGACATCTATGTAGAACAAAGGTTCGTCATCTTCTAAAGTAAGGGTTCCCTTACTATCCCATAGTTGCATCTCCAATGTGTAAGGCCTAAACCAACTTCCTATATCCATTTTGCCAGGCACTACAGAAGCGTATTGAAAATACTTTGGTTTGCTAAAAATAGGTGGGGTAAAAGTTGCGGTGACTGGCTCTTCAGCAAAAAACACGTACTTTAATTTAAAGTCAATGGTTGGCCCAGTAAGAACGGCAGGAGGCCTAGTCAACTCACATGATAGGTAAGTTGACGACGTTGGCTGCATGTATTCAGCACCAGGCTGTGTGAAGTCGTATGAATATATTGACTCTAAAGCGTTTTTAAATACAAATGTATTTTTAAATTGGTGAACTGCCGCAGGGCATGAGGTGTAAGTAGTAGAACCTCTTGCTGGGTTTTTATCCTTCATTATAGATTCCCATAATCGAGTAGGTTCTGGATAAAGCATATTCCACTCCCCGTCTTCAGAAGAAGAAATGACGGGAGCCCAATAGACTACGAGTGGTGGCAATTTTGCCATAAAAGGAGATCCTCTCAACAGGCTGATATAGTCAGACTCTACACACTGCTATTTTCAAAAGCAAGTGCACGTTCGAGTACATAGCCATGCTACAGTGGTGCCCTAACTAAGGAGCATTAGATGGAGATCATCTTTACCGACACTCACAACCCAGACGGCGTATTAGAGAAGCCTAAGCCAGCAACTGAATACATACCTCAATGGTATAAAGAAGCAGCGTCTTACCTCTCGGCTAGTGGAAAAAAAGAACCAATGCTAGACGGATCTCCTACAGCCACTATCAAACGCTGCATGCCACTGTGGGACATGATGACGGCTGGATACATCATGGAAACTCCGTATGACATTTACGTGCGACAAACCTCTGATGGGCCTTACTTTCAATGGGGCAATAATGAGGCAATTGCATTTCAACGCATGGGGCAATTTCAAAACCATCCGTACTCACGAGATATTAACTACGCAGTAAGAATCGTCATACCTTGGTCTATCAAAACACCTAAAGGATATTCGATCATGGTCATGGAGCCTCAACACCATGAGCCTTCTCCTATAGTTTGTGCGTCTGGAATTGTAGACACTGACGATTTTTCTATCCCATTTAATATGTTTCTCAAATTACGTGACCCTAACTTTGAAGGAATGATTCCTGCTGGAACACCATTTTTGCAGGTTATTCCATTTAAGCGTGATTCTTGGTCTTCCTCTTTAGGGGGAGATGCAGAACGAAAGAAATACAACGCTGATATGCGTAAATTTAACCGTGTCTTATTTGATCGATATAAGAAATTCTTTTGGAACAAGAAGACGTATATTTAAAGGCTCCCAAGTAAATCCTTTTTTCCAGGGTAAGATAAAGGATAATAGGTTCCATGCGTGGAACCCAGGTACAGGGACGATTCAAAATCCCATTTGAAATTGCCTCTAACGATGAGGGAATTGTAGATGAACTACGTTCTCCTGTAGGAACGACGGTTCAATGGTGGACATTTGACCCTAACGCCTTGGCCTCTAACTTAGACACGTGGGTAGACCCTATCTACGACGTCTCAAGCCAAACTCCAGGACATGGCGTTCGTTGGAACGACCCATTTGATATGCCTGTCATTATGGCTCAACACGTTCGTGGCGACTCTGCTCCTAACGAGCGAGGCTTCTACACCACGGACACATTTAAGATCGTGGTAGCCGTGGCCGATCTCAATCGTATGCTCCCAGACATGATTGCCAACCCAACCAACCATGTCAAAGACCACGTAGTGTTTAACCAAATTGTATTTCGCCCTATGCAAGTTAACCCTCTTGGACGGTACGCCGAACGGTATAGTGTGGTACAGATCGACTGCAATCAGATTAACCCTGAGGAGTTGGTCAACTACCCTCAATTCCAAGACTATGCAAACTAGAAAGGCGTGACATGTCAGACGACACAACAACACCTGCAGTTGATACAACAGCCGCTCCAGCAGCGGATGCAACTGCGACAGATGCAACAACTGCTCCAGCAGATGCAACCACCACTGATGCTTCAGCAGCAGCCGCACCAGTAACAACTGACGCTCCTGCAGCAACCGATGCAGCACCTGCAGATGCAACTGCTCCTGCAGCAGATGCAGCCGATGCACCAGCAGCAGACGCAACAGCAGATGCAGCACCAGCAGATGATTCAGATGCAGACGATGCTGATGACTCAGATGATGAAGACGATTTTGACTTCGACGACTTCGATGACGAAGACGACGAGGATGACGACGAAGACGACGCTGAATAACTACTCAGCACTTAAATAATCAATAGCCTTACGTAAAAGTTCGGGGTTATCTTTAAAACGACCTAACCCATTGTTACAGTTGTTGCAAAGAAGACCCCGAACTTTTCCTGTCTCATGGTTATGGTCTACCGCTAGGCGAGATTCTGCTCCTCTTCCTCCTCCAGCCTCTAAACCACAAATAGCACAAACATTTTCTTGTTTTAAAAGCATCTGGTCATATTCTTCTGCAGTAATGCCGTACTTAGCCTTCAAAACGCTTCGGCGGTTATACTCTTTCCACAGTTCTTTCTGGGTAGGGTCTTTACGTTTTTCTGCTGTTCTTTCTGCCATACACTTTTTACACCAAGAGGTTTTACCTCCTGATTTATTGGCATGGGTGTAAAATTCATCTAAAGGCTTTTCAGTCTTGCAATGTGAGCAAGTTTTCATACAGATAAGGATACCGTAATGGCTAAGACAAAGAAACCTTCTAAAGGTAAAGTTGAGGTCGTGATGCGTGAGTACAAAGAAGGCAAACTTCACTCTGGATCAAAGACTGGACCAGTAGTTACATCTCGAAAGCAAGCCTTGGCCATTGGAATTAGCGAAGCAAGAAAAGTCAATAAGTAAGTGGCGTTGCATAAATTAGAACCAGCGCCACTTATTTATCCTAATGGAGGTGGATTAAAAGCCATGGCAGGTAAACAACCAGAATCCCACAGGTTAGAGGTAGAAGCCCTTGCTAAGAAGCATGAGGCTGAGATGGCCAAACTCAAAGAGAAGCATGCCAAGATGACTAAACCTATGACAGGGGCAAAAAAGAATGGCTAAGACCATTAAGATTAAAGGCGAAGGCCATACAATTAAGAAGAACAAAAAGGGCGATGTCATTGTTGACCATGCAGGCAACAAGGGCAAGTACGACAAGATTGACTTAACCAAGAAGACAAAAGGAAAAGTCAAGACCATCGACCAAGGCGTAAAAGCCACTAAAGATTGGCATAAGAAAAATGGCTAAAGCAAAGTTAGGTTCAGGAGC
>Ga0207957_1000294_pt1 | contig 12092 bp, 5 predicted proteins | sample CryBogCBH27Jun07_FD_184603 | JGI IMG/M metagenome (GOLD analysis project Ga0207957, IMG submission 184603) | Freshwater microbial communities from Crystal Bog, Wisconsin, USA - CBH27Jun07 (SPAdes) | ecosystem: Environmental > Aquatic > Freshwater > Lake | place: Crystal Bog, Wisconsin, USA...
TTGGGCATGAGCTTTCATTTCTTCAAACAAAGCTTTTTTCATAGGCTCTGTCAATGTGGTTGACCCCTTCACCTTCTTGAACACGGTCTGGAGGATCCTATCCTGCTCTTCAGGCATAGCCACCCTAAACACTCTCACAGCATCCTTAGCCTCTTTGAGTCGGCTCACACGCTGGATCAGAATATCTGGTTGCGTGATCTTGCCCTTCAGAGTCTTGAGATCTGCCTTGGTGAGGATACCATCCCTATATGCGTTGGTAAACACCTCTGAAGCACCAGCGGCATCTCCCTTCTTGAGATGCTCTAGGATCTTGGTTCTAGCCTCATAACGAAGATCCTGAATCGGATCATATTGCTGCTTCTGCCCATACTGAGAAGCAAGCTTGAGAGCAGGGGAAACCTGAAGCTTTCCTCCCATCGTTCCCACAATGTTGTTTGCTGTGCCATAGACAATGTTACCAACCTGAGAAACAAACGGAATGTTTTGAGGGAACTCAGCACCATACAGCTTGTTCCTACCTGCTTCTTCAGCGGGGCGAGGAATACCAGCTTTCTCCATAGCCTTCTCAATTCCCCATCCAAGACCGAGGTTATAGAGAAGCTCGTTCTGCTGGCGCAATCCAACTCTCAAGTTTTCGACTAGCCCACCAAATCCTTCAATCTTTCTAGCATCAAAAGTAGTGGCATATCCCTGACGGAGGTCAATGCGGCTTCCAGTGCCAAGCTCGTAAAGGAGTCCGGGGCCGGGGCCAATGAAAGGATGCAAAGAGGTTGATCTAATATCGCTTATTGCATCCCTCTGAATATCAGTCCAAGACTTACCCTGTCTCCATCCCTCAACTGCGGCATTGATACCCATCTGCCTCAATCCACGACGAATGTTGACAAGCTGGAAAAGATCGAATGTGCGGCGTTTGCCGTCCTCTGTGTCAAACTGAGGGCCAAAGTCAACTGCACCAAGAGGAGTGCCAGTGCGACCAAAGATATTCCCGTTGTTGAAGATGGCATTGATGGTCATTGCCATTAGTCCAGTGAATATCAGGCCAGAAGCCTGAGCAGCCCTGACTGCAAATGCTGCCTTGGCTCCAGCCCCTTGTGCGGTCTTAAATCCGGGGTCTGCCAAGATAAGCTTGCGGCTATATCGGCTCATGGCTCGACCAGCAACGATAAATGGCGAGAAACCAGAGTCCTTTAACACGGACTCAAATCGCCCCATCAACCTTCTGTTGTACTCACCAACTTGACTGATAAAATCAATCCTAGCTTCTGGTGATGGATCTGCTTTCCAGTACTTAATCAGATTGTCATACCTGCGATTCATGATAACACGAGTCGCGGTATCCACATCATGAACCAACTGAGTTAGCTTTGAAAAAGGAGAAGAAATAGAAAATGTTTTGCCTTCTGGAGTAACCTCGTAATGCGGTCTCAGAAGTCCCTTCTTAGCGAGATCTGCGAGTTCAGCCCTAATCCTTGGAGAACTTTCATTCAGTTCCTTGATAACACTATTGATTTCAGCAACAGTGCGAATGCTATTTGCAAACGGAATCTTTCTCATAACCTCCTTGATTGTGGAGGATTCACCAGCAAGCGTTCCAGTCAGGATTGCATGAAGGTTCTTTAAGTGAGAAGTAGCATCAGCAAAGCTAAGAAGCTGAAGTTTGGTAATTTGTTGAAATACTGGATGTTGATTTAACTTTCTATTTACATTCAATACCTGCTCAAGCTCAGTAACCAGATTGTTCTGCACCCAGAGATTACGCTCCTTCATCCTAGTCCTGTTTGTTTCAGGATCAGTGACGGGCATCTTGATTGGCATCCTGACAAGCTTCTCTCCATTCAACGACTTCACAGGAGGCTCCTCTCCGGGTTCTAGGATGATTGCGGCATTATTCTTTACAAGCGCATTATAGAGATCAATCTTGGTAGTCTCATTCAACCTTGTGGCAAGAGAGTTCAGAAGAATGTCATTGGCATCAGTGGAGTATTGCTCATTGTACTTGGCCCTGTTCATGAGCCTATCCATCTTCACATCTGGATTACGATAGTTTGAAACCTTGATCTCAGGCATCTGCTTCTCTGGATCGGCAAAGTTACGAAGATTCTCAACCTCAGAATTGGCAAGGAGGTTCACCCTAGCTCCAAACACTTTTCCACGCTGTTCAAGAGGGGCATTCTCATCATCCTTCATTTTGCGATAGAGATCGTCCATTACAGGATTAACAATATCCCTCCAACGCTTGATGTTCTCTTCTATCTCAGTTCCTTTAGCAGCCTCAACATCCTTTTTATACTGCTCAATATCGTGAGATTTTCTAATATTATTAACAAACTCAGACTGATTATTATATCTTGCAGATATTTCTTCAATTTCTTTATCAAGTGTCTTGACAGTTATTTTCCTGCCTTTTTCTTTATAAAAAGCTATTTTTTCTGCTCTGGATGATTTTGCATCATCAAGTTTTGTTTTGATTTTGTTAAGCTCATCAATGGCATCGTCATATCCGCTCAAAATGTTATCCTTAACGATGATATCCATCGTCTTTGCCATTTCCTCCTTGTTCTTGTAGGAAGTGGGGAACACTTTAGCTAGAAGATCTTCAATCATTGGGCCAACCATAATTCTGGCTGCTGCGTGTTGGTAGGCTTGCTCCTTCACTCCAGCCCTAGACAGATTGCCAATCCTCCTCACATCTGCGATATCTGCGAGAGTTTGCACTCCCTTCTTGAGATACGAGATAAGCTCTCCAGTCTCCCTAGTTCCTTTCGGCGTAATACCAAGAACTGCCACATCATCTCGCGTGAGTCTAAGCTTCTTCAGCATAGCTTGAAATGCTTTCTGCCCTCTGCTTGAGATATCTGCCTTTCCAGACAGAGAATCACGGATGTTCTTACGGAGTTCAGGATCATCAATATATTTGTCAATACCAAATGCGATATTGACTGCCATAGCCTTCTTGGGATTCTTGCTGAAGGTGTCTGCTGGCATTGACTTGGGAGTCTCAGGATGATCCGTCATCTCTGTCTCAGTGCTGTGCATCACTGGACGATCAGTGGATTTACCCTTGAACTGCCCAGCAGCCTTTGCAATCTGCTCTCCCTCCTCTCTGGATACAAACCTACCAGAGGTGGTCATGTAGCCATATTCAGGAGTCTCCCTATCTGCGGGGTTCTTAGGAGCCTCAAATCCTGCTCCTGCGGCAGCATCTTGGTGGTCTTCACCAGTATAGATGTCGCCAGTTTCAGGCTGCCTGTAGGCAGCAGCAGCTATTTTTTCTTGACCTTCACCTTCCCGCTGTGGAGTTCCTTCTTGAGCTTGCCCTTCTGCTTTTCCGATAGAGGGCTGCCTTTGCTCAGGAGATACCCGACCTGCTTTTTGCTTTTGCTCTTCACTTGGTGTTTTTGGTTGTGCCTCGGATCCAGCCTCAGCTTGTTTGAAAATCTCTTTGTAGTAGTCCTGAGCTTTTGCCCAGATCTCCTCAAGGTGGGGCTTGATATTCTCCCCATGCTCCCGAATCATCTCGGCAGACCACTTGGCAAAATCCCTAGCTCCACGAGCTATGGCATACGCAGCTTTGATTGCGTGTGCAGTGATGACTTCAGGATCAATACCGATATTCAGACGGCCCTTAGCCTCTTGAATCACTCCATCTGCCCAAGACTCTATCTTGGCTTTTTGATCTACTTTTTCAGCACCTGCTCCGCCCACTCCCTCAGGTTTTTCGCTCCTGCCGATTGCTCCCACTCGTCCTGTGCCTGTTGCATACTCTGTAGAAGGCTTCCCAGTCTCGCGTTCATGGACTTCGGCTGCTGCGGAGGCGTAGTCATCGACTGATTCTCCATCTTCTTCTTTTGATCCTTTGTAGTCGAGTTTGTCATAAAGTTCTTTCTCTGAGTACCAGAGTAATGCCTGAAGGTCAGCATTTTCAAGGTTTATTCCTTCTTTTTTCAGTTGTGCCTGTACATCGTTTATGATGCCGCGAATCCACCTTCTGTGGGTTCCGTTGTCAGGATCTTCCCTCACATCCCTATCCAACCTCTTGTGTCTGTTGGCAGCCTTGCGAAGAATGTCTATAGGAGTTCCTCCTACGGTCTTGTAGTTGCCGTCCTTTTGAAAGTAAGTGGCAAGCTTTATAGCAGCTTTATCTGCTGCTTCACCTACAAAGTCTTTGGCTTTCAGGCCAATCTTATTTTTCTCCTCTTTGGAGATTGCAGCAAAAGCAGAGCGGAGTTTTTGGCGAGACTCGTTGATTTGCTGCTTGCTCTTCTCAATAAGCTGCGTTCCTGTAAGCCTACCGAAAGTACGCATGAACCAACGATCCATCGTGACGCTGGAGTAGTCGCCATAAAGGTTGTTGAAGAAAGATCCAAGTTTCGGCCCGAAGATATTTGAGAATGGGACAACCTCATCAATAAGATCATCACTAGCAATTTCTTTTGCCTTCTCTTTGCTCATGCCAAGTTCTTTGACGCAAGCTTCACGAAGCTCCTTGACCGTTCCCTTTCTGCTCAAGAACTTGGAAGCACCATCTGCTCCAAGGATTTTATGGATAGCTTCAATTTTCTTGATGTTGCCCTTGATGTTTTCAATACGCTCACCATCAGCAAAGTCACCAACAATTTCACCTGTATCGCGCCAGTGTTTGTAGGTATTCCAAGCTTGCTTGAATTGTCCTTTTACCCTGTTGCCATCTGATGTGACGGCAAGGATTGCCTTAAAGATAAAGTCGTTTTCTGGTTTGGCGAGTGATGGATCAATCTCCTTCATCACCCTCATGGCAAGGCTCAGGTTCTCGTCATACCATCCTTGAGCTTCTGGATGAAGTTTGAGAGCATTCCTAACCTCGTCAAGAAGATTGGATACAAGCTCTGCCCTTTGCGCTGGGGTATCTTTCCCATACGGGATAGGCTCTTTAATGATTGACTGGAAGTAACGAGCTACTTGGTCAACGCGAGGCTTGTAAGGCATTCCAGAGGAAATTGCCTTTCCAGTCATGACATCAAGTCCAAGATTCTTTACAGAGCCTTTTTCTGGAGCCTTGAGATATTGATTAGCCCTTTCTGGGTTGTCGTGAATCTTCTTGGCTTCTGCCCAGATGTCTTTGAGGTGTTCTTTAATGCCTTCCCCATGTTCCTTGAGCATTTGAGCAGACCATTCAGCAAAACTCTTCACGCCTTTGGCGATCTGGAAAGCAGTCTTTACAGACAAAGCAGATAGGTACTCAGGATCAAATCCCACATTGAGTCGCCCCTCAGAACGGATACGATCAACCGTTTCGTTGGCCCAGTTCTCAAGCTTCTGGATGTTGCCAATCTTTTCGCTCTTCTGGGTCATCACCTCAGAGAGCGTTTGAGGAGCCTTCTTCTCTTGACCAAGCTTGACTAGCTTCAATCCTTCAATACCCTCTGGCGCACCTTCCATCTCGCCCTTGGGTAATAGAATCTCCTGCTTGGTCTTGAGATCACGGGCAACCACTCCCTCGTCAGTCAGCTTGAGTAGCTTTAAGCGACCTCCTTGATACTCAAAGATATGCCCACGAGTGATAGCATCGACCAGAGGCATCCCCTTGATAGGCTGTTGAGCTTTCTGCTCTTCGGCAGCTTTAGCGGCAGCTTCGGCTTCTTTTGATTCTTTAGCACCTTTAGCCTCTGCTGCTTTGGCAGCATTCAGATCCCTTGCAGCTTGCTCTCCAGTACGGGCTGGAGGTTCACCAACGCCAAGGATCTCATCGATCTTTTGACGGGCTTCTGTGGGCTGCTCTGGGGCAGCAGCTTCAACTGGAGCTTCTGCTGGCTTCTCAGGAGCCTCCATAGGAAGCTTATCCAGCTTCTCATTTAGCTCATTAATGCGCTGGTTCCTCTGCTCCTGCAATTCAGGAGATGCCCCTTTAGCCCCTTCAATAGCCTCCATTGCTTTCTGCACTGCCCTATTCGCGCTATAGCGATCTCCTTGGGCAATGAAGTCATCTGCTAGAGACAAGAAATTATGCACCCTTGCATCGGGGTCTTTGGTTGGGAGAGTGGCAGTGGCTTCTTTGGCAGTCTCAGGAAGACCTGCTGCCTCTAGCTCCTTGCGCTCTCCCTCAGTGGCTTTACGCCGCTCTTTCTCTTCTGCTGCTAAAGTTTTATGCTGCTCGTTCTTAGACACGGCAGAGAAAGCATCAAGTTCCACATCACTGAGCTTGGTAAGAGCCTCTTTCAGCTTTCCAATTTTGGCTTGCTCTTTCAAATGCTCACCAGTGGCATGACCAGCAAATGCCATGTCTTGCAGGAATCCAGAGATGGAGAAATCCTTCATGGCATCTCCCACACTCTCTCCTTCAAGTCCTGCTCCAATACCCCTGCTGATAGCACTGGCAGTGGAGTTGGCTAAAGTGTTGAGACCAAACCGAGTAGCAATATTGGTGATCTCTTTTGCATTCTTCCCAAGGATTGCGTCAGCAGCTTTACCTGCGATCTTGCCTCCCAGCATATAGAGGGGAAGAGTGACTGCTGTGTTGATACCAGCATGAATGGCAGCCTTCTTATCTGCCTCTTTCTCATCAAGTCCTTCCTCAAGATATTTCTTGCGGAGATCCTCTCTCATCGCACCAAATCCCAATCCAGCACCTGCTACCAGTCCGGGGATTCCAGCGACAATCGTAGCTGGTAGTGCGGCAAGAGTACCAACGGTCTGGGCTGCCAATTGACCAGCTTTGGAGGTGGGGGCAGTCCCTCCAAACACATTCACCATCTGCTCGACATTCGTGTCGGCTTGATCGGTGGCCCACTGAGCCAGTTGATCTGCTCCTAGCTGACGGGATATTCCAGCAATCCCCTTATACATCTCCTGCCCAAGGTAGGCAATAGGAGCAACTGCTCCACCTATGGCTTTAGAAGCGAGGGATGGAACCTCGCCTCCTCCTACTTGCGCTTCGTTCCCCGCAGAGACTTCTGGTCGTACTGTTTGCCCGACTTGCGTCCCTTGCTGGGTTCGTTTGCTTTCTGTTTTGGTACTTTCTTCATTTCCGTTTTCTGTTAGAGACACATCCGATTTTTCGGTTGATGTGCCACTGGGGTTGATTTGCCCGACACCGACTTGCCCGTTCCCGTTTGTGGGTTCTTGGCTGGTGAGTGTCCCTTGGCGAGATCCAGCTTGCCCTTGTTGGTTGGAGGCTCGTTGTGCATTGCCTTCCAAGTTGCTTTGTGTTTTGCTTGCTTCATTTTCTGTCACCTCCTTTGGTTTTAACGAGTCATATTTACTCGCAATTTGGTCAAGAGTGTATCCACGCTTGCGAACTTCCGCAAACATTGGATCTTTCTGAATTACTTTCTCATAAATCTGATCGTCCGAATACCCCCTGTTTCTTGCTTCGGACAGGGTGTATGAATCGATGCTCATGGAGTAAGGGAAGGAAAGTCATCAAGGGTAAGTGAATCAGACTCTACGGGCAACGGGGAACTAGGCTTAGATGGTGGTGTTTTGCCAGCAGTCTTGGGTTGTTTGTTCCCCATAAGCTCCTGCATTTGGGCCATCGTGTCTTCTTTTTGCACCCTCGGCCTAGCTTGAGTGATTTCTCCCTTGGGGCTAATCTGGCTAATCTCAAGACCAGACTTAGCACCCATTTGGAGAAGGGCTTGCTGCCTAGCTGATTCTTCCTGAGCAGCCTTCATTGCTTTAGCCTGACGAGCAGTCTCAAGCGCACTGCTGAAAGCCTCCTCATCCATCATGCCAGTTTTGTCTGCATACTGCCTCACATCACCAGACAATCCAGCCTCCTCAGCCTGAGATTGGTAATGCTTGAGATTGTTTGCAAAAGCATTCTTTTGCTCATTAAGGGTCTTGAGGATCGTGGAAGCATGAGGCCCAGTTAAAGCCCTCTTTACTTGAGGATCCTGAAGAAGCTGCCTAGCATGATAATCAAATCCCATATGGAGGGGATCAAGGGCCATAATCTTTCCCTCTGCTTCTGCGGCATTGGTCAGGGCTTCCTCCTGCAAAAGCTGCTTATGGTCAGCGGCATCCTGCCTACGATTCGCAAGATCAAGCCTCTTCTCAGAACGCTCGTATCTCCTCTGCTCTTCCTGAATCCTTCTAGCTTCACGGGCATCTTCCCTCTGCGCCCTCTGCTCGGCAATATCCTCGCTTCTCATCTGGCGCATCTCGCGGCTAAACGCAAGCTCTCTCTCAAACTGAGAAGCTCTCTCCCGCTCTGCTGGTTGAATAAAAGACTGCAAGTAAGGGGATCCAGCCCTTCCAGAAGCCACGGTACTAAATGTTCTAGCTGAATCTTCTTGTGCCATAATGTTATAGAGAGTTCATGCCTCTCTTCTTGCCTTCCCTCTGGAGGAAGGTGGATGCTTCAAGTGTGGTGGGAGCATTGCTGGTCTGGGCATATCCATACTTGCCCATCGCCACTCTGCCAGACCCAATTCCTTTGGCTGCTGCGTTGTAGTAGTTCTGAGCCAGTTGGTTGCCTTCCTGCCCACGCTGATCTGCTTTCCTTTGCGCGACTCCCTTCATGAACTTCCCAGACTGCACATCAATTCCAGACTCAGCAGCTTGGGAGGGATCAAACTCGGCAGTTTCAGGATCAAATCCCATAGCCTGACGCTGGGCTTTAATATCTCCCACTCTCATGGAAGCCTGAGTGGATCGTGCGGCAGCTTCCTTGGCTTTAGCTTGCTCATTGATACCAGCAGCTTGCTTCTTAGCCTCATCAGAAATTCCAAATGAAAGAGTTTCTTGTTTTTGAGACCTACCCATCTCATCAGTGGGAGTCATCCTCACCGTGGTGTAGGGGCGACCATACACATCAGTTTTCACGCGAATGTTCTCGTTGCCTCCGATTGCAGTGCCTCCCATTGGCTCATAAAGGCTCTGTACCGCTTTATGAGCCTCCATGAGGGCATTCATATCGGATTTACCCTGCTGGTTGCGATTCTGCGCCCCCTCGTTCGTTAAAGGCACTGAAGAGGAAGGAGTGGAAGACATATCCATTCCAGCAGTGAGGTAGCTAGGAGCAGTGGCAAAATTAGCGGGATTAAACGACACTCCAGTGCCATCTCCTGAACCTGCCATCTTCTGACCAAGGGCAGTATAGGAGAGGGGATTAAAAGCAGCACCACCTGAAGCAGGGGAGGAAGAATAAGATGCTGCTGCTGCGGGGGGAACCCAAGGAAAAGCGGATTTCCCCGGATTAAGCATATTATTAAAAGTATTTATTTGACTCCGTACATCTCCCGCCAATATTCGATTATTGGCATTTGTAGACTGCAATTCAGAAATACTTTGATTCAAGGGATCAATACCAGCTTGAGTGGCATCAAGAGATTGACCAAGTTGAGCTATTCCCGCCTTATTAGAGTCATTTAGTGCATTGAGTTCACGCAGCATTGCTGCCTGTCCCCAAGGAGTGTATTCATTAAGAGTTTGAAGAAATCCAGCCATATTAAATCAGATTTTGGATGCCACTAGGAGCAAATGCTTTGGTTTGAATATCAATCTGACTCACATCTCCCTCTTCCATAGAGGCAGTTTCGTCATTCAGACACTTATACGCAAGATCCCAATACACCTGCGCCCTCTCCAACTCGTTGATATTCTCGTAATTGTAGGCTTGCACTCCATAACGATAAGCATTGCGATTGGAGGGAATAAGCAAGTCTCCGCTGTTTACGAGCGGCACATACCCCCTTCTCACCAAACAATACATCGTGCGGGTCTCAGGAACCTGCCCTACCACCCTATAACGCTGAGTGTCGGCAGTGGAGCCTGACGGCAGGGCCGAGGCAGGAACTGGGCCTTGACGAATCACCTGAGTATCTCCCACGAAATTCGGGGGCATATATCCCAACCCACCATCACTGAAAGGATACCAATCCCCCATCACATCCAGAATCTCTCCGTAGTTGTTGATCGTGTCGAGGGCCATCACCTTCAACACAGACTCAATACCAGCAATTGTATCAAAATAATAATTCCCATCTTGATCTTGACTCACATTAAAGGAATGAATAAATCGATTCCCCTTCCACTGACCAGATGTGATGAACCTCTCATTCACAAAATTGATTGCAGAAGCCACCACAGGATCAGTCGGCCCAACTGAAGAGATATATGGGGCTAAAAGAGTTTTAGCCTGACTGAAGGTAAGAGACGGCATATTCGCAATGTCTGTAGCTAACTTTCAGTCATGAGTCAATGCTATTCTTCACCCTCAACATCTGGATTTAGATCTCCATTTGAGTAACTGGCAAGCATTCCCATGATCGCAAACTTATTCCCAAACTCAGTGGAATGATAACTCGTAGCTCCATCACTCTTAGTTAGCAACACAATCCCTGAATCAAAATGCTCCTCTAATATACACCTAATCTTAGTAAGTACTTGGTCAGTAACCTCTAACTCAGGATCATCATCGTTAAATTCTCGTATTGCAGCCATATTATTAAGATAATATCTTCTCTATCTCAGCCATAGCATCCCCATCAAGCCCTCCCCAACTCCAGAACTGCCTCACATAAGTGGGGATCTCACTAGGATGCTTCCAAGAAAAATGCTTGTAGTAATGCCGATAAGCCCATGCCCCAAACGCATTAAACTCGCTAAAACGCCTCTCAGGACGCTTTTTAAGCCAAAGGCATATATCCTCCCCATGACACTCAAACATGAACTTACGGAAATCCCTCAACGATTGGGAAGTGAACACAAACGGATGCCTCCTCATAAACTCAAACTCAGGCATATGCTTCACAGCCTCCTGCGTTATCTCATACCAAGGCGTGGAATCCTTTGGCACGGACTCATACAACCAAATAGGACTTCCCTCAAAAAACAAATCCTCTGGCCTCAATTCCCTAGTGAGGATGCAATCTGAGTCCAACACCATGATATAGGGACTCCTGCAATACCAATCGGAATGCAACTTGTCATTCTGCTGCTGAATATACCCATCATCCCAAGACTCCACCATATGCACCTCTGCATCCACAGAAGGCAAAAACTCATAATCCCTAAGCGGAATGCAAATATGAACTTTACCAAATCCTCTCGCATACTTCTTAATGCTCCTCAAGCAATATTCAAGCCAAGGAAAATCCTTCCGATACGATCTGATGAAAATTTCCACATTCACTTCTTGACACTACCCGCAAAATCTCTCATATTGCAACGAGATCAACCACAGGATGATTGATCTGGTGTAGTCCCTAGAAAACGAGATCGTGTCGAGCTACGGATGAAGGTCAAGAGGACTGGAATAGCCGCCAGTCCTTGATTTGAGAGTTGAAGTCACAATCTGTGACCTCAAGCTCCTCCTCATCCCAGTCCACCCAGCAGACAAGGCTCCATAGGTCATACTTGAAGCCGAGGGGGTGCAGAAGCTCTAGTTTCGTCTTAGGGCTTCTTATGCTCACACACAATCCAACAAAACAATGCAATCACAACAATTCATCCTATCAGAAGCAAAAAAACTCGCCCACTCTGGAGAGCAGTATGACCACCTACTCAAGCTGCTCGAACCAGAATACTTCCTCAGATTCAAAATCTTCATCCAATCACTACCAAAAGATATCGCCAATAAATCAATCTTCGGTAAAGCACACTGGAAAGAACAATCCCAAGCTCAACAAAGAAAACGTGGTTAACATCCACACGCTCTTTTTGTAAACTATACTTTCACTATAACCTAAAAAATACAAGATCTGTTTAGACTATACTCTTAAAATGAACTAACGCTTCATTTCATAGCACCAGAGTAATCTTACCTGCAACACTGGGTAAAATAGGAAAAATATATAAGCACTTTCCCGCTACAATTCGGGACGAAACCTTGCGTTAACGAGGGTGGTGTCCGTCCCCTAGCGTCTATAAAATAAAGAATGCTTTATAATTCTTGGCCTATCAACTCCCATTCAAATAGCACTCACTTCGTTCGTGTAAGTATCAATCAATCGTCAACTCGCTTCGCTCGTTAGTTCCAGTCAATAAGCTCGCTGCGCTCGCTTCCAATTCCTCGCTGCGCTCGTATCCCATCATCTATCGGATGCCTCCTTCGTCGGCATCCTCCGCGCGACAAGGCGGGACGACTACTCACATTGTCTTACAACGCA
>Ga0207957_1000295_pt1 | contig 12077 bp, 8 predicted proteins | sample CryBogCBH27Jun07_FD_184603 | JGI IMG/M metagenome (GOLD analysis project Ga0207957, IMG submission 184603) | Freshwater microbial communities from Crystal Bog, Wisconsin, USA - CBH27Jun07 (SPAdes) | ecosystem: Environmental > Aquatic > Freshwater > Lake | place: Crystal Bog, Wisconsin, USA...
AGGCGCATTAGTTAGCCGCCTTACGATCTGCAAGCGATAGCGCGGCAATAATAACCGCAAAGATTGCTACATATTGAATAAATGACATTAGATTATCCCGTCTAGTTAATCGATCGGCCGTCTACCGATCTAGCAGAATAATAGGCGCAAGCTGCGCCGCGTGTCAATACCTGGCGCGTGTCGTGACCCCGCAATCTTTGACAATCTTTGACCGGATCGTCGGACCAATTACCGGTGCAGCTGGCTTGATCCTTGCCGGTGGGTCGGATCGCTGGCGTTAGCCAGCTACCTTTGGGCCATCGGTTAGACCTAAATTTGTCTCCATATTTAGCGCCATTGGGTCATTGGATTGGCTACCGGTGCGCTCGATTGGGTTGGTAGTTGGGGCGATCGGTGCGCCTAGTTGGGTCAGTTGTTGCCGTATGGACAGTTCCACCAACAACCAATTAACACACAGAACAATCCCCCAATCCATCTTTATTTGTCTGTATTCAATAAAGATCAAGCCCAAATCAACACAAAAATCCGCAACCGTACCGCCTCGCAGGTCGGTGTTAGCCGTAAATCACAACCGATTGCGCGTTTAGAATAGATTGATCGACTCGGGGGGTTTTAAGTATACGTAAGGTCGTATTGTATTATCAACCCAATTATTTTTTCTAAATATAGGCTCTGACCTGCGGTTTTACTTAATGTGACAAAGATCACACACCTCAAAGCGGGAAATGTGTCTAATTTCCCACCTTATACTATATAGGGGGTTTTGTTCGCAGACGGCTGTCGGCCGGCTGCTCACCCTACCCCAACGGGGCGTAGGCTACGCCGTAGCCCCTTATTGCTACCCATCGGCGGCGCTCCGCGCCACCCATAGGATATTTACATAGGGATAACCATAGGGCGCTTGGCAGCGCCAAAAGTATCACCATAGGAATTAAGGCGGGTGGAGTATGGCCAATGGGCCAACTGGTCGACCATCGGCCAACAAATATAAAGTCGCGCCAGAGAGCAAAGTCTCAGCCTCTCAGGCTAAGCAGACGATTATCGAGCTAGTTACTAAGGGCTACAGCATCGCAGATGCTGTCAAGGTGACGGGTAAGTCAATTAAGTCCTACGAGTATTACCGTATGTCGGACGAGGATTTTAAGTCCGCGATTGACCTTGCTCGCGCCGTCCAGCGCCGAGACGGCGTGATTAGCGACGAGGACAAAGCGATCAGCTTTGAGGACTTTCGTGAAAAGTACCTAAACAGCAAGACCTTCGATCACCAGAGAAATATCATCTCAATGCTCGAGGAAGGTAAGCCTGCTTGGCTTCACGGCAGCATGACTTACGAAGAAGGTTTTAGCAACTATGTGCTGGTGAACATGCCACCGGAACATGCTAAATCAATGACAGTTTCAATTGATTACATTACCTATCGGATTTGTATTGACCCAAATATCCGTATCAAGATTGTGTCCAAAACGCTTACGATGGCAAAGGACTTTCTTTATGCGGTTAAGCAGAGGCTTACCCAGCCCGCTTACGCTGAACTTCAACGGCGCTATGCGCCCGCCGATGGCTACAAAGAGTCGGCAGATAAGTGGACCCAAGATGCGATCTACCTTGAGCGTGACTCAGGTGAAAAAGATCCAACCCTTCAAGCATTGGGTATTGGCGGTCAGATCTATGGTGCCCGCGCAGACTTAATCGTTCTTGACGACTGCGTTACCTTGGCTAACGCCAATGAGTACGAAAAGCAGATCCGTTGGATCCAACAGGAAGTTTTGACCCGTGTTGGTCCCACAGGCAAGATTTTGGTAGTTGGCACTCGCGTAGATCCAGTGGATCTATACCGAGAAATGCGTAACCCAGATCGCTACCCTGAAGGTCGCTCACCTTGGACATATCTGGCTATGCCAGCGGTTCTTGAGTTTGCAGATGACCCAAAGGATTGGAAGACCTTGTGGCCACGCTCTGACAAGCCTTGGCTTGGAGATGACGCAAACCTAGGCGATGATGGATTGTATCCACGCTGGGACGGTTCGAACCTTCGCAAGCGTCGCGGTGTTCTTGACCCAAAGACTTGGGCGATGGTTTACCAGCAACAGGATGTGGACAGCGAGGCTGTCTTTGCACCTGAGTGCGTTCGCGGTTCTGTTTCAGGTATGCGTTCATTTGGTCCGTTGCTACCAGGCGCACCTGGTCATCCAGCTGTACTCAACAGCAGTTACACAATTTGCTCTATGGACCCAGCAATGTCCGGCGATACATTCTCGATCGCCTATGCTGGCGACAAGACAACCCAGAAGCGTTATGTGCTAGAGGCAAGCCGTATGCCTGCTCCTACACCACAGCGCATCAGAGACTTGATCTTTGAATGGACTGAGAAGTACAAGCCATCGGTCTGGGTAATTGAGAAGAACGCCTTTCAGTTGTTCTTGACAATGGACGAAGAGATTAACCGATTCTTAGCCTCACGCGGTATTCGCCTTGTTCAGCACTACACCGGTGCCAACAAGATGGATGCTGAGTTTGGCGTAGCCTCAATGGCTCCGCTCTTTGGTACTGTCGATAAACTCGGCAACCACATGGGCAACAACTTAATAGACTTGCCACGGTCAGACAATGAAGGCGTAAAATCGCTCATAGAGCAGCTCATCACTTGGTCCGCTGGCACCAAAAATAAACAAGACGGTTGCATGGCGCTTTGGTTCGCAGAGACTCAGATGCGCGATTACATCAACCAAGCAGGAGCCTATGGCGGCTCCTTTATCAAAAACCCATTCCAAACTCGCGATCAGCAAGCTCGTCGTCGGGTAATTAACATCGAAGAATATCAGCGTGAAAAAGAAAGATTAGCGGCTAACGGGGGTTACTTATAGTGCTAGAGATTGACCAGATCGGAGATAAACTCCGTAAACTGCGCGCTCACTATTTCGCACGTGACTCGCGTTATGATGACCTATTGGCCATCCGTCAAGGCAAAATTGATCAAGTGTTTCCTGGCATGTTCTCAGAGGACTATCCAAAGCCAATGATCGCTAACTTCATCGATGTTGCTGCCCGCGATGTTGCTGAAGTTATTGCTCCGCTTCCTGCTTTCAACTGCATGACAACCAACACCACTTCGGATGCTGCTCGTCGTCGTGCTGATAAGCGCACCATGATTGCCGCTGGCTACCGCGACACAGCCAACCTTCAGACCATGATGTACACCGGTGCTGATCGTTACCTTACCTTTGGCTGGTTGCCATTCATCATTGAGCCAGACTTTGAGAACAAGCGCCCAATGATCCGCATTGATTCACCTATCGGTGCCTATCCAGAGTTTGACAGATTCTCACGCCTTGTCTCTTACTCAAAGCGTTATGTCAAGACTGTTCGTGAATTGATTAACGACTTTCCTGAGCATGAGTCTGTTATCCGCGGTCAGTATGAGAACCGCAACTCTGAGCGCATCCTTGAGATGTATCGCTACCAAGACAAAGATCAGATGGTCTTATTCTTGCCAGAGCGTAACAACTTTGTTCTTTCACGCGTTGAAAATGAACTAGGTGAAATTCCTGTAGCCATTGCGCTACGCCCAGGCGTTGACTCAGATGAGCACCAACGCGGTCAGTTCGATGACATTATGTGGGTACAGGTTGCTCGCTCACGCTTTGCTTCGCTCACACTTGAAGCAGCGCAGAAGGCAGTTCAAGCACCGTTTGCTTTGCCTTCAGATGTTAATGTGCTTGAGATTGGCCCAGATGCAACTATCCGCTCTGCCAACCCACAGCAGATCCGTCGTGTAGATCTTAACCTTCCAGCCAATATTTTCCAAGAGAACGAGATTCTCGATCAGGAAATGCGTACTGGCTCACGCTATCCAGAAGGCCGTCTAGGTCAGCAGTCTGGTTCGATCGTTACAGGTCGTGGCGTAGAAGCATTGATGGGTGGCTTTGATACTCAAGTCAAGACAGCCCAAGGTGTATTTGCAGAAACATTCCGTGAGGTTATTCGTCTGTGCTTTATGATGGACGAAAAGATGTTTGGCGATGTTACAAAGGAAGTTCGTGGCATTAATGCCGGTGCTCCTTATGTCGTCACCTACACACCAAAGGAAGACATTAAGGGTGACTACACCTGCGATGTGACCTATGGCATGATGGCTGGTCTTGATCCAAACCGTGCGCTTGTTTTCGGACTACAAGCCCGTGGCGACAAGCTAATCAGCCGTGACTTTTTGCGTCGCCAAATGCCTTGGGAAATGAACGTTACCCAAGAAGAAGAGCGAGTCGAAGTAGAAGAACTGCGCGATAGTTTGATGCAAGCAGTTGCATCTTATGCCAATGCTCTTCCACAAATTGCAATGCAAGGTGGCGATCCTTCAAAGGTTATTAACGCCATTGCTAAGGTTATTCAAGGTCGTCAAAAAGGCGATCCAATTGAAGAAATTGTAGCTGAAGCATTTGCTCCTGAACCAGCACCAGAACAGCCACAGGCTGCTGGTCTGCCAGGACAACCACCTCAAGCACCTGGAGCACAACCAGGGCAACCACCGATGGCTATGCCGGCACCTCAACAAGGCCAAGGTGGCTCTGCTTTGCAACAACTACTAGCCGGCCTTTCGTCTTCTGGAGCACCGCAGTTAGCTGCGTCAGTTTCCAGAAGGTCGCCAGCCTAACGTTATTGGCGATCAACTCAATTCCCTATAGGAGAAATAAAATGGCAGTATTCAAATCAAGTCTACAATCACCACCAGTTAAGGTGAAGCTACAAGGCGGACACTCATCTTCTGACGCAACAACACAGAAGACAAAGATCCAATCTGCTCCATCTGTTAAAGCAACAGGTAAGTCAGATGTTAAGTACACAGTTCAGCCTTCAGGAACAAAAGGCACAGGCACAACTGCCGGAAAGCCAATGAAGTAAATTATGCACGAAGAAGAGAGCGATGAGTTTGATGGCGTACTTTCCGCTTGGGATATATTCGCTCTCTTTGCGCATTTATTAAAAGATTTGTTTGTAAGTTTTGCAAAGTTTTTTGATGTATTGAGCGACATGGCTCTGCATCAAGCAAATGTCGTGGAAGACCAAAAGTTGTTCCACGATGATGTTGTCCGTACCATTGAGACTATTACAGAGGGTGAGTGATTATGGCAGGCAAAGGTGGCTATCAAGCTCCAGCACGTCCGGCTGTTCAATCAGGCCCAGGGGCTTTAAGCCAACGCACCGATGGCGGACCTGCATCTAAGCAAGCAATGCGCTATGTCAGTGGCATGCCAAACTACGGCGATGGCACAGATATGATGCAGATTCAAAGCGGTGCTCCGATGGCTGCTACGCCATCTCCAACGCCAGTATCGCCATCACAGATGGCGCAGGCAGCACAGCAACAGCAACAACAACCACAAGGCCAACCTCAAGCGCCTATCACACCACTGACTGCTCCAACACAGCGTCCTAATGAGCCAGTTACTGCTGGCGCAGCGCTTGGCCCTGGTCCTGGACCAGAAGCACTTGGCATTATGCCAGGCATGCAACAAGGTGGTACATCAGCAAAGCAAGTAGTTCAAGCATTGGCAGCGCATCCAGACGCATCGCCAGAATTGCAGAGTCTCGCAGCAGCATTGGGGAAGTAATTGTCAAACACAATGCCACTTCCACCATCAAATCAGCCTACCGTCGCGTCGGCTAACGCAGCAGCAAAAGGCTACCCAGATGCTGTACAGAAGGCACCAGTTGAAATGGCTGGCGCTATTCAGTCAGGCAACCCAGATGCTCCTGGCGCAGTAGCCGCTACAACACACGTTATTGCCACATCAAATGCTGTTGACCAACACCAACAGATGTACAACTCAAAGTCATGGTGGCAGACAGCCCTTGGCGATGTAGGTAAGGTTATTACCGCAACGCCTATCATTGGCACAGTTGCTCGCTGGGCAAACAAAGGTTTGCAAGAAGTACAAAGCGATTACAAGTTTATTCACTCAGTTTATACAGATCATGGTTTTGCACAGGGCTTGCTAGCAACACTTGGCGTTGGTCTTGGTGCGACCGTTGGTTCTCTTGCAGGTCCAGAAGGTACAGCGCTAGGCGCTGCCTTTGCCGCATCTTTAGAGCGTGACATTGGCGGTCAACTTATTCCGTCATATCAAAAGTCTTACCAAAAGTCTATCGATCCAAACTATCAAGTTTCTATTGGTCGTGACCTTTCCAACCTTGCCGGTGACTTGCCAGGCTTACATACTTTGAAGAATACAAACTACGGCCTTGGTCAGTTTGTATCTGGCGTAACCGATGCTGCATTTGACTTTGAAGCAGATCCGCTAGCCAACGCAGGTAAAGTTGCTGGCGCACTTAAGGCAGGCAAATACCTTGAGTACAAGCCAGCGGTTGATTCTGAAGGTCAGATTATTAAGTTCGCCAACGGCGATCCTAAGTTAGTTCTGGACGGCAACGGCAAGCCAATCATTCAGGCTACCATTCCTTTGGCTCGCAACTCAGAGGCTGCAACTAACTTCTTGATGAGCCTATCTTCAGGTCGTGCTTTGAGCAGCGAGATGGTGCAAGCAGCTTACGATGGTTCACTTGTATCTAACGCACTTGGCGGTAAAGTACTTAACCCAGTCAAGCAAGCCTTTGACCATATTGCCACACTCAATAACCCAGTAGAAATTCAACTGGCTTACCCTGGCTCTAACTTTGACCAAGCCATGCTTACAAAGTTGGCTAACGCTAAGACTGGTCAAGAAGTTGCTGATGAAATTGGCAAGTCTATTTACTCAGGTGAAATGGACGAGCGGGCTATGCCTGCTACTGCAATTTCTCTACCTACCCGTACTCTTGCTCGTCAGTTTGGCGGAACAGTACAGCAAGCAATTCTTAAGCGAGCTGGCGATACAACAGTAGCCAACGAGCGCAACTTGCTATTGCCAAAGGCTATGCCTGTGCTCGATGAGCAAGGCAATCAGGTTTACAAGACCGTTACCAAAGATGGCGTAGACACTCAAGTCCCACAAATGAAAATGCAATGGGGCGGGTTGTATACTAAGAACGCAGATACTTGGAATGGTTGGAACGCTCTTGCTGGCAAGATCCGTACCTTTACCGGTTACAAGGCTCTGACAATCAACAAGAAGTTGCTTGAGCAATCAGGAGAGAAGTTTAACTTTGATGACCACGGTGCTGGTACTGCTCTGTATAACATGTTCTATTACGCCATGCCACGTGATGTTGCATTGGAAAAAGCAGCTGCAATTATGGCTGCGCCTACTGAAGGTGCAAAGCAAGCGCTTTACGCTCAAGGCGTTAAGGAAGTAATTAAGGCTGCTGGCTTGCCGGATGACAGCAACATTGTGGATCGTGTTATGTCCCACGCTCAACGCATCACCACAGGTGGCATGCGCAACAGCGGTAACTACGGCAACGACACAGATGGCAATGTGCTAGGCACAATTGCTCCTAAGCAAAACTACACCGTAGATGGCGTAGATGCTATTCCTAACGATGAATTTGAAGCAGCGTTGTGGGCATACCAACGCGGTGCTAACGCATTTATCAACTTCAAAGAGTTGCGCAACGCTATGCGCCAGATGACAGTACACGGCATGATGTACTCAAAGGCTGACGATTTTTGGTCTTACTACACCGACAAGATCTTTGCACCACTTAGCCTTTTCACAACAGGCTTTGGTCTTCGCGTAGCCGGTTCTGAAGCACTACACCAAGTTATCCGTAATGGTCTTGGTTCATACATCGGTGACCGCATTGCGTTCAGCGGTGCTAAATACAAGTTTAAGAACATGTCTGCCGATGAGTTGGCTGCTGCTAGAGAGCGCCTAGCCATGAAGGGTACGCCTGCTGCGCAGGCTCTTGCCGATCATGCTGCTCAGATGTTGACAGATGAAGACCATGCTGGTCTTGTTGAAAACCCAGATAAGGCGATCAACGAAAACTCAATCACAAAGATGATTGATGAGAAGAACGATGTAGCAGATCAGCTGCAAGCGGTTGCGGATAAAAACCCATTGGTTAAGCAGATCGCTGCTGCCCGTGGCTTGATCCGCCCATTTGGCTATATCTCAAGCAAGGTTGCTCCTTACCTTCCTAGCAACAAGCTAGATGTTATGTTGGACTGGTTGGTCCACATGCACGGTTTGAGCATCCCAGCTGGCGTTGCATCAGATCACTTGGCTCACTACTCACTCAATGCTGCAGAACGCGCATCACAGTTTGCAGAGCAATACGGTCATGGCGCTACAGGTATGGATGACATTACATCCCTTACCGGTCAAGATCCTCATTACCACATCTACTGGGCGCAGAATTTGTCCAAGTTGCGTAACGAGAAGATGGCTCAAGATATTGCAAATGATTATTTGCGTCTATCAAAAGACCCACAATTCCAAGCATTGTCTAACCAAGATAAGTGGGCGCAGGTTCAGCAACTCCATCAGGCTCGCATTGAAAATCCTAAGAACTATGCAGACCTACGCGACACAATGGTTGGTCTACGCAACGGCGATCCTGCTTCGTTCTCAAGCAACCAAGTCAAGGCTTTTGCCGGACTTGTGCAAGGTAAAGATGGAACTATCCACGACAACCTTATTCAGAACATTGCAGATGGCATGCCTACAAAGGCTGTCGATCTAAAGCAAATTCCTGCTATCCAAAGCCCGCTCAAGGTTCTTGGTCGTGAGCCACGCAACACTTACGACAATCCGCTACAGCGTGTTATCCAGATGGGTTATCGCACATTTATCAATCCAGTAATGGATGGCATTTCACGTGAGCCTATCTTTGGTCATTACCTATATGAAAACTACCGCAGCCTGCAACCATTGCTAGATTCTGGCAAGATTAGCAAGGCAGAGGCTTTGCAGTTTGCAGGTCAAAAGGCAGTTATCAACATGGTGCCTTTGATCCACAACCCTGCTTTGCGTAGCCAGTTCTCAGTTCTATCTCGTAACTTGCTACCGTTCTACTTTGCTCAAGAGCAGGCTATTAAGCGTTATGGTCGCTTGGCTTATCAAGCCCCACAAGCGTTTCGTGACTTTCAGATGATTAACCATGGCATTAACAACCCTGGCTTTGTTCACACCGATTCAAGCGGTAACAAGTACATGGTTTATCCGCTCATTGGTGAGTTTGGCAATGCCGCTGTACGCGGTCTAAATGCCCTTGGCATTAGTTCATTTGATGGCTTGCCAGAGTCTGTTACCGGCAATGTCAACTCACTTGCCTCAGTTTTACCAGAAGCAAAAATGCCAGGACTTAACCCATTGGCAACCATCCCACTTGGCGCATTGTCTAATCACTTCCCATGGGCAAGCAAGATTACAAATGTAGCCACAGGTGGTTATCCTGCTAGCAACTGGCTAGATGCAATTCTGCCTAACTCAGCCATGCGTGACATTTTCAACGGCATGATGATGGATGACAAGGAAAGCAGCGTTCACAACGCCATCCTTTCAGCCATTGCCGCTGCTTACTACCATGGCGATTTGCCAGATAACTTCTCGTCTTTGCCTGCTTCGGTTCAACAGCAGTACATGGATCGTATCGACAACAACGCTCGAACAAACTTGTTCATGAAGGGCATTTTGTCGTTCTTCCTACCGCTTGCTCCGAATGTCAGCAACGACTATTACGACAAGAACTTGCAAAGCCTACGCTCTGAATTTCAAAGCCTGCAAAGCCAGATCAATCCAGATACAGGCAAGCAGTACACATTGCCAGAGGCAACCAGCAAGTTCCTTGCTGAGCATGGTAGCCGTGCAGTTTCCTACACCGCTTACACAACCCAGACTGGCACCTCTGGTGCCGATCTGCCATTGAACGATCAAACCCTTACTTGGTTAAACCAAAACGGCGATTTGATGAACAAGTACAAGTTTGGTGCTGCTTATCTCATCCCGCAGACCAAAGCTGGAGCAGATGCTTTGCAGGTTGAAAATGATTTGCTGACAAAGCAACTTCGTTCAAAAGATACACCACAAGATTTTCTTGATTCTGTGTATATTCAAGCAGGTTGGGCAGAGGTAGCGCCAATGTACAACGCTTACCAGACTGCGCTTAAGCAAGCCCGTGATAGCGGCAACCGTCAGGCTGTATACCAATACACTCAAGAGTGGAATAACTACGCTTCAACGGTAGCTGCGCATAACCCAACATGGTATGCAGATTATCAAAACCCAAGCCGCAAAAATATGGCTAGCCAATCGCTAGCAGATTTTGAGGCTATGGATAAGGCTGGCAAGTTGACTGGTCCACAGGCTCAAGGCATTAAGTCTTTGATGACCGAGTATCAGGCTTATCATCAACTTCTACTTAACAACACAATTACCGTTGGCGGTATAACAAAGCACACTGCTGAGTACTCCAATATCCAGAACGAATGGTTTAACTACCTAACCGCTCTTGAGGCAAACCCAGCAACTGCAAACTTAACAAATGTAATTAACGGCGTATTTAAGAGGGTGAGTTAATGTCTGGTAGCACTGGTTCAGCTGGTACATCTGGTTCTGGCAATACAGGAGCAACAGGTTCAGCGGCTGCTGCCTTGGCGGCATTTGATTCAAACGCCAACAGCCCTTACTTCACTCCTTCAACTTACAATGTAAGTCAACTTACTCAAACATCACAGCCTGACATTACTTCTCTTGTAAACAGTGCTATGCTTAACCTTGTAGGTCGTGCTGCTACACCGCAAGAAATTGCCACATATGGCACAGAACTTCTTGCTGCCGAAAAAGCCAATACTGGGCTTGAAAGCACACAAACCACCTACCAATCTAGCGGTGCTGGATATGGCAAGAAGGGTGCAACTACTGGTCAAACATTATCAACCGGCGTTGACCCAACGGCATTTATTGAAAACTTGATCCGAGGTACAGCAGATGCTCGCGTTTATCAAGCAGCAACTCAATACATGCAAGCAATTCAAGAGTCTAATAACAAGTACAAAGGTGGGTTTTAATGGCTAATCAAATACCTGCTGGTTATTTAGACGCTAGAAATTTCTACATTTGGGCGCAAGAACAAGCCAAAAAGCATGGCGCAAAAAGTGAAATTTCTGAATGGAGCAGCGTAAGCAGCCCATACATCATTAAAGATTTTAACACTTGGGGCGATGTTCTTGCTGCTGCTCAATCACAATTTGAGCCATATAAGCAATACACCGCTCAAGATCCAAAGTATGCTTCATTGGAAGCGCAGGCATTGGGTCAGAACAACACTGGGTCAACAGGATCAACAGGTTCTGCACAAGCCATTGACCCAAATCAACTACCTCAAACTTTACGTCAATTGCAAAATCAATTGCTTCAAGCCAAGGGAAATGTAGACAACGCCCAGCTTGAAATGAATAACTCCACCCCAGGCTCACCTGCGTACAACAAGGCAAAGTCAGATTTTGACGCAGCTGTTGCACAGCGCGATTCTTTGCAAGCACAAATTCAAGCAGATCAAACATCTGCGCAAAACGCAGCTACTGCTAAGCAGGCTCAGGCAGACGAAGCAACCGCCAATCAGCGCGTAAAAGATTTACAGAACCAACGCCAACGCGCTCAAGATCAAGGCTTGCCTACCGCAGGCATTGATGCAGAAATTGCAGCAGAACGAGCAAAGGCCGCAGCCGCTCAAAAGGCTATTCAAGCCAATACACCAGCGCCTGCACCTACTGGACCATCTGGAGCGACAGGAGCGCCTACAGGGCCTTCTGGAGCCGCTATAAAGCCATCTGGACCATCTGGCGCAGCAGTTAAGCCTACAGGTCCTAGCGGTGCTGCAGGTAAGCCACCAGTGGCTACTGGTGGTACAGCCCCAACTGGCGCAGGCAACAAGCCTGCTGCTACTGGTGGATCAGCAGGCGGTACTGGTGGCGGTACAGCAGGTGGTGGAACATCGGGAACTTACTCTGGCAACCGCATGCCATCAGGTGCCGTAGGCATTAACGGTGCTGGTCAATGGGTGGATGCTAACGGCAAAGTTCTTGGCATACTGCAATCTTCAAACATTTCACAGGCACCTAAAGGTGCTGTAGCAATCACCAACGGCAACTGGGTTGATGCTCAAGGCAAGATCCTTGGATCTGCTGCCGTCGTAGATGG
>Ga0207957_1000299_pt1 | contig 11924 bp, 20 predicted proteins | sample CryBogCBH27Jun07_FD_184603 | JGI IMG/M metagenome (GOLD analysis project Ga0207957, IMG submission 184603) | Freshwater microbial communities from Crystal Bog, Wisconsin, USA - CBH27Jun07 (SPAdes) | ecosystem: Environmental > Aquatic > Freshwater > Lake | place: Crystal Bog, Wisconsin, USA...
CCATATTGCATTAAATAAACTAATTGATGAATGTAATAAGATTTTTTTTCAATTCTTACTTTTTCGTAACCATTACCATTGTTTGCGCCAACTTTTTTGCCAGCTTTAACACTTGGTCTATTTCTGCTTAAAATTTTTGGCTTCCAATACAAAACACCATCTTTATAATCAAATAGTTCGTGAGCTTTTTCTTGGGTCAATTCCATGTTATGCTCCTAGTTTAGATTTGAGGGATTGAACTTCTGCGTTTAGCTCTTTAATTGCGTTGACTAAATGCCATATCACATTAGATGAATCTACAGACATAACGCCAGTAGATTCTGTTTTTACGCAATCTGGTAAAACTTGTATAAGTTCTTGTGCTATTGGGCCAAGTTGAACGCCTTGAATATTAATAGCATTTTGTTTTGGTAACTCTGTTATTTCATTTTCTGTGCGATATTCAAAATTACGCACTTTAATTTGTGTAATAGCAGACAAACCAATTGTATTGTCTACAATGTTTTTCTTTAATCTTTCGTCTGAAGTAATAGACCAAAGCGTCGAGTTGTTACCTTGATATACACCACCACCATTTGGAGAGATAAATCCTGTATTACCACCTTTACCCGCTGGCCCAGCAGTTGCAATTACCATTTCATGATTTACATTTTGCACAGAAGCATCACAAATACCAAGATATATATTATTGCTTCCAGTCCCAATGCTATATCCAGTATTAGCACCAATAGCTAAATTGCTACCACCTGAATTTATATTATGTCCAGCTTGATATCCTAAAGTAGTGTTATTTGATCCGCTAGTATTTGATACACCAGCCGCATAACCTATTGCGGTGTTATTTGATGCCGTATTGCTTAAAAGTGCTTGATAGCCTACTGCTGTATTGTAAGATGTTGTGGTGTTAGCTTCTAGAGCAGCAAAACCTACGGCAGTATTGTATGTCCCAATAGTATTAGAAGATAAAGATGAATTTCCTAATGCAGTATTATAAGAACCACTTGTATTATTTCCTAATGCAGAAGCATAAGTTCCATAAACACCATTTCCTACTGCTACGTTATAAGAACCACTTGTGTTTGAATAAAGTGATTGCCATCCTACTGCTGTATTTTGATTTCCACTTGTATTTGTATAAAGAGTTTGTCCGCCAAGAGCATCATTACTGTAAGTTGCGTTTGAGTTTAATAAGGCTTGATAACCTACTGCTGTGCTATTAGATGCTGTGGTGTTTGATTTAAGTGCTGTTTCACCTATAGCTACATTGTAAGTACCACTTGTATTTGAAAGTAATGCTTGAACACCAACAGCAGTATTAGATGCTCCTGTAGTTGCAGTTGCCGCTTGGTATCCCACAGCAGTTAAATTATTGTTAACAGCATATCCTGCTTGGTAACCAATAGCAGTAATAGCTCCATTATTGCCAGAGTATCCTGCCTGATAACCTACTGCGGTAGCACCAGAACCTGTGGTGTTGGACTTTAATGCTCCGACACCCATTGCCACGTTAAAACTACCAGTAGTGTTAAAACGCATTGCGGCATCTACTGCTCCATATGCTTCTCCACCAAAAGCACAGTTCTGTGCGCCCGTAGTGTTTGCATATAAAGTGAAATACCCAAATGCGTTATTACCAATGGCTGTACTGTTAGAGTAAAGTGCAGAGTGACCAACAGCAGTATTGGCAAATGCTGTATTTGTATAAAGAGCCTGATAACCTACAGCAGTGTTGTTAGATGCTGTGGTGTTGGAAGCAAGTGCAGATTGTCCAAAAGCTGAATTATTTGAACCAGTACTATTTGTTGCCAAAGCACCATTACCAAAAGCATTATTGGAATTACCTGTGGTATTTGAAACTAATGTTGGCCCTTTAGCATTATCATTTGCACCAAATGCGTTGTTATAACTACCTGTTGTGTTTGAGCTTAATACTGCATTACCAACCCCAGTGTTAAATGCTCCTGTTGTGTTTGCATATAATGTTTGTGAGCCTATAGCTGTAATTTGTGTGCCTGCTGTGTTTGCATACGCCGCTTGATATCCCACAGCAGTGTTGTTAGATGTTGTTGTGTTGCTGTATGCCGCTTGATAACCTACAGCAGTATTGTTAGAGGCTGTGGTGTTGTTTACTAATGCTTGATAACCCACCGCTGTTGAATTAGCACCTGTTGTGTTAGTAGCAAATGCTTGATAGCCTACAGCAACTATAGCCGCACCAGTTGTATTCGCTGATAAAGCACCTGGGCCAAAGGCACTATTACTACCAACAGACCCACCACCTTGTCCAACAGTCAATCCATGAATAGATGCGTCATTCGCCATCGTCACCGTAGTGCCGTTGAATGTGAAATTGGCTGAATCTGTTAATAGTCCACCAGTCGTTGCATAAGTTACACGGCCTGATGTCAGCCCTGAATCTGTAATTGAAGTTGCAGTGATTGCACCAAATGTTGTTAACGAGCTGACTTTGACGTAATCCGTAGCTGTGACTGAATCATAGTAAACAATCGCTGTCTCGCCATTGGCAATCGTGACTCCAGTGCCTGCTGTCTTCTTGATGACGATGGCATACCCGCCAGTGGTTTTGTTTGTGATGACAAATGTTCTGCTGGTTGCTGGGGCAATAATGTTCCTGATCGCCGTTCTTGCGCCCGTGCAGTTCAACACATAATACTGAGCAACTGTTGAGTTGGTCGCTGTGGACGTAAACGTAGAGGAGTTATTCCCGTTACTGACCGAGAGCGTGATGTCTGAGTCCTGCGTGATATTATTTGTACCTGCAACCGATACATCAATCAAAATCGTCAAGCCATTGTTTACATCGTCACCCCAGACACCTGATTCTTGTCCTGTGACTGGTTGGGCAAGACCTAAAAGAGTTGTGTTGTTAATCGACATAATTTTATCCTGTTGAAATCACCGTCCAATTTGCCGTCTCACTGTCATCAATTGTAGACCAGCCCGGGGTTTGAGCGTCCCCCACATTCTGCCATGAAGGAGTCTGGCTGTCATCAATTAAACTCCAATATACTGCAATTACATTACCGACTTGTCCTGATGCTGTAACCCCAACCAACTGAGCCGTTCTAGCCCCCATCGTCACCGTTCCAGCTACCCCTGTTGCCCCAACACCTGTCAAAGCAATCGTGACATTAGCGCCAACTGCCCCGACATTACCCTTTGCATTTGCTGAACCCAGAGGAACCGACAAAGCTCCTACAGCTCCAGTGGCATTATTGCCAGACAAAGCCTGACTTGGGTTTGCCGTAACCGATCCAACCGCACCAGAAGCACCAACACCCGAGATGGCAATCGTGAGGTTTGCACCAACAGAACCCGGCGCTCCAATCGCTACGTTACCAATATCTCCATCGGTATTGTTGGCCACCATCTGACCAACTGCACCAGCACCCTGAACACCAGAAATGCTGACCGATTTAGCGCCTGTAACTGTACCTACAAACCCGCTTGCCAGAACTCCAGACAACGCCGTAGTGTTGCTGACAAGAACCGATCCTACGCTACCACTTGCTCCTACACCAGATAGGGCGATTGTGATATTAACTGTGGGAGCTTGAACTGATCCTGATGCACCAACTCCCGTTAGGGAAATGGTTATATTGGCGGATGTGGAACCAACTGCGCCTGAAGCAGCATCTCCTGTAAGCGGTAATGAACCGCTCCAAGCTCCATCACCCCAATTACCACTGCCCCAACTCAGAGCCATAACTCACCTATTAGGTGGTAGACAAACGCAATAAAGCAGTTGTCGTTGTATTGGAAGGCATTGTCAAAGTGAATGTACCAGCCGTGATGGTCTGTGAACCAAACGTATGAACTGAAACCGCCTTATTGCTCTGTGTTGAGTTATAGATCAAAACAGTATCAAACGCAGTGGTCAAGGTCACTGTGGAGTAAACCAAGTTAGCCGAAGGCGTCCAGTATCCAACTCCAGCAGTTGATGAGCTGTTTGTAGATGTTGGGTTGGTTGCATTCGTGACCGCAATACCGCCTGCCGTATAGCCTGTACCAGATACTTCGTTGGTTGCTGAGTATGCTGTTGTAGCCGCATTGATCGTAGCGGTTGTTACATACAAAGCTGCCTTGAATGTATCGGCGGTGTTTGCTGTATGGGCGGGATTAGAAGAACTAAAGTTGTGCGTAGCGCTCAACAGTTCGCCTAAGAAAGAAGTACACATTGATTGAGTGTTGGCCAATTTAAGCTCCTTATGCCATTGATGCGGCGATTAAATCCATAAAGGGTGATTTTTTCAAAGTTACATGCGCTGAACGGTGCACGAGCTCGCCATCCAACCAGTATTCAACCCATGTTGTGTACTCATTTTCATCATCAACAACGCCCTCTTTTTTCTCAAGAAGGGAGTCATCCATTTCGCCTTTGGTAGTTGTAACGAGCATTATGCGATCCTCAAAATTGCGGTGGTGTTAGATGAAACTGGAAACTGTACTGTAAATGAATTAGTACAAGTGATATCGCTACCAAAGTCTAATACACAAACAGACGCGTTACCTTGTGTTTGATTGTAGATCAGAGCCCCGCGAGCTGTAAATGCTGCTGGATTCCAAACGGCATTTTGGAATGACCAATAAGCCGTGGTTCCGGTTGTACCAGAGGTCGGTGTCTGAGTGATGACCAATTGTTGGCCGCCCGCCGTATAACCTGATCCTGTTACTTCGCCCACGCTTGTATATACCGTTGTAGTAGCACTCAAAGCCGCGCTAGATGTATACAAGGCAATATAAAAGGTGTTTGGACTTGTGGGCCCAAAGTTGTGCAGCCCTTGAGCAAGTTGCACTTTGAAACTAGTCGTTGCGCCTTGGTAAATAGCCATCAGGTCACCGCCTGTCTAAATTGACCAGAACGGTAAGCATCACGACGCTCCATACCATCTCCAAGACGTTTAGCAAGAGCAAGTGCCTCGACATACTTTTGATTGTATATGGTCATCAAATCTTGATCACCCTTCATGAATGTGTAAGCCTCAACAAGAGAGCCGTACAAAAGCACGGTATCAAAGTTGTCCCCAAGCCAAGAAGTACCACTTGGATTATTAGTGGTATCCGCGATAGATACAGGATAATAATAGTAGTGTAACTCAGCGGTATAAGCAGTGTCAGGAGTAGGGCCCAAAATGAAAGTAAGCTCATTTGTAATACTCCCACCAGTGACAGTCGGACCAAAAAGAGCATAGTACTTTGGCTGACCATAACTAGCGGGATCGGGATATGCTTGACGCATATAGTTCACATCTTTGTTTAAAAGATATAAATAAGGCCCGCCACTGACAGGGTAAATAGCCAAAGAGTAAGGAGCAAGGAAATCATTTGGAGTCGCCAAATATTGGTTGTACTGTGTAATAGCTCCAGTCACATTTTTGCGTAGTGACGGAAACTGTACAGAGTTGTAAATGCGCTGCTCAGCTTGCTCAACAAACGTAGGAATATCCGCTACGAATGTGGATTCGTAGTTCTGTGTATAGTCCTGAATCAGTTGTTTAAGCTGAGTGTAGTTCATGCCATCGGACCTCTAGCCATTCTGCCTTTTGTTTGTGATGCTGTACCGCGTACAACAATACCGTTTGCTGGCAAACCTTGAGTCTTTGGATTTACCTCATTTTTCTCCATTGGACTATCAGGTTCGCCTGTTCCAATCACGTTTTGAATTTTGACTGGTTTATCAGACATCGTGTGAGGAGGCGCATACTCAGAAGCTGAACCGTTGAATTTCTTCGCAGGCTTTTGAATAGCAGGGCTATTCTTTGTGGTTGGTGGAGTAAAAATAGCCATGTTAGCCACCTCTACCAGATGAACGCTGGTTCATGACCTTGGCCATGTTGCGTCCATACTTCAACATGTTGGCATTGGTCTTTCCACCTTTAGCCAATTTAGTCAAAGGCTTACCGGGATGATCGTGCTTTTCATGTTTATGAATAGCTGTTGCAATCATTTTTTTATCTTGCTTGATATCCTCTTTGTCGACTTTTGCCATCATAAACTCCTATGTTACGGCTATCGTTACTGTACCAACTTGTACCACCGGTATCAAGTCATTTTGAGTCAATGGCACATCGAAATTACGAGAGCCACCCACCGGGTTCCATCCCCATTGAAAAATCCTGCTACCTTCACCCTGACTTCCGTCAGCCAGCAAACCAGACTGCACATAGCTTCTGTCAGGTCTTGGGTTACGAAGACCTTGTGGGTCATCGACTGGATACATGCCCAATTGTAATTGAGGCTGATCTGGGTCCCAACACCTTGGACATACCAATAGCTCAAAGTTTTTGGTCTTGATAACTTCCCGTTTAAGGACAGTTAACTTAAACCTAAAACCACATCGATCACACTCCGCGATCGCATTCTTACCAGAAGCAAACCGGTTGCCCATCAGTAAGTCGATCCAATAAACTGTTGACGAGGAACAAAACGAATCGCCGCTTTCTCACGGTCTTCATCTGCCGCAAGCTGCCATGCCTCATCGTATTGTTGTTTCAAAATCGGTAATCTTTGCAATCCTTCGGGTGCTTTAAGCCCTAGATAGTAGGACAAACCCGCAATCATGCAAGGAATAAATCTGAAAGGAACATCCATGACATTGACGCCAGTTCCCGCATCTTGGGTTCTGCGCAGTCTCCAATATACAAATTGGTACTGTTGTGCGTTGTCTGGAGCAGGCCATACGTTGATGGATGGCAAGTTCTGATACACCACTTTAGCCCCAGCGGTGTGAGCCGCAGCCGTGGTATTGTTCTGTCCTCTATAGCAATTACCAAGCGTATTACCGCTCGTGTAACTGTAAAAAATTGTCTCGTTATCGATCTGAATGAAGGCAGTATTGGGAATACCAACCACAGAAGATAACGTGATTGTGGTGTCAGTGGCGCTGATTGACTGGGCTAAAGTCAAGGTGGTTGAATAAGATTGGCCGTCAAGACGCTGAATCCATACCTGAATAGGACGGCCTTGCTGAATCTTATTGGGTAGTGTGGCGTAGGTAGAAACACTAATACGCGTAATCGTCAAATCCGCTTGGGTTGCCGCCACGTTAGCTTGTGTTCTGATCACATGCTCAAGCAAATCTACAGTGTCCAAAGGCAACGGATAGGTTATCTGGCCTGGGACCAAATTGATTACGTTGGAATCCATCGTCCACATATTCACGCCACGGTTTGCCCAATCAGCAAACATGATGTTCAAGCTACGAGTAGCACTACGCAAATCGTAGCCCGTGCGTGACTCTGAACCAACTCGCTCAAATGCTTCCTCAACCACTTCGGTGAGGTCTAAATTAAACGCTGATGATCCAGATGTATTTGCCATGTTATTCAGCCGCAGGGATTTCAGGAATAGCTATTGAATCGACAGATGGTTCATCTACTGTTTCTTCAACAGCAACAGGAGCAGGATCAACAGCGACAACAGGTGCAGGAGCCTCAACGGGTGCTGGAAGAAAGCTTTCTAAACCATTGATGATATCCAAAAGTTTATCTTCAACGTGACCGTTTGACATAAGTTGGTGTGTTGCTCTAGTGTCTAATTCGTCGATTAGATACTCAAGATTGTTCTGGATGAAATCAGGTAAGCTCATTTTGACGCCCTCATGTTGTCGATTAAGTTAGGATACGGTCTGCCCGCTTTCTTCGCCATAGCCTTTGCCTCAGCTTTCTTGGCGGGACTTAATTTTTTGTGTTTCTTGGCTGGATTAGGGGTATCCCACACTTTGCCACCACGTTTATACATGTCAACCGTGTTGGGATCATCTTTACGATGAATGATCTTTTTACCCGGCATTTTTGACGGGTTAATGACCCCCATGCCACGGCTTGCTCTCATTTTGTATAGCCCCCGCCACAGTACCTTGTGTGACCACGTTTGGCAATACCATCGGCACGCTTAGATGCAGAGGCCATTCCACCCTTTTTATAGGCTTGGTCTGGGTTCTTAGCAGAGTACTTTTTGAAATCTTCGTCTTCTTTAATAGCTCTTTGATCAGAAGGAGACATATAGCTGTCGCTATTTCTCTTGTTCATTTCAGCGGCAGTGGGACCGCCTTGTTTACCGCGACCAGCACCTGCGCCTGTATCGGGTAATTCACCGCCATCAGCCATTTTTTTCACACGACCACCTTTTTTGTAGCCTTTTACATCTTTACGAGCTGCCATTTGGGCTTCATCATCCATGCTCGTCATTTTGTTATACCCAAAAGCTTTACCTATAGATCTAACTGTGTCGCCCATAGTATCTAGACCTTTATCCAAACTACCATCAATAGTACCTGGGGGGTTTAAATTCTTTTGTTTTTGGTATTCTCTAACACTAGAGTCATACACGGCGTTACGAAGGTTATCTGCTCTTTCGTCTTTAATTTTATCTGCACGTTCAGATGCAGCAGTTTTATATTTGTTGAGGAGACGTTCATTTTCATTTAGGTTCTCAACAACATTTTTACGTTTTTCTTCAAAAGTAGCCATGATTTACCTCATTTTGCATTTGGTGTGGCCTTTGGTAGCAATACCATCAGCACGTTTAGAAGCATTTGGTCTGGAAGTCATACCGCCAGAAGCCATCTTTTTAACTTTGGCTTTAGTCTTTGGTTTAACCTTACCGCCTTTTTTCATACCGCCTTCAAACGAAGCTTCAGCAAGTTTCTTTTTAAACGCAGCAACTTCAGCAGGGTTCAAGCCTTCGGCAGCTCTACGAGCTTCTTGTTGCATGTTATAAGCCTTCTGAACACGACCCATAGTACCTAGTTCAGCGCCTACTTTTCCGATACCTGCAAGCGGTGTTGGCCCCATGCCTTCTAAAACAGACATCACAGGATTGTATGAAGCACGTTCACCGCCTTGGGGGGCCTGTACAGACTGACCTGGGATACCATAATCAGCACCCTGAGTTTGTCTAACGCCAGTACCACGACGGCCTTGGCTTGAGTTTTGGCCCATGAATGTAGTATCAGGAGCATAGTCCATAGCTAATCTGGGATCATTAGCCATTACAGGTCTTTGAGCATACCCTGGCCTGCCTTGGCTAGACCCCATAGGAGTAGTAGCAGAGCTCGCAGGAGGTCTTCTTACAGGCTTTTTATAGCCAGCTTGACCAGGCCCAGGGGTACCCCATTGACTCTCGTCATCAGGATTAACTGAGGCTGCATACTCGCGTTGACCAGCGGTTTGTGTTCCCCACTGGCTTTCGTCATCAATAGGAGGTGTTGGGGCTGTTGGCCCCATACCAGCAGGATAAGTACTTCTATCTTCGACAGGTACTTTAGAACCGTCTTGTTTACGGTTCATCCTGTCGTACATTATCCCCAATGCGCCAAGGGCTGCTAACCCAGCTAACTGTCCTGAGTTTGCCATGATTGGCTCCTACTTGTGATCGTGGTGTTTCATGTGGTGTTCAACGTGCTCATGGTGGTGCTTAACGTGACCGCCATGTTTGTACCCGTCGTGGTGAGCCATATGCTTGGCAACGTGCTCATGGTGATGAATATGACCACCTTCAGCGTGATGGCTACCATGCTTCTTCATGTGGTGCTCAATGTGCTCGTGGTGATGCTTAACGTGACCGCCGTGCTTCATTCCATGAATGTGGCCGTGCTCCTCGGGATGAGGATGTTGAGCATGATGCAACTCGGTTTTACCGTGATGCTTAGTTCCACCACTATGGAAAGGGTGCTTGTGGTCAGCAATATGATCGTGATGTTTCATGATTGATCCTTTTTAGCAAGCTTTTCCGCCGCGTTTCATACCCAAGGGTTTTCCACCACTCATCTTCTCTTCTAGAGCACGAGTGTGTCCTTTTTTCTGGATGGTGTGTTCGCCGTGTTTGAGCTTACCGCCCACTTCGGCTTTACCCATCTTGGCAGTGGTGATGCCAGATTTCTCTTCAACACCGTGTTTGCCAGTGGTCATTCCACCAGAAGCCATCTTCTTGACGTGACCACCGTGTTTCATCGCCTCTTTCAAGTGATGATGCGCCATCTTCATGTGATGTGCGTGCATTTCATGCTTTTCCATAATTCCACCTCTTTTAAATGGTGCCGCAGCACCGTGGTCGGTCTTTGGCTTGTTAACACCTTGGAGATCCGCACGGCCTGAACCGAACTTCATCCCCTTGCTTGCTTCACTAAAATCAGCACCCACGGACTGCGGAATGCCTACCTTCTTTGCGAACGCAGGGTTATGAGCCACCGCATCCATCAAATGCTTTTGTTTAAGACTTGTCGCTGGCATCGTTTACCTTTCGACCTGTTAATTCTCTAACTGTATCGGTTTCCCAAATGCGGATACCCATCCAAATGACGGTAAAGATACCGCCAATAAGCCCCACAATCGGCGGAAACCACTGCATAAAGCCGCTTAGTCCTACGACTACCGCAGCTCCATCAGCCATTACTTTTGCGTCATGTGAGTCCATTTAACACTTCCATGCTCTGAGAGATTTGTTAATCCTGCTGTTTGGATCTTTTGCCGTCTTCTCTGATGTCAACTTGGCTTTCATTCCAGACATTCTTGCGCAAAAAGATTTCTTCCTTGATCCGCCCTCGGGTTGGGGAGGCTTTAAATTCATCCCCTCCTTCTTTGCGGATGCCCGACCTTTGGCGTTTAAGCCGCCGTTCGGATTCTTCCCTTCCTTGCGCTGCCATGCGGGTGACTTAGCCATGATCTTATGAATATAAAACAGTCACCGAACCAACGTTCGACAACGTAGCATACACATTGGTGTTGAACAACAATCCTTCGGCTGGGAACCACAAATAGGTGGGCTGTGTTGCAGACGCCACCGTATTCAAAGTCATACGCTTAGTACCGGAAGAACCGTTGTCGTAGAAGGTAACAGTACCGGCAGTACCGCTAGGGATGATGTACACAGCCCTAATTCTGGTTCTGCCAAGGTTGTTAGCCAATTGATCCTGAACTTGCCCACTCGTTGTGAGGGGCAAACTCGCTAGGATATCGGTTTGCATTGTCATAACTAATCTCCTTTAGTTGAGACTAATTAATCAAAGTTACCGTAGGGGTAAGTTGTAGTTGTACCAATGTTTCCATCAGGCTGTGTATAGCGCACAGTCAAGTACAAGGTACCAGCCGTAGGAGCAGGGGTACCTGTACCTGTAATCACCAAAGTCATCACAACTTGTGAGAATGTAGCTGGCTCAATTGTACCTGTGGGGTTGGTAAAGTCAGCAGTAGTTGATTGGATATTGGTCAACTGTGTACCAGTGAAAGTTGTAGAGTAACGACCAGCTACCAACACGTTTGTTGTAGCAGTCAAAGTTACTGAACCGTACTGAGTACCGTTGAATTGGTTACCAATGTTTACTACGCCAGCAGTGATTGTAGAACCACCTGTGATACCTGTACCGATATCAACCAAGAAGTCATTGATCTGTGAGCCTGTAGGCAAATAAAATACTGCGCCACGATACACAGTAGTAGCGGCATCAGCAGTAATAGTTGCGGCTGTGGGAGGAAATACAGTGCTAGAGTTCGTATAAACAACAGCGTTTGTATTGGGGATCAAATTTCCATTGACAAACTGACCAGAACCACCGGCATAACCAGCAGTACCATTTCCGCCAGTGTTGGCGAAATTCATGTCAATGTTTTGAGCGAGGTCGGTATAACCTACGTCGCGGATAGGGCCAAATCTATTTGAGCCAGATAGAATCGGGCCGGAGAACGTGGAACGAGCCATGATAATTCCTTTGCAATAAGTAGCATACCAATTGATTGCACATGACCCCTAGGCGGGCTGGCGGTATGCATAAAGTCCTAGATGTTTTTAATATACACTAATTTTTTAGTTTGTCAACAAATAAAAAAGGGGCCCCGAAGGGCCCCGATTTATCAGAATGAACCTGAAGAACCCCAGATTCCGAGGGGATCAGACCATCCGAAGGA
>Ga0207957_1000301_pt1 | contig 11901 bp, 16 predicted proteins | sample CryBogCBH27Jun07_FD_184603 | JGI IMG/M metagenome (GOLD analysis project Ga0207957, IMG submission 184603) | Freshwater microbial communities from Crystal Bog, Wisconsin, USA - CBH27Jun07 (SPAdes) | ecosystem: Environmental > Aquatic > Freshwater > Lake | place: Crystal Bog, Wisconsin, USA...
GTAGAAGCCAGTTATCTTGAAAAGAATCCGCTTGATCCAGAAATTATTGATTTTTATAACCATCAAGTTAATGGCAGATTAAAAGAACTGCGTCAACAAGCTAATCAAATTAGATTGATGCAGGGGCTTAACCCAAAAGAGCGAGCAGAAGCCTTGAAAGGTATTAAGCAAGAAGAGAACATTGTTAAGTATGAACTTGTACAACAGTTCAGAGGATATGGTTTAAAGCCTTAGGCAGTGCGCCAACAACGTACGCCTAGGTAGCCTTCCTTACTTGTAACAAAGCTCTTTACGCGCTTTCCAGCGCGCTTAGCCCCACAATCTATAGAATAGATTAACTCCGCTGGACGAAGGGTAGGAATAAAAAAACTATCCCCAACCCCCATGCCCTCAAACGGTAGCAACCACTCTGGCTCAATGATCTGGTTCGGACTTATCATCTAAGAAATCATTCTTAATTAAATACACATAAGATGCTTGGGAGTTAGTTGTTGCTTTCCACCCAGTTTCCAAATGCTTTCTATCTACTTTAAGTAGAACACCACGTTCTTTTAAGTCTTTCTCAAACTCTCTGGTAGACATCTTGCGTTTATTTAAATACTCTTTAAGCGCTTCTTTAGATATGCGAGTAGGTTCATCCGTAGCAACCCTAGCAACTAACTTACCGCGCGGTTCGTCAATTACCTTACCATCTTTAAGGCGTAGTATGTTACCCATATTCTCATATATAAAGTCATTAAGAACCGCAGTAAAGTCATTGGCATTGATCTTAGAAATGTTTTGTTTCATGTAATTCAAAGTATCAATAGTCTTCTTATAAATATGTTCTATGTCATAGTCAAGAATACCCGCGCCAACTACAATCTCAGCCGCAGCAAATGTACAAGATATAAAGTTTTTGTAATAACGATAAGACGCATCGCCTTGAGTATCGTCTGTATAACGCTTACCCCATTTGGCTAACCTTGCCATAACTTCTGGTGTACTTAACTTAAACAGTTCTTTAATGAACATAGGGCCTGCATGACCATAGTTAAATCTAAATGGATCAAATATCTTTCTGCCCAGCTCATCGCCTTCTGGTCCTTTAAGGGCATCTGGTTGTTCTATATAAAGCTCTGCGTAGCGCGCTCTTTCACCATCAGGACTATTTCTAAAGCGCTCAATCTTACCTTCAATAGAATCGTTAGTAGTTAGAATACCAAATAGCGAGCAATTTAATGAGTGTTCACGCTCTGCGTTTGCAGAAGATTGCATCCTAATTTTGGCTGAGCCTTGAGATATTTTATGGATGAGTTGCGATAATACTTCTGGGTCCTTGTTAGTTACCTCGTCAAGACCAAAGACCATACTATGCAAAGCTACAAAACGCTGCACCAAGCCGTTATCTGTACTATCAAATACACATAGAGGCTTAGGACTACCAAACGTGCTGACAGCCGCATACATGGCTCCAGTCTTACCATTACCTGATCTACCATATAAACCTAGGGTAAACCCTCCCTGGTCAATAAATTCTAACAATGGAGAACCGAAACCCGATAGGCAAATTAAAGCATGCAACTCAAAGCCAGGTCGTTTTAACTCATGGGCAGTTTCTTGCCACTTCTCAAATGTACCTATAGGCTCAAAGTATTTTGCCAACTGCTTAACATAAGGCGATACAGGGGCTTCAACTGATTGGGTAGAAGATATGATTTCATTTTCACCAGCAACAAAAGTACGAGATTCCCATTCCTTACTAGTACGCCCTATTGACCAGCCAAACTGCATACGCATCTGCTGAGCTTTACTAATATTAATCATGTACTGACTCCACTTCACAAGATACTCTTGGATATTATTAATGTATTTAGGGGTATAAATTACCTGATGAAATGCTAAAGTCTTTTTAAGGTCTTCTAAACCATAGACTGATTTCATAGGTAATAAAAATTCTTTTAATCCGTCGTTAGGAAGAATCAAATTCATCGTCATACACTCACCATCTAGAGGACTAAATAGTCTACGCGTCGGATAAAGAATGTGGGCAAGTATCTCTACTGGGTCTTCGTAATGTACCTGACCTTTCTTATCTTGCTTCGGTGGCGGAGTGTAATAAATACCACCAACTTCTCCACGAATGTATGGCTTTAAATAGTCTGGGAAGACTGGAATTTTTTGGGTATTCTGTGTCTGCCGAACTGGCTCCGCTTCATTGGTTTTTTCAAAGAGGGCTGAGATTGCTTCTGGGATTGGTTCGACTCTTGGGGCTTCGGCAACGATTGAAGTTTCTTCGGTTGCTTCCTTAATAGTCTTGCCCAAAACGATAGGTGTATGAATCTTTCCACGATGTTTGCATCCTTTGCATCTGTCAGGGTTTTGGCTAGCCAAGTACTCGCAAGTCTGTGGTTTGCCGCGTTTAATAAACTCAAGTTTCTTTTCTTCTACTTGTTTCTCTGTGTAGTCTGGGTGATCTTTAGATACCTCATGAATCATCTTATCTCCGTCTGCACAGAAATAAGCGATGTTCATACTGGAGAACCAGTCGTCATAGCCAAGCGTATCAGCGTTTTCTAACCAATACTTAACTTGGGCACATCCGTCACCAGACAGCGAACGCTGAGCGATTTTATAAAAGTCCCACTGGTAGTTATCTACCCGCTTCATAGCTAGCGTATCTTCGTCTAACCCTCTACGTACATTTGCAAACGGGTCTTGGGCTGGCTGGTCAGTTTCGACCTCATCCATAAACTTCTTAAACTCATCAAAGTCATAGACTGTTATCTCTTCATCCAACACAGTAGCCATAATTGGTGGCGTATATCTGTAGTTAAATGTATCAGGACAACGCATCAACCTAGCGCCATCTGCTGTCACTGACGTGTCTATAGCTATGTGTTTAAGGCATAAAGATTTAAACTTTTCAGCTAAGGGTTTCCATTCTTCATAGGGTATATCCCTATCCATAACCCAATAGGCATGAAGTCCACCACCCGAATCAATGCAGGTAGGTTTAGGTAGTTCCGTTGCGCTAAGTAATTGTTGAAGGGCTTCTAGCGTACCCTCTTTGTCATCGTATGAATTTTTGCCGTGTGTATCTATGTCAATAAAAAAAGACCTAACATAAACACAACTCTCTGCTTTCCTACTAAAACCTTCAAATGATGCTGGCGCTACATATACGTTTACTTTCTTCTTTTTAAACTTCTCAACTAATTCAAATACATCTTCAAGTGTTTCTGCAAAGCGGTTCGTTATTTTGTTGTTATTCGGATCTATACCACTTACACAATAAACACCCTGCGATGGCAATGCTTTCTCGTAAAATTGTTTTAACATATGCGCAGAGTCTAAAAAGCCGAGATATCCTCGGCTCGGTTATAAGGCTAGGGTTTCCCCTAGGGTTAAATCTTTTCGCCTATCATTTCCTCAATATAAGCCTTAGCTTTAGCGGTTGTCTTGGCTGGCAATATTCCGTCATCCAAATCCTTTTCAACTAAGTCTGTAAATGTAGCAACTAATTTGCGGTTTTTATCGCGGATAGGTTTGCCACGGAACCAGCTATGAATCGTCATACGAGTAACTTCTAGCGCAACGGCTACATACTTTGCCGGCAGGTTTGCTCTTATACAAGCCTTCGCTAGCTGAACCCCAGTGGTATCAAAGGGTCGCAGTGTTCCCAACTCATTAATAAATTCTTTGCTATACGTCCGTGGCATTCTGTTTCCTTACTTCTTAGACCATTTTTTAACTATATCCGACACGTCGGATGCCTTCTCACCGGCGGATGCTTTTGACTCCCGCTTGACTGGCTCTGCAACTTCCTCTGGCTGGGCAACTTCTGCATCACCAGTAGAGTCGGTTTGGAATACGTTCAACTTAATAGCTGCTTCTGCCGCTGGGCTTTTGGCTTGACGGGCAATGATTTCCAAATCACCATCTGGTACTGCACCAACCGGAGCAAACAATACTTTTGGTGTAGGAGATTTTGTATCGAAAGCCATCTTAGTTACAACCCGGCCGGCTGACACATTGTGTGACGCTAAGTGCTGGATGTAAGGACGGAAAGGCCAACGACCATTATCTTCTTTACCAAACGCTGAGGTAGCTGGTAGGACTAACTGCATAACATCACCTGCTGGATCGTTCGGTAAAACGACTGCGGTGCGCCACGACAGTTTGCATTTTGTGCCTAAACCATTATCGCCTGAACCTTTAGCGCTATTGGGACAAGATAAACAACTAGATGATGCTGGAGTTTTTACGTCCGCATCAGGCTTTTCAGAATCAGATGACCAGCAAGCTGGGCTTACCTTCTCACCTTCTTTGTAGCCTTTGTCATAAAACATACGTGAGGCTTTGTGTGCCATTTTTACTATGATGACATTCATATAACGGTCTTCGATTGCACCGATTTCTTTGCCACCTGCATACTTGCGGAATACTCCGCCTTTGATTGAAATACGTTTATTGCTTTGGCGATTACCACCAGCAACGGCAAGTGTATCTTCATCCAATCCACCTACATTTGCCAGCGCGCCAAGTTCACTAAGATTAACTAACTGTGTACTCATGTTTACTACTCCTTTGACTTAATTAACTTTAGAGGTTGGTTTACGGACAACGATTGTAAACTCCCTCATAACATTCACACCGGGCGGCAAACCTTCGTCTGCATGCTCAGCCATGAATTCTTTGAAATTGCCCTGATGAATACGAGCCTCATACAACTCTACGGCATCATGCTCACGGACAAAGTCATCAAACGCTCCTCTGTCTGACAACGTAAATCTTTCCTTCAACGACTTAATGATTGTGCCTTCTTCGGTCTTAATGCTTGTTGCATTGGTGTCGTTACAGATACCTAGCATTTGTTGTTCCAAGAGGGCTTGTTCATTGTGTAATTCTTTATCTTTATCTTTCCAATCAGATTCCATTTTTTCACGTTCGGATCTAATTGTCAAGTAAATTTTTACTAATTCATCTAAGGTTGTATCACTCATCTTCTATACCTAACTCCTCTTTGTACAGGTCAACTAGCTTCTCGTGGTTATCAACTTTGTTCTGCAACATGGAATACATTTTTCGTTCTATTTCAGAGCCTTGCAAATGTACAACAGTCATTTTGTTAACCTGACCTACGCGGTCAATACGAGCTACGCACTGCAGATATGTTTCCACACTCATGACCGGCGACCAAAAAACAACAGTATTAGCGGCGGTTAGAGTCACACCATGCGATGCAGCTTGTGGTTGAATAATTAGAACTCGTGGAAATTCTGACATTTGAAACCTACTAATAATTTCAGACCGCTCTCTAGCTGACACGTCTCCACTAATAATTTCATTAGAGATATTGTTAGCTTTTAAATGGTTTGAAACCAACTGTATAGTGTGACGATACGGAACAAAAATAATAACCTTGTGTAGCGTCTCATCTATCACTTCCATTAATGCATTAAGGCGGGGACTAATATCAAACTCTATGACTTCATGGGTATCGGTATAAACCGCACCGCCCGAAATCTGTAACAACTTAGTTAACTTAGACGCCGCATTAACTGCACTAATCTTTTCACCCGCCGCTTCGATAAGCATTTGATTCTTAATGGCTTGGTAGTATTTGTTGACCTGTGGTGTAAGTGGGACTACACGGGTCTGGTATGTTACATCAGGTAAGTCTAAGCATTGTGCTTTCTCAAACCTAATAGCTGGTTGTAACGCTCTATGCACATCATTTCTTGCCGTTGGCTTGGGCATATATTTAAACCTAGATACTTGATACATGACTTTATCTCGCCATGCCGTATAGAACTTAGGAACATTTCCTGGGCTGACCAAACGCGCCAAGCCATACGCATCTAGTGGTGACTGAGAAGCTGGTGTACCAGTAAGCATCCAAAGCCTTGTTGAGGGTGTAATTAATTTTGCTAGCGTCTTCCAACGCTTAGTCGTAACTGTTTTATAAGCGTTAGCTTCATCAATTACTATCAGGTCAAACCCTGCATTTTTAATATCTTCTTGCACGATGCCTACACCATCATAGTTAATGATGACAAACTCATAAATACCGTTAATAATTTTCTTGCGTTTTTCTGCGTCGCCATACGCTACCGCCACGCTTCTGTGCATGGATGTCTTAAAGATATCAGCTTGCCAAGCTGAATACATAATGGATAGTGGGCAAATAACTAAAACTCTTTTAACTAAACCCTGTTGCATCAGGTAATCTGCCGCCCAAACAACTGAAGAAGTCTTACCTGTACCTGCTTCGTTAAAACAGAATGCGCGTTGATGTAATGATAGGAACGCTGCTGTAACTTCTTGGTGTTTGAAAGGTGTGTGTATTCCGGGCCACTCGTAATCTTTTTGTATCGGTGAAGGAACTTTATCGCCATAGACTTTGACCATATGTTGCATTTCTTCAATGCCCCAATAAACCAATAGTTCAGCGTCATCCCCGTTATTCTCCAAGACTTCACTTCTTTCAAGGTAGTCAGTAACGAGGGGTACTCTGTCAGATTTTATTTTAAATTTAATTGCTTGCTGATCTACAATTTCCACAACTATCCTTTAACTATATATAACGTCGACCCCTTACGGGGGTTAGTCGGTTGAGCCTGACGCGCCAAGGAGAAGTACAAAGACTTCAAAAACACCGCCCAACTGACATGGTTGTTTTACCTATGAAGAAAAAAACCAATAAAAATCTTCAATGTCTACTCATGCCTAACGACACAACTTTTACTTCTTAAGCTTTACTACCTTACTTAATTTTTTTTCGCCTTTTTCGCCTTTAGATTTCTCAGAAACCAAGTTACCTTTCGAGTCCCTTTTGAAAGAACGATTGCCATGCGCAGTTTCAATAAATACACCAGCTCTATTTGAGCCACCTTTATCCAAAGCCTTAACGTGCGCAACATCTTTGCCTTCACGAATATCTGCTTTACCGTTTTTATTCTTGTCTGCAAACTTTTTATCAATAGCGCGGCGAGCGCGTTGGCGTTCTGCACGACGAGGTTCTTCACCTCGAGCTTTCTCTTGTTGATATTCTTTTTTATATGGTCTAGGTTTATTAACATATGGCATATTATTTCACTTTCTTTCTAGAGCGCTTAGTAACAGTATCGCTAGCTTCTTCGGGTCTAGGCTTGTACGCATCAATTGCTTTGGTAAGCATAGCAACAAGCCCCCACTGCACAAGGACTTCGAGTCCTTCTTTATCAAACTTAACTTCAGCGTCGGCAGAACCATCTTTGTTTTCCTTAACAATTTTTACTCGAATATCCATTACGCCTCCACCACATTGGCAACTTGCGATACTACTTGTTGAACATACTTAATGTCATTTGGGGTTAACTGCCCAAGCAACTGAACTATCTTCATGACTGCAACATCATTATCGAGAGGGGTAGGTTTTACTAGTGGTTCAATCATTATCTTTCCTTATGAAACTCACAACTCTTAACTGGACACCAGCCACATAAAGGAGTAGGGTTTGGATTCCATATATTATTTTCGTATGATATGTTTAATCTTTCAAGGTCTGTACTAAAGTAACTCCATAGCTTTGGAATCTGATGCCTAGAATATTCCTCATCCATAAAGCTTTCGTGCATTACAAATAACAATCCAGCTTTAATTCTTTGCACTTCGGGGAAGTGGGCAAAAGTCATCAATGCCATCAACTTTAACTGCTTGGGGTCAGGATAACGATTAGAACCAGTCTTGTAGTCAATAATATACGCTTGCTCTCCGTCTACAATTAACAAGTCTACGATACCCCGAACCCATCTATCTTTGTCAGTGAACCCGCATGGCGACTTATCTGCTTTCAAAGCCATTTCATGCTCAGGATATTTAGTTCCTTTAATAGCAATTAATTCATCCAATACGGGTTTAAATCTTTGGTAGTTCTTCTCTAAGGGTTTACCCTCACGAACATAGTCTTCGCATGCCTTATGGACAACAGTCCCGTATAGCATCTGCTCAGTTTGTTTCTTTTCAAACCGCTTTAATACCTTAAGTTCCTGATATTGCCGAGGACAATTAACATATTCTTTTAGAGAGGAGAACGACCAAGTAAAGTTCATGTTGACATATTACATTGTTTTAAATAATTTTCAAGCCATTCGTAATATTTTTTCATTTCTTCTTTTAGCAATTTCTCAATCATAGAATATCTTCCTTATCAATACCTCTTTTAAACAATTCTTTACGAATCTTCTTGAATGCGTTCTTCTCAATATTATTAACTGTCTGTCGGCTCACCCCCAATACAATAGCTACTTCTTCCTGAGTCATTTTAACTACTGGCTCTTCTAAATCTAAAAAGCCATAAAAAGGAATTGGCTCTTTCATTTAATCTTTTTCTTGGCTAATCCGCCAGCCTTACGCAGGTCGCTTGAATGTAACTTCTTGATATCTTTGTCTTTTATTTGACCAGCTTTTTTAGCGATCTTCGCGGCTTCTTTACGCTTAACAAACTTATCCTCATTAGTAACAAAGCCCCGCTTTGCGTTCTTGTCTTTGATATGTTCTTTGGCTTCTAGCTGGTCATGCGCCCACTTCTTTGAAGGAGCTTCTATGATAACACCAGTCTTTTTATCTTTAACCGCAGGGGCTATAATTTTCTTAGGCACTTGATTTTCCTCAATAAATTTGTCTTCTTCTCTTAGGGCAACTGCAATAGCCCATTGTAGTGTTTCCCAACTATCTCTTTGCATAACGACAGTCACATATTCTTGACCGCGTCTTATATTATCAAACATTTCTGACAAAGTTTTCGCTTGCCATTTCTGTTGTTTTTTACTAGCATTTTTAGGCTTTTTATGCTTACCCATTAGCTCTCCATTCTTCCATATCTCCGTAATTAAGTCCATAGTGAGCTTCACAAGCTACGGGTAAATCCTTAGCCCAGTCTGGTGGGGTAGACATGACCTCGACAATCCATGCACAAGCCTCATCTACCTCATCTTCGGGAACTACGCACACCGCAGCGTCGTGGACAGTTAGCACTGGTCTATAACGCTCTGTAAGTTTAATCATCTGCTGACCCACAATAATCCTAGCCAACGCTTGAACTACGTTTTCCACAACTGACCCGCCCCATAATGACACGGGGCCTTTTCGTGATTTGTATTGGTATCCGCCTTTAGATTCATCAGTGATCTGTAACTCAGGATAACGTATGTATAACCCGTTAGGTAGCTCAATACCTTCTTGCACAATCCTTACGCATCTGTGCTTACCATAGTAAAAAGGTTTTTGTTCGGGTTGCCAATCGGCTAATTGTTTTAACGCTTTATCTCCTTCGCGCCACAGCTTAACAATCATGTCGTTGGTATCTCTGTATAGTTTAACTATTTGCTCACACTTTTCTATTTCCAAATCAGCCCCAGGCGGACTAGTCTTTAGCGTGTGTTGTAACTTTAATCCGCCAGTACCATATCCAAGACCGAGAATGCAGGTTTTACCCACGAACCTTTCAATAGGGTTTTCTTTGGTAATAGGTTTATCATATATTTTCGACGCAAATGTGGAGTAAACATCATTTCCCAGTTTGAAGTCTTGAACCAAGTCGGTCTGACCCGAAAGCCAAGCAAGAACTCTTGCCTCAATCTGAGACGAGTCGCAGTTGATAATCGCGTAGCCCTCGGGGGCAACCAACGCTTTCTTAAGAGCCTTTTTCTTTGCGTCGCGGGACGGCAGATTTTGGAAGTTAACCTTGTCCGACCCCGCCCAACGACCCGTGTGCGCCCCGTAATATTTGAGCGGTATTGGTAATCTTCCTTTGTTTCTACTTCCAACATCAATGAATCGTTCAATCCTACTCTCCTCAATAGTAGACTTAGTTCCCAAACGCACCGCAGCGAGTTGTTGAATTATTGGGTCTTCGTGTTCAAGTAAAGACATAAAGCCTGTATCATTTTTTGCCAGCGCAAAGGTAAGCTTGCCAGTAATCTTGCTTTCTTTCATTGGGACTTCAACACCAAAGCTCTCCAACACCGCAGCGAATTGTTTGTTGCTTGCTAATTTCTTACGAACTTCTTCTTCGCTTTCACATTGCAAGGTAACTTTAAGTGTCCCTAATAACTGTAATTTCTCATGCTTAAGCTCTTCTAGCCGGTCATTTAGCAGAGCGTCGTCAACTTCTATGATTGGGTTAATAAACATGCGTAAGGTCATGTCAATCAAAGAAAGCTCATCAGGTGGAAACGCGCTCGACAATACTTGGAAGAGCTTAAAAGTTAGCTCTACATCGTTTTTACAGTATTCGCCGTATTGGGCAAGGTCGCTATTTGTGAAACCAGTTATATTCTTGCCTTTTGCGTCAAGGACTTCAGTTCCCTTTTTACCCAAGTTATAACGCTCGGCGAGGTAAGCCAATGACCCACCTACATCGACACCATTGGTAGCCCGACCCATGCAAAGGGTATCTAGGTATAACGCTGGCTTTATGCCAAAGCGCCAAGCAAGGATTGCACCATCGAACATCGTGTTGTGGCAAAGTAATGCGCTATCTTTCCACGGGAGCGTGGATAGGTATTTTTGAACCTCGAGGTGTGAGCCAGAAAACCATTCAGCCACACCATCGCCAACCTTCACACCAACACCAATAACCTCGAACCGCTTATCTCTGATGTATTCCTCAGTCGTTAGCTTAGATAGTGAATAGTCTTGAGCGTAATAAGTTTCAAAGTCCAGCGTAATTATGTTCATTAAATAAGAGGGTGTATAGTTACAAAAATAGGGAGTCAAGTATAAACCTAACTCCCTAAGGGTTAATGATTACGGACAAAGTTCACCACATTCGCCAACGCTAAGACAGACCATAATGCCCACCAGTACCACTCGGCATCGCCATGAAATAAAAAGAAAGCGGTTAGTAATCCAATCATTTCTCTTGTGCCTTTCTTAGTATTGCTCTAGCAAACGGAAAAATTACTTTATCACCAAGCCATACCAATCTTTGCTCTTCGCTGACTTGTTCAATAATTTCAAGTATTTCTTCATCTGTTACATCTATTGGTCGTTCATAAAGCGGAATAACTTTTTTAGCCTCTACTGGTTCATTGAACTGCAATGACATATTTTCCATGCCATCAGGACATTCTTTACTGACTACCGCATAAGCAAAAGGTGGGGTACTTTCCAACGATGTTCGAGCATCTTGAATCTGCCTAGTGTTCAGTTCTTCAGGATTTCCCCCATTGTTCTTTGCTGGATGGGTGTAGAGTGGAATCCATGTGCCTTCAAGATGGTCAATCACTTGTAAGTTAATTAACTTTGGCTTGCGGTCTTCCAACCCTAACAACATCCACGCTACTGGTTCATTGTTCATTTCTCTTGTGCCTTTCTTAGTATTGCACTTTTAATCTCTTGCTCAAACATATAAGCCAACTTTGCATTTAATAATTCTATTTCAGCTTGTTGCTGGTGTACTACAGCTTGCAAGTCTTCCATCATCTCTTTACTGATGCGGTTTACATACTCATCACCTTCACGCACCCAGCGCATGATGTATTGGTCGTTAAAATTTACTTCTTCGTAGGCTTTCCACGCTACTGGTTCATTGTTCATTTCTCTTGTGCCTTTCTTATTGGATAGCTTGTGCAAGCCAAAGTATCGTGTTCCAGTATTAACCAATCAATAATCTTTTTAAGAGCCTGTTGTTTAGCATCAATTTCAGTTAGCCACTTTTCTTTTTTCAACGCCTCTATTTCAGCTTGTTGCTCTACTACTTTTGCATAAAGTTTGTCGTGATTAACAAGTAAAGAATAGTATTCAGCTTGTTGCTGGCGTACAAAATCTGCATATTGCTGAAATGGTTTGCCTTTTCCATCGCCTTGTATCCAATAAATGTTTTCTAATTCATCAGCTACTTGTTTTGAGTTCATTTCTCTTGTGCCTTTCTTA
>Ga0207957_1000304_pt1 | contig 11856 bp, 9 predicted proteins | sample CryBogCBH27Jun07_FD_184603 | JGI IMG/M metagenome (GOLD analysis project Ga0207957, IMG submission 184603) | Freshwater microbial communities from Crystal Bog, Wisconsin, USA - CBH27Jun07 (SPAdes) | ecosystem: Environmental > Aquatic > Freshwater > Lake | place: Crystal Bog, Wisconsin, USA...
TGGCAAGGTGTTTTACAAGCAATAACTAACCCATTTAGGCTTTTAATAACCCTTAATGGTATAATTCAAAATGTAAGTCTACCAGAATATGTCTGGGGAACCCCGTTCAGTTATGATGGACTTATACTAGATTCAGATGGTTACATGTCTTTTTCTGAAGTCCCGCCCGCAGGAACCACGTTCACGGGTATGATCCAAGCAGGAGCCACTACACCAGTAACAACATACTCTTATCCGTTCAAAGCAATGGATATACTACTAGGAGCTTATTAATATGGCAAGAAAGATTATACTTGAAACTGGTTATGCGTTTAACCCTGCTACAAAGACTGTAGTAATCCCAAGAATTGTTGACCAGGAACGCCTGGTACTTATTACTAACGTAACCAAAAATAAAGTAATCTATAACTTCTCAGACCCATCACTTTTAGCTACATCATATGCAACTCTTGGAGATGCATCAGTATTTTATCAGGTAACAACAGCATCTGGTTCAGGTACTGCTGTGACATATACAACATCAGCCGCACATGGATTTGTAGTTGGACAAACTGTCACCGTATCTGGTGTTACACCATATGCTTATAACTTAGTAGGAACAATTGCATCTGTCCCTACAACTACAACATTTACTGTTACATCATCAGCGGCGGGAACTTATGTATCTGGTGGACTTGTATCTATTAACGAAAATACAGTAGTAGCACTTAACTACAATACAACAACTATGTCAGCTACAGATAAGTTGCAAATTACAATTGATGAATATGCAGAAAAGTTTGAGCCATCACAGGAATTAACAGACCCAGTTGGTAAGTTTAGAACATCTACAGCACAGGCACTTATTGATACTGACTTTGAATATTCAGCACAGGTTTCTAAGTGGGAAAACCTTGGATTGATGAATAACCGTCCATTTGCATATGGATATGTCTTTAACGCACTCAACATGCTAGATATGCAAACTGGCGCTACAGGTTCAAGAACTATTACTGGCTATACAACTGCTTCACTAGTAACTACTACAGCAGCAGGTGCTGCAGGTAATGGTACAACAGCACAATATACAACTTCTACTAACCATAACCTTTCAGTAGGTCAATTAGTTACAGTTACAGGTATTACAGCTGCATCAGGAACATATAGCACAACAGCTCCAACCCCAGTTTTGTCAACTCCTTCAGCTACATCATTTATTATTGCAAGCAATGGAACAGGTGCTGCAACAGGTACAGGAAGCGTTGTTTATAACCTTGCACCAGCACCAGGAACACCACTTATTATTACAGATACATTTTCTTCAACAGCAATTGGTAACTATATTGTTGAAACAACACCAACAGTTGCAATTACTGCAATTTCTGCAGGCACAGGAACTCAGGTTACATATAGCACAACAACTCCTCCACCAGTTGGATCAGCAGTTGTTATTACAGGTGCATCAACGGCGGGAGCTAATGGAACATTCATTGTTCAGTCAATAGTTGCAGCAACATCATTTACTGTAAATAATACAACAACAGGTATTACAACATCTACAGCTTCTGCTTCTGTAATCTCAGCATTTACATATACAGCAAAAGCCCCAACACTTTCAACATGGGCATCAACATCTATCTTTGATACATACAAGACTCAAGTTCAGACTGGAACATTTTATACAAATGCTTCAATTTCTGCAGGTACTGCAACACCTCCAACAATGTCATATAATACAAGCACAGGTGCTGTTACTGTTACAACAACAGTATCACACGGACTTTCACTTGGAAATGAAATTGCAGTAGTTGGAACAACAGGTCTATCTGGAACAATTAATGGTAACTATGCAGTTGCTACAGTTGTGTCTCCAACACAGTTTATATATTATGCAACAGCAGCACAGACAGGTACTCTTTCAGTATCCCCGACTGCTACAACAACAACAGGTTCAGCAGGATCAAACTTAATTACAGTAGCGTCAGCAACTGGTCTATCAATTGGAATGACAGTAAATGCGGCGGGTATTCCAAATGGTTCAGTAATCAAGGATATTCAAGGTACAGTAGTTACGCTTAACAATAACTTGACTGCAGCACTATCTTCTACTACAACAACATTCTATGCATCAATTTTTGCTCGCAACCAAGCTCAAGTTACACACCGTGCCTTTGATGGTGGCGTTATGTTCTCAACAAACAGCGGTTCAAATAACGTATCTCAGGTTCGCCAAACACGTCGTTACTTCCGTTACCAATCAGGTAAGGGTATTCAGATCTCATCTGGTACAATTCTAAAGCCTACATTCGGTATTGATTCTCTTACATCATCAGGAACAATAGTAACTGTACAGACAAAGGAACGTCACGGTTTGCAGCCAGGCTATCAGGTTACAATTTATGGTGCTAACGAAAATGGTTATAACGGTACATTTACTGTAACTAACGTAACTGGTTTAAATACATTTACATATACATCAACAATTACCCCACAGACAACCACAGCGTCAGGAACATTCTATGTTTCAGTCAACGCTTGGAACGGTGCATATAATCGCCTTGGAATGTTTGATCAGCAAAATGGTGTATTCTTTGAATTTGACGGAACTACACTTTATGCAGTTCGCCGTAACTCTATCTTCCAGGCGGCGGGACGTGTATCGGTTACACAAGGATCAAATACAGTAACTCAGACAAGTACAGCATATCCAACATCATTTAACAAGCAATTAGTCCCAGGAGACTTTATTGTTCTTCGTGGACAGTCATATAAGATTACTGATATTGCCTCAGATACATCTCTATCAATTCAACCAGCATATCGTGGAAATACAGCAACAAACGTAATTGTTTCTAAAACTGTTGAGACAAGAATTCCACAATCTGCTTGGAATATTGACAAGCTAGATGGTACTGGCCCATCACAATATAACCTTGATCTTACAAAGATGCAGATGTTCTACATTGACTACTCATGGTATGGTGCAGGTGCAGTACGCTGGGGATTCCGTGGTCCAAAGGGTAATATTATATATGTCCACAAGTTAGCTAACAATAACCAGAATGCAATGGCTTACATGCGTTCAGGTAACTTACCAGGACGTTATGAGTCAGAAACAAGACCAGCAACCACACAGATTCAGGCAAGCGTAGGAACTGCTGATACAACAATTACAGTTGCAAATACGGCGGGATTCTATGTAGCATCTGCTTCAGTTCCAGGAACTGCAGTAATCAGATCTGCAACAGCATATGAATACTTTAACTACACAGGTATAACTGGAAATACATTTACTGGTGTTACCCGTGCACAGGCAGGTAACTTAACTACAAATGGTTATACATTAACAATTGCAGCAGGTTCTAACTCAGGCACAGTTGCAGCAGCAACTGGTCTGCAAGTAGGACAAAGAGTTGTTCACCCATCACTCCCAGATGGAACAAAGATTGAAGCAATTTCAGGAACCACATTAACATTGTCAGCAGCAGCAACTGTTGCTAACCCTCTTGTATACTTTCCACCAATGGGTGCTACAACAGGAACAGCATTCACATATTCTGCAACCACTCCAGTAGTTGTTGAGCAAGCGTTCCCAACATTTGGACCTACAATTTCACACTGGGGTACATCTGTTATTATGGATGGTCGCTTTGATGACGATAAGTCTCTCCTCTTTACTTATGGACAAGTTACGCCTACAACACTTGCTCCATCAGGCGGCACAACAGCGACGGGTAGCACATCAGGAGCTTCAGCTTCTGTAACACTATCTGCATCAAATACAAATATTGTTTCTGGTATGTATGTATCTGGAACAGGCGTTCCTGCAAATACATATGTAGCATCAGTTCAGTCTGGTACAGCAATTACATTAAATAACTCTGTAACTCTTTCATCTGTAGCATTAACATTTACAGGTGCTACAACAAAGGCTTTGTTCTCAATTCGTATCGCACCTTCAGTAGATACTGGTGTCGCAGACTTCTTTGGTCGTCGTGAATTAATTAACCGTATGCAGCTCGTATTTAAGACGCTTGATATCTCGCTACTTGGTACAACTTCAGGTAACGTGTTCGTGCAGGCACTTCTTAATGGCGCTCCTTATAACCCAACAGGCTTGGTTAATACAAACTGGACAAACCCAGTAAGAAATGCTGTGTCTTCACCAACATCTTCACTTGCTCAAATTGCAGACTATGCTGGAGGTAACTATATTGTTCAGGGTGGTGAAACAACAGGCGGATTCTTTGTATCAACTACTGGATCAAATGATATTTCAACACTTCGTGATCTAGGTAACGCCATTGTTGGTAACGGAACTCTTTACTCAAATAATAACGTTTATCCAGATGGTCCAGATGTACTTACAATTGTTGTAACAAACGTAGGTATTACATCACAATCAGTTTTGGGACGTGTCGCTTGGACAGAAGCCCAAGCTTAATAAAAAGCGGGGGAGGCTGTAAATGGCTTTAAACAAACCAACATATACCTACTTAGATCCTTTAAAAGTATCTGAGTTAACTGTTGATGATACATTAATAGTATCTACTCCATCTCAAACCTCTATTCCATTGACTATCAAAACTGCATCTCAAACAGCAGATCTACAGCAATGGTTTGTAAATGGAGCACTTGTTGCCAAAATAGATGTAACAGGCAACTTTTCCAAAGGTGATGGAGATCAAATAGTGCTTGCAAGTCAGATTTTTTAAAAAATAGTGATATACTAGAGAAATAACAAGGAGATATAAATGGCATCATATAGCAAGCAACAACTTTCAGGCGGTACTCAGGGTACTGCTATCCTCGTAGCAGCTACAGCATCTACAGGAACACTTATCCATACAACTGGTACTTCTTCCACAGCTATTGATGAGGTTTGGCTATATGCTTATAACTCATCTTCTTCAGCTGTCTTACTGACTATTCAAAATGGCGGAACAACTTCCCCAAACAATGATATTAAGATTACAATCCCTTCACAGTCAGGATTGACACTTATTGTCCCTGGTTTAATTTTGACGGGGAATGGATCAGTAGGAGCTTCAGTATATGCATATGCAGGTACATCTAACGTAGTTACAATTTCAGGTTACGTAAACCGTATAGCATAAGAGGTAGAATATGCACCAGTATCTACCCAGAGGTGAAGCAGGTTCACAAGTATCAACTTGGAATCAAAATGATAAATTTACTCCCAATGGATTTACATCTTCTATTATTCCTCATGGATTACAATTTAAACAATCTTTTTTTACTAGTACTAATAACATCGTAATCCCACCTGGAATTAACTGGGTTTGGGCTTTTTGTGTTGGCGGCGGCGGAGCAAATTCTGGTGGTGCAGGGGGAATTTCTTGGGGTTGGACAATACCGCAGACTTGGTGCATTGTTGGCACTGGTGGTAATAGTACTAGGGGAGGTGGAGCAAGTCAATACGGTCATATTATTGCGGGTGGTGGCCCAGGTGCAAGCTTTGCTGGATCTTTAGGTGGTGGAGGCGCAGCAAATGGGCAAGGTGGACAATATACTAATTTTTGGGGTGCACCGCCAGGGGCTACTGGTTCAGCTACTTACCCAAATGGAATATCAGCTGCTGTAGCTGGCGGCGGCGCTAACTCACCTGCTGCTGGAGTTAACGGTGGTAATGGTGGGGATGGTATTTCTGCTGGTGGAGGTGGATTTAATACTATTGCAGGTCCTCAAAATAATATTGGCGGCAATGGCGGTAACGGTTTAGCTGGCGGCGGCGGCGGTGGTTCACAAAATAATACTGGAACTCGCACAGGTGGATATGGTGGTAATGGTTTTAATATTTTAACTGGTCAAATTACTCTTGGCGGATCTCCTTCATCTGGAGTAGCAGCTAATGGCGCTGGTGGAGGTGGAGCTGGTGTAGCAGGTAACGGCGGAAATGCTTCTGGAGTAAATGGTGGTGTAGGTGGAGTTGGTGGTGGCTCTGGTGGTGGCGGTGGAAGTGGTTCAGGCGCAGGAGGATATGGTCTTGGCGGAGCAGGGCTAATTTACCTTTTTTATTAGGATAATAATTATGAAAAATTTATATATAAGAAATAAAGCAAGCACTCAAGTATCAAGTTGGAATCCTTCTTCTAATACAGTTTCTTCTGGATTAACTTCAGAAATTTTGCCGCATGGTTTAATTTTAAAACAAACACTTTTAACTACTGGACCAGTTACAATTCCTCCAGGAGTTACATGGGTTTATGCTATTGTTGCTGGCGCAGGTGGCGGAGGACAAGCTCAGGGTGGCGGAGCAGGAGGACTTTCCTGGGGATGGACTCTTGCACAAAACTGGTGCATAGTAGGATTAAGTCTTTATGGTCAAAATAATGGAGTTTCGGGTTCCTCACAATATGGTCATATTATTGCTGGAGGTGGCGGTACTGGTGGATATGGAAATGGTGGAGGTCAATCTGGTTTTTTAGGCGGCGGTGGTAGCGGCGCTGGTGCAATTGCTGGTTATGCCAGTGGCAATGGAGGTACAAACTTTTATGGCATGCCAGGTGGTGGTAGTGCATATGGCGGAGTACCAGGTAATTACGGAGCTGGTGGTAGTGGAGGAGGTGCTGTAAACCCTGCAACTGGAGTTGCTGCACCTGGTGGTAGTGGAATATCTGGCGGAGGGGGAAGTCCACAAAATGGTGTAGCTGGTATTTCTAATGGCATAGGTGGAGCTGGAGGCAGCGGGATAATTGGCGGCGGAGGTGGAGTTAGTTATACATCATATAATGGAGTATATGTAGGTGGAGCTGGAGGTAATGGGTTTAACTTACTTACAGGGATGCCATCTTCTGGTGGAGCAGGTTATTCAGGAAACACCACTAGTGCAGGTGGAGGCGGCGGTGCGGGAATCGGAGGACCAGGGCAACCAGGTACTGCTTCTAGTGGTGGAGCTGGTGGATTAGGCGGCGGCGGAGGTGGTGGTGGTGCTACAGCAGGCACATATGGTGGTAATGGTCTTATTTACCTGTTCTACTGATATAATAAACAATAAGGAGATTTAATGTCTGTATCAATTTATAATAATCCGTCATTTAGTGACACACCATTTGGTTTGCAATTACAGCAGACTTTTTCTACACCTGGAACTTTCCCCGTTACTTTGCCTCCTGGAATAAGTCGGGTGTATGCAGTTTGTATTGGCGGCGGCGGCGGTGGTGGAACAGTTCCATCAGTAGATAACACTTATGCAACTATTACTGCAGCAAGTGGTGATGGAACTACAGTTACCTACACTGCAAATAACAACTTTGTCGCAGGAATGACTGTAAGTATTACGCTTCTTGGTACAGCGTCTGGTACATCTCTAAACCTTTCAAACGTAACAATTGCAACTGCATCTGCAACTCAATTTACCGTTACTAACAGTACTGTTGGTGTAGCTACCACATATCCTTACGGAGTAGCAACAGCTTCTACAACCCCTACAAATGCGGTTGCGGGTGGAGCTATAACTGCTGTAACTCCATCATCTCCTTCTACAGGGTATGTTACATATACATCTACAGCAATTGTTCCAGTTGGGTCTTCAGTTGTTATTTCTGGAGCAACTCCTGCAGGATATAATGGAACATATACTGTTACATCTTCTGTCCCAGGAACATCATTTACTGTAATTAATTCAACTACAGGAGCAGCAACAGGTACTATAACTTTTACAGGTGTAGTAACATTTACAGCCCCAAATAACTATGTACCTGGTCTAGTAGTAAGCTCTGCTGCTATGAACCCAACAGGTTTTAACTTATCAAATACTTATATAACTGCTGCAACTCCTAATACTTTTACTGTTTCAAATGGAACAGCATATGGAACTGCATTTGTATCTGGAGGATTAACAACAAATTCTACTTCTTATATTGGTGCTGGTGGTGGCGGTGGTGGTGGTTTCTCTGCTGGATGGACTTTTACTACTGCTAACGTAACCGTAGGTGCTGGTGGTACAGGCGGCACTCAAATGACTAATGCAGTTTCTACAAATATAGGCGGCGGTGCAGGCGGAACAAGTTTTTATGGCATGGTATTTGCTGGAGGCGGTGCAGGCGGAAGAGGACAAGGTACTACCTATAATGCTAGTACAGGCGGTGCTGGTAGCGGAGGAAATAGTGGTTCCAATGGTAGTGGTGGTGCTACTTCTTATACTGGCGCTCCTGGTGGTGCTCTAGCTCAACCTTCAGCGGGTTCAGGGGGGGGGTACTCAAATACTGGAGGTGCTGGAGGTGGAGTTTCTGGTGGTGGTGGCAGTGGAGGTTATAACGTAACAACTGCAGGAACTTCAGTAATTGGAGGCGCTGGTGGTTACGGTTTAATTGGCGGTGGAGGAGGCTCTGTTGTTGTTGGCTCTATGTGGGCCGTAGGTGGCGCAGGAGGAGGATTGTTACAACCAACAGCTACCGTAACTGCTGCAGTTGGTAATGCTAACTACACTATTACTTATACAGTACTTTCACATAGTTTTAAAGCTGGTCAACTTGTTACTATAACAGGTTTAGGCATTGCATCTGGCTCTACACTTAACTTAACAAACGTAACTGTAATTTCAACTACATCAACTACAATAACCATAGGTCTCCCTACTGTTTATTCGGGTAGCGTTTCAAGCGGTACAGGAACAATGACTGCTGCCTCCTATCAACTAAATGGTGGTAATGGTAGTTTGAGAAACGGAACTGCCACATCTTCTGGTGGTGCAGGTGGAGGCGGTATGGGTTATCAAAATAGCCCTGGTTTTGATGCTGTTGGTAACAATGGTGGCAATGGCGGTAACTATGGCGGCGGCGGCGGTGCGGGTATTAATGGTGGTACTGGCGGAACTGGTGGGTCTGGCGTTGTCTACCTATATTATTAAAAGGCGGGATATAAATGGCTAACTCATTTGAAAGAGGTCTATCTGGTTCTCAAGTATCAGACTGGGCTCAAAATGATACATTTACTCCAAAAGGATTTGCATCTACAGTTAATCCATATGGCCTTAAACTACAACAAACAATTTTAAGTACATATAGAACAGAGTCAATTTATTCAATATCTGGATCTGGAACAGTTGTAACTGTAACATGCCAACATGGATTTTTAGTTGGTCAAACTGTTACTATATCTGGAGTTAATCCATCAGCCTATAATATTACTGGAGTTATTACTTCTATTGGATTAGGTTATGGATGGGGAACATCATTTACTATAAATAGTACTGCTACTGGAACATATGTAAGTGGTGGAACTGTTACTAGTGGAGTTTTACCAACCCCGCCCGTCCCATTTGTTTATGCAGTTGTTGTTGGCGGCGGCGGAGCTATGGGCTCCTATGCTGGTGTTCAAGGTGCAGGTGGAGGAGGAGGTGTAACCTGGGGATGGACTCAAGCATCTCAAACTTGCGTAGTTGGTTATGGTGGCAACGTTTCTAATGGTGGCCTTACTCGTTACGGAAATTTGATGGCGGGTGGTGGTGGATGTGCTGGATATGGTACTGGTGCACCAGGAACTTCAGGAGCAGGAGGAGCCTTTCTTGGTGGTGCAGGCTGTTATACATATGGAAATGGATGGAGTAGTTCAAATAATTATTGGGGAATTCCAGGAAGCAACTATATTAGTCAAGGCGGAATTAGTTCAACTACAGCTAATGTAATGGGTGGAAATGGTGGAGATGGAATTTCTGGTGGCGGCGGTGGTATGTCTTATGGAGCATCTACGCTTGTAGGAAATGTTGGCGGTAAAGGCGGAAATGGCATGACTGGCGGCGGCGGCGGAACTGCAAGTAATAGTACCATAAGTAATACTCCAGCATATGGTGGAAATGGTTATAGTCTTCTTACAAATAGCGTTAGTTATGGTGGAGCGCCTTTTTCAATTTATGGCGGCGGCGGCGGAGGAACAGTAAGCGCTGGTGGAAATGCTACAGCTTCTTTATCTGGTGCAGGAGGAATTGGTGGCGGTGGTGGTGGTAGTTCACAAAATGGATCTCAAAGAAATGTGGGCGGTCAAGGAGCAATACACCTTTACTGGTAATAAACTATGACAAATATATTTAGCAAAAATAAAGCGGGGACACAAGTATCTGATTGGAATATAGCCAATGGTGCTTATACTGCAAAAAATAATTCATCACTTATTCTCCCATATGGATTAAAATTACAACAAACACTTTTATCTACTGGATCTGTTACAATCCCCCCTAACATTACTTGGGTTTATGCTATTGTAGTTGGCGGCGGCGGTGGAGGTATTTATGCAGCAGGCGGCTCTGGTGGTATTGCGTGGGGTTGGACTTTAGCTACATCATCTTGTACAGTTGGCGCTGGAGGTGTTGCTGCATCAGGTGGATATACACGCTATGGATCAATTATTGCAGGTGGCGGTGGTGCTGGCAACGGTAGTCCTGGGGTTATTGGTGGCGCAGGCGGCGGCGGGCCTGCTGGAAACTATTCAGGAAGTGGTTCAACAAATTATTGGGGTATTCCAGGAGGAACAAATACACTAAGTTTAATTGCTGCAAATAGCGGCTCAGGAGCAGCAGGTGGTGTTGGTATTTCCACCGCAGGTAATGCTTTTAATGGTGCTGACGGTATTTCAGGCGGCGGCGGTGGTGTAAATTCATCAGGTTCAGGAACTTGTCAAGGTGGTAATGGCGGCGCTGGTCTTGCAGGCGGCGGCGGTGGTGGCGCTATAAATTCAATAAATGCTCGTGCAGGCGGAAATGGCGGCAACGGTATAAATATATCAACTGGCACGATTACAACTGGTGGTTCAGGCGATTCTGGAACTGGAACAACTCATGGTGCAGGCGGCGGCGGCGGAGGTATTGCGGGTAATGGAAGCAATGGATCTGGGCAACAAGGTGGTAATGGCGGGCTTGGTGGAGGCGGCGGCGGTGGTGGTGGTAATGGATCATCAACAGGCGGAAATGGCCTTATATACCTATTTTACTGATATAATAGAAAATAAGCGGGAGATAAAATGAGCGTAAGCATATATACAAATTCACAATTTACTGATACACCTTTGGGTTTAAAGTTACAACAAACTTTAACAACTACTGGTTCTGTTACAATTCCAGCAGGAATAAGTAGAGTTTACGCAGTATGTGTTGGTGGTGGTGGTGCTGGAGGATCTTCTGCTATTAATTCAGGCGGCGGTGGCGCTGGCGGTTATTCAGCTGGTTGGACATGGGCTACAAATGTAGTAACAGTTGGACTTGGTGGAGTTGGTGTTGCCACATCAGCAACAGGAGCTAATGGTGGAGTAAGTATTTATGGAATGGTTTTTGCAGGTGGCGGAGCTGGTGGCTCAAATACAACTACAGGCGGAGCAGGCGGTGGTGCTACAACTGCTAGTGGAACAACCTCTCCAACAGCTTATCCTGGAACACAAGGAAACACTGCAGGAAATCCAAGTTATGCAGCAGGTGGCGGTTCTTCTGGAACAGGTGGAACAGGAGTGTCAAGTGGCGGAGGTGGCTCTGTAGCAACAGCAACAGGTACTGTTAGTGGTTTTCCTGGAGGTTCAGGGTTAATTACTGGTGGTGGTGGAGGAGTTGCAACAACTGGTTTAGGAACTGGCGGAGCAGGTGGAGCAGGAGATTACTATGCAGGTGGATTGGGCTCATCTGGAACAGGTGTAACCTTTGGTGCAGGCGGCGGTGGAGCGGGTATTGCAGCATCAGGAAGTGCAGCATCAGGTAACAATGGAGGAGCTGGCGGTCTTGGCGGTGGTGGTGGCGGCGGAGCAAGCAATGGTGGAATCGGCGGTAATGGTGGAAATGGAATTGTTTATTTATACTACTAAGGAGATAAAATGGGCACATATGCAATGATGAGTGGTAATATAGTCAGCAACATAATTATTGTTGATGATCCA
>Ga0207957_1000309_pt1 | contig 11763 bp, 10 predicted proteins | sample CryBogCBH27Jun07_FD_184603 | JGI IMG/M metagenome (GOLD analysis project Ga0207957, IMG submission 184603) | Freshwater microbial communities from Crystal Bog, Wisconsin, USA - CBH27Jun07 (SPAdes) | ecosystem: Environmental > Aquatic > Freshwater > Lake | place: Crystal Bog, Wisconsin, USA...
GAAAGCTGACATCAAACCTGAACCAGTTCCAGTACCGTTAATAAGGGTATCCTCAATATCGTTACCAGCCTGGGTAGCCATAAGACGTGCAATGTGATCCTCTAGATCAGGACCTTCAATATTGTCTTCAAGAGACTCTGCTGAAAGTTCCCAGTCAAGACGGAGCTTGCGAGTTGTGAGGGAGACCTTGTTAAAAGTAGCATTCTGTGCTGAGAACGTAGAACCGTTCGCATTAGAATATGTACCATTAGCTGCCACGTAGTCACGTGGATTGTCTTCCTGTGCAACTGTCATGATACGTTGTCCAACTGCAACACGATCAATCTCGGTTGTGTTTGAACGCATACGAATTGTACGAGCTGCCTTAGCTAGGATTGTAGCATCCCACATGTAATCCAAGAAGCGATTTGCTTGATCTGGATATAGGAGACCGTTACCTGAAAGGGTAGCTGTATCTGCTGATGCGTTTACTGCTGCAGTTCCAAGGCTTGAGCTTGTAGTATCAATGACTTTTTGTAGAAGTTCATTACTCATTTATTATTTCACCACCTTATTTCTTTTATTTTTGTTATATGTTACTAGCACTGAGGAAAGCACCTTGCCATATACTTTGTTTTGGTTTTGTTTGACCCATTGGAGCCTGAACCCCAACGGACTTCTGAACTGCAGTAGCTGATTCAAAATTCTTGAGCTGATGGTCAACATACTCAATCTTTCCGAACATGTCAGTTACTGACTTATTTAGTGCCTCATACTTTGCAACGAGATCATCATTTGTCTTTTGAATATCCTCATAAGCCTTTGACAAACGAGCCATTTCAGCTCTTGTTTCGTTTACAATGTTGTACATGTCTGCTACTGTTGCTGCATGTGTTGCATAATTAGTATTAGACTTTTCTAGTGACTCACCAAAGAAGGTCTTTAGGTCTGTGACCATCTTCTCAAAATCAAGTGCGTCATCAACCTCAGAAATTGATACAGCCTTTTCAATGCTGGTATCTTCTGGAGTTGCTTCAACATTTGAAACTTCTTCGGCTGGAGTCTCTACATCAGCTGCAATTTCTGCAACTTCTGCGATTGTATCTTCTGCCATTTTGTTACCTCCTTCGTTGAGCGAAATATCATCACTCTTTTTAAGCCCGTTCGCAAACGTGACTTTCTTTTTTTCATTTTGATCAGGATAAAGATTTATTGAAGCATTGCTATCAATTACGTTACCTGCCAAACCTGGAGCTGCTGTCTCCGTTGCTTCATGTGCTGATGTTGGTGCATCATCTTTCTTAAAATAAGAATCAATAACTTTTTCAATTGTCTCAAGCTTTTCAATATCTGCCTGTTCTACCCAACCAATGTTTGTCATTGAATCTCCGCAAACAACGCAATCTTTTGTTGTTGCAGTTGTTGTTGATGCTACTTCGTCAGCCTTACACCAGAATACGTTTTCTGTTACAATGCCTTCCGCCATCTTTTGAATAGAAAAGAAATTAGAAAGTTGGTTTGCTGGTGAATCAACAATACTAAGTTCGTGCAAATCAAAGTTGTGAATAACTCTGTGAGAGTCTGTTCCGTCATCTGACTTTTCCATCTTTGCATCTACAATGTTGCCACCAATAGAAAAACCTGAGTAAGTACCATCTAGGCACTTCTCCCAAGCATCTTGTGCACCCTTTGAGATGTATGCTGTTACATAAATTCCGTTATACTTTTTATTTGTTTCTGGGTCAAAGAAACTATCTTCTTTAAAGTTGACCATCTTGCCAACTGCTGAGGCTCCGTGCATTTCACGGATGTTTCCTCTAAATCTTTCAAATGCTTTCTTGCTTGCTTCCGCCGTGACAATATCGCCATGGCGATCAAGGTTGTCTAGTGTTGCGAATCCTGAAACAGTTCTCTTTTCCTTGTTCACCTTTGTAATAGGGAAGTGAAGGGCCATTGAAGATTCGCTGTTTTGCCAGTAAGTTTTTTGAATATCCATATGTAAATAAATAATAGCAATATTTATAAATAAAGCATAATTTTGATAAAGATTATCTTATAATGTTGCTATTTATTTGGATGACCTTTTTGACATCCGTACCCTCTGGCTTGTATTTGTCTATGACTTTTATTTGGTCTGGTATCCCCGAATTACCATCGTTTATATTGTTGGCATAGGGAGTTTGAATATGAGAATCTGGCAGGACATCGGGAGATGAGGATGAGTTATGTGAAGCCAAGCCTCCTGTTATAAAGCCCATTACGGGGTATATAAGGCCAGTAATACTCTTTTGAAAGCCTGTGGCTGCCCACATTCCATATGAGCTTATAAGGGCTATAGCCAACTGTTTTGCATCTCCAATATTGAATTTAAAGTGATGTTTTAAGTTCATAGTGCACCCTTTAAGTTATCATAGACTATTTGAGGAACTGCTCCATTTTGCACTATAATGCCAAGAGTCTTATCAAACTTTACAAGTCCCGCCTTTGTTTGAGTATTCATAGTTCCAGTCGCATATTTTGCGAGAAGCATTCCTTTTTTAACAAGAGCTTTTTGTATTGTTAAAACAGCGTCATTGGTTTGACCTATGGCAAATGAATTTTGAGATGATGGAAATGGTGGTGCAATAAATACTGTAGGACTTGGTGATGGTGTTGCACTTGATGATCCTGAAACAGCTCCTGTATGTAACATTCCAGTAGCACCCGCCACTGCTGCACCAGTTCCGCCAACAACTGCTGTTGCTTTCTTACCAGTTGTTATTGGTTTAGTTGGAGCAACGACAACAGGATATCTTGGTCTTATTACCGCAATTACAAATAGATAATTTCTGTGAACTCTCCAGCAGCCTTCCTGTGTTGGATCATTTGGATTACCAGTGTTAAAAGCAATTGTAGTAAATCCTCCAGGACTTGCATTCTCACATAGTTCTACGTGATCTGCTACCCCGTCCCCGTTCCAGTCGTACATAATCAAATCGCCTGGTTGCATTAACATTTTATTAACAACAAGACCTTGCATTTGAAACCAATGCAAAGCTGCTGGATTAAAAGAAAAACCTTTAGGAGTTTGTGCAGCAATTAAATGTGATAAACCAACTTGTGCAAAACACCAACTGATTCCCATTGCACAATATGGAGCATTTGGAACACCATACCAAATACCATATGGATTTTCATTTGATGCACCTTCATGAAACCCTATTTGGGTTCTGGCAACGTTTAGAACATCTAATGCCGTTGCCATTTGTTATGCCTGTTGTCTTCCTTCACCCTTTGGGGCACGACCCGTTCCCATTTTGTCGGGTGCATTTAATGTACGATCTTGACTACGTGTTTTGTTTCCACTTGCATCAGATGCAGCATCTTGTGCAACTTTAGGATTAATAATCAACACTTCGTCACCACCTGAAAGTGGTGCCATGCCACGACGTGCACGAACTTCATTTGGAGTAATAACTTGATCTTTAAGATAACGATCATCAATTCTTGATTGTGTCTCTTCATCTGTAAGTGCAAGTTCATTAAACTGAAGTCTAAATGCATCAGTGAATTCTTTAATAATTAAATTAATCTTGAACTCAAGCTCTTCTTGACGTGGACGACATACCTGCTCTTTAAATGTCTTATCAGCATCTTTAGCATTTGCTAGGGATACGTTTGCAGGCATTCCAAGCTTTGATACTGGTACACGGTGTGAAAGAAGAATACGATCTCTGTTTTCAATAGCGTAGTTCTTGAATGAAGAATCTTGAATTCCCGCTTCAATTGGTTGCATATTAAATTCAACACGACCTTGTTCTCCGTCTGATGGAAGAGGAATATAAAGGGTTCTGTGATTGCGACCACGCAAACCTGTTTGGAAGAATTCAAGCAACTTACGCTCTGAATCAGCAGTAAGCTTTGCTCCCTTTACAGTAATGATATAACGTGGTACTGCTTTGTTCTCAAAGTAATCCAAGTTAAATCTTTGTGCAAACTCGTCACCAGCAACTGCATTCTTTGCAGACAAAACATCTGGTACACCATAGTATGTATTTGATGGTGTAAATACCTTGAAGTGAATTACTTCATTTGGCTGAGGATCTGTTCCAATTTGATCTGGAGTTTCAGTATCGCCAAAGTTTCTAAAAAATGTATAGCGGTTATAAACAACTTGAACAAAGCCATCACGGTGACGGCGGATTCTCATGGTTGTTGTTGGAATATGTCCAATGTAACCAATCTTGCCAGCAGTTGTGCGACCAATTTCCATATAGGCATTACCTGTGGATTCAAGGTCAATATAGATCTTTTTCATTGTTTCAATAAATGAATCATCTGAATTAAGTGACTCTATGAACTCTCTGAGTTCTTCTTTAGCCCCTTCAATTCTATTACGTAGTTTGTCAAGCTTTTTAGAATCATCCATTACCGCTTCAATTTTTGAAGTAGTAGCCCATGTGTTTTCAAACTTGTAACCAAGTCCAACGACGTTTGCAGCTTTGGCATTTACTGCAGAGTGGTGATATGGAGATACATCGTAAAGTTGTGCAAGATATAAAACGTTATATGGTGGCTGAACAATTTGGAATAATGAATATCCAGTTAGGTCAAGTGGATCAAGCTTCTTAGACTTTGCATCACCAACACCTGTAAATGACTTTTGCATTCTATCAACTTTACGACGAAAGTTAGGACTAAGTCCTTCAGCCTTTTTAATATCTTCCCATGTTGAATTAAATGGATCACCAAAATCGTGTTCTACTGAATGTGCAGGTGCATCAAGTTTTACTACAATGCCCTCATCGTCATCCATGCTGTCATCTACTGTTAAATTAGCCAAGTTTCATATCCTTCATTTCTTTATAGTATTCCAGCATTGCTGGTGTATCGTGAACATCTGGCACAAGGCCTAATTCTAATCTTTGTCTTTGGATTTCAAGTTCTTCGTCATCTACTGGTCTATGCCCCGCAAAAAATACTGGGTGACCTTCTTCTAGCCCGTAATGCTTAGCAGCATCTTTTAACTTTTTGATCTGGCGAATATCGCCTTTTAATGACGGAATACTTAGGTAACCGCCTTCTTCATCCATTACAAGTGTTTCATCGGGCATCATCCAGGCGTATAAACCCCAGTTTACCTCATCAATTGGTGTTACTTTCATTTTTCCCATATGCCAATAATACCATTGAACTCTTCAAAAACGTTACATATGGATGCCAAAAATGGCAACTAATTAAGCATTTATGGGATGTACGTATGCCAAAATTGACTGTCCACCGTTATATGCTGTGCTACCGCCAGAGTATTCTGACAATGTGCCTATTACATTAGATGGAGATTGACCAGCAACCACACTACCGCCAAATATTGTTGAAGTGGCATTTGGGAAATTAATCTTTGATACAGTTGCTGACAAGAAGTTTAGATATCTATTTTGAGCGTCTGTAACGGCAAATGCTCCTGGATATACTGATAAGTAGCCATATGTTGATAATGAATAATTAAGTAGTTTTGCATCTCCACCAAGGTAGATTGTATTATTAATCTGTTGAGGATATACGCAAATAAAGTGATATGTCTCGCCTTGGGTCAAATATCTACCATTAGATATATCTACGCCATTTACATAGACTGTAGAGAAACCATTTTGAATCAACCCGCCGTCAACTCCGCTGAAGTAAATAGATGCATTGTATCCTATAGTGTCAAGAATATACTGTATCTTAGATGTACTTATTGCATCGTATCTAAACCAAAACTCTACTGTTTGGAAAAGCGGGGAATTAAGCTGAGGGTATATAGCAGCAATAGAATTACTACCATCAGTTGTGGTATTAAGCTTGATACCAAAGTTTTCTGATCTTGCAAGAATGTTAAATGAATTATTTTTAATTGTATAAGTATCGCCAGTATAGCTGCCAGCACGTGGCATTAAAGCAAATGCTCCACCATCAGAATAAATAGAAAGATCTTTGTAGACACCAATCAGCAAGTTATCTATTCTTGGCAAATACACTTTAGATGAATCTGATGTAGATAACGTTACTCTAACTAGCATATTTGGATATGCAACAGATACATTGTCAGCAAACTTTACAATTGGATAACTATTGGTTACTTGTGTCCAAGTAACTCCGTTATCTTGTGATAATTCAACCTTTGCATAATCTGATGCTGATAATGATGAGTTGTCAGACATTCCAGAATCCCACGCAATTTTAACACCAGATATTTTACTTAATCCTGATGATGGAATTGAATATACCCAGCTTCCTGATGCTGCAGCAGCAGTTGATGTTTGGGTTAGAGTTAAACCAGTTTTATCAGATTTTAACCCCGAGTTAATTCCTTGCTGATAATCAATTGGAGATGTAAACAGTTTCTTAAACGCAAACATATTTTCTGAATCTTTAATGTCAAAGAAAAATCCACTTGTTTCTCTTACATAATTTTGCGGGGCAGAATCATTGGTTCCCCAAACCATATGATAGCGAATTGTATTTGTAGACAATATGTAATCATAAAAAGCAAGATCGTTAATTACAAATGTATCATTTGCTGATGCTGGACCCATATTATAAAAGAATTCAGATTGTGCATATTGATTGTTTGTAAATATAAAGTTATTGGATACTACTGCGGAATCTCCTGGAATTGAATTAACAGATATGCTAATATTTCCTTGATCATATGACAAGAATACGTGCATTTGAGAATCCCAAGATGGAACTTGTTTTGATGTTGTATACGATAATGCTTGTCCAGTTACTTTATCTTTACCATTTATTGTTAGATAGATCTTATCATTTTGAGCATAGGCTTTCATTATATTCCCGCCCAAATAATTTACTGAAAACAATGTATTAACGCCTGATGGCGGTTTATTAAATGCAACCCAAAACTCTATGCCAAACTTTAAGTTTTCTGTTCCTGTATAGAACATATCGTATAGTTGTGCAAGATTAGTAATACCAATTTCTGAAGCAGAATCAATCTTACATCCCGCCAATTGTGTGTCATAATTAGACAAAGCTGCTAGTGGCAATATGTCAGCAAACTTTGGTTGGCCCAATGTAAATGCACCGTGATTGCCGTTATAAGAAATGTCTTCTAGTGTGAAGGTGAGCGGGGAGTATCCGTAATTAGGTTCTGCACTTAACCAATCTTGATATGTAGCATATTCAAGCAAAATGGTAGCATAAGTTCTCAAGCTAGATGTGCCGTTTAATGGCCAGAATGCTATTGGATTATCTCTAAGTACCGCTTGTTTGTATGACATAATACTATTTTACTATGCGTTGGGATTATTCAGAAGTCCCACCAACACCTTTAGAAGAGTTGGGTGAAAGTGTGGCTAAATAAGCTTGGTAGTCTGAGTTGGTAGGATCATTGGTAAAAGAAATGCAATAGTTGTTTGCCTCATACCAAATGATTGTAGTGCCATGTTCATCTGTTTCAACATTATATTTAATAGTCATTATTACAACTCCGCAGTCAATAAAATTGTTGTACTTGCAAATGCTGCCGTTGGATTAATTTCCATTGAACCAGCAAGGCCAGCGGTTGTGCTTCCAGCAGTTAGCGTTGCTCCCCATAACACACCGTTAATGCCATTAGAACCTGCTAACGTCAGTGAATTAAAATAAGATACTGTTGCATTAATATAAACAAGGTAAAAATTAGTTCCACTACTTGCAACAAGAGTTGGGGTAGTCCTCATTGTTACAGGTAATGTAAACATTCCTCTTACCGTACTACTAGTTACTGCATAAGCAGTACAAACAGGTTGAGAGCCTGATGTTGGAGAATATCCAACAAGTTGAGCGTATCTCTGACAAGCGGAAAGTTCACCCTGATAATTTCCACCTGTACGTGTAAATGATGTTGCGGTTGATCCCAATTCTAATTGAACTCCAGTTATTTCAAAATAATCATTTGCTGCATAAGATGATGATGGAACGTAACTAAAAAACATACGTGCTGCAGTATTTCCTGCAGGAACTGTTACAACTTGTGTAAATTTTTGCCATGACGTTGTTAATGTTGTAAATTGACTATATGGTGTAGACGAACTTGGTTCACCAGTAAATGTTGTATCTGTTCCTCCACCTGAAGTAAAATATGACCAAAAGGTATTACTACCTGAATATCCCGCACCCGCTCTTGCATAAAATGAAAGCACCAATGTTTTTCCTTGCCATGGTGTAACATCTGCTATTGATTCAAATGAACGACCAACATAAAGTCTTGGATTACCAGAAGTTGGAAAAGATGAGGTTCTTGTAATTCTTAAACAATATGTAAATCCATTTAATCCTGCAGGTTGTTGAGTTACTGTTGCTACTCCTGTTCCAGATCCCTCTGCCCATGTATTCCATCTATCTGCAGTATAAGTTTGAGTTTGTGCATTAATTGAAAATGGCCCAACGCCTCTTTGCCAAATATCCATCCCGCCATTAATTATAAAATTCTTACCCGCCATGTTGTAATTGTATGAATTAAAATTACCATTTGCATCTACATATGCTTGTGCAACGCCAGATGAATTTTGCCATTCTTGTAAATTAGCAGATTGTGATGCTGTTGCTTGAATTTGAATGCCTTTTGTAGAAGCATTGGCGGGAACTACTAATGATCCCCCCGCATTTGATACTGCTCCAATTCCATTAGGAGTTATAGATCCTGGGTTACCTACATATTCCCATTTTCCTGTTGCACTATTATATCTTTTAATTGCCATTATTTATCTCCTATAATTCCGCACTAAATCCAATGTAGGCACCCGTAGAGTTTTGATTTAAATATGCCCAACGACCTGCAGTAAATGAAGAAGATGCTGTAACTACAGCTGCCAACATAGTTGATGTGCATTCGTTTGCAAGAGCTGGGTTTGTAATATTTTGACTTCCATTTGTTACATCTACTGCTCTTATGGTTCCACCACTATCTAAAAAGGCTGGTTTTATTCTCATTGCAACAGGAGCAACTGTTGAAAACCATGCGTTTACTGTGTTATACTGAAATCCACCAGATAATAAAAGACCGCTAGAAGTTCCTGTGTCACCAAACCTTACATAATATCTTTGACAAGCAATAATTTCTCCAGCTAAAGTTCCGCCTGCTCTGCTAAATGGGGTGGCTGTAGGACCTTGCTCTAACTGTATGCCAGTAATTTCATAATAATCATTAGCCCCAGCAGTACCTGAAGGCATATTGTAAAATCTAAGACCTAATTGATTTGATACCGTTGGAATATTTCCCGTAGCTGTATATAATTGCCAATTAGACGTAGGAGAAAAATTAATGGATATTGGAGCTGTATAAGTTTGATTCAGTTCATTTGTGGCTGCATTTGCATCAACTGCTGTTGGTGAAGAATAAAGATATGCACCCACTACTGCAGAACTAAGTTGAGAGCCAGATCTTGCCCAAAATGAAAGTGTAACTGTTTGACCTTGAAACCTTATTGATTCTGCTGTTTCAATTGCTTGTGCAAATCTAACCCCTGATGTTGATGTGTCTCCAGAAGTTCTTTGAACTCTTGCACAATATCTAAATTGTGGCAATGTTACCCCTGGAGATTGTTGAGATACATATGCATTTGATGCAAATCCATCTCTAACAAGTTGCCATCTGTCTGCCGTATAACCAGTTCCAACACCCGTAGAAGTTTGAATTGGGCCAATGCCTCTTTGCCATACATCCATGGCACCATTAATTAACATGTTTTTTCCTGCTGAAACAGATGGTGCCCAGTTTAATCCTGTTGATTGTGTAGAATCAGCAACTAACGAATAACCGTTTGTTCCTACGGGTTGTACTGTGTATGAGGCACTTCCACTTCCCGCCAAAATTTGTCCTTTAAGTGAAAATACAGTTGGAACTACAGCATTTGTTGCTGTATCTTGATCAATCCAAATATCACCATCAGTTGGAGATGTAGGGGTATTTGCACCTACCCAAGTAGTTTTACCTGCACGGGAATCAGTAACTTTAACGGGTGATAAATCAGATCCCGCATAAGTATCCCAAGTTGTTCCATTCCATCTTTTAACTGACATTAATTTTTACCTCCTGTTGATTTAGAAATACTGATTAAATATTCTTGATAATCAATATTTTCAAGATTAACTGGTATACAAGCACCATCTGAACGTAAAATAATTTTATTTAAACCTGTATCAATTTCTTCATAAGTATATGTATTCATTTATAACTCCGCACTTGCCGTATAGTGAAAAATAAATCCAGCTGTTGATGTTACAGTTGAACCTGAAAGGTTATATACAGAAAACATAGAATGACCAACAGTGTTTGCTGCTGCTGTATTTGCTGGATAATCTGCTCCTCCAGTTGCATTACTTACAATACCTACAGTTCCCGCACTGTAGCTGTAAATAGTAATAGTTGGTCCTGTTCTCATAGTTACTGGAAGTTTTACTCCGCAATAATATGCACCATTAGCAACACTTAATATTGCTCCAGTCACCAAGCCTTGAACTTGAGATGTTGCCCCAGGTGCTATTGTAACGTCATAAGATTTTGAAAAATATCTTTGGCAAGCTAAAAGCTCTAGGGCGGGGCTTCCTGTAGATGTGGTAAATGGAGTTGCTACTGTGCCAGCTTCAAGCTGAACTCCCCAAATATCAATGGTTTGAATTGTATTTAATGAATTTAATTGAAATAAAACTTGTAAAGATGCAAGTGTACCTATAGTTTTGCCAGAAGCACTTTGAAGTGTGGTGGTAAAAGTATATCTTGACCAAGTTGTTGTAATATTAGCAGAACCGCTTGAAAATGTAGGCGTACTTCCTCCAACGCCCCAGGCTTGGTAAAGAGAAAGACTAATGGTTCTTGCAGCATCGGATTTAGCCCAAAATGACAATGTTACTGTTTGACCCGCAAATACACGAGCATCTTCAATTGGATTAATTAAAAAGTTAGTATAAGTATTTCCAGTTGTTGCAGAGGTTTGTGCATAACGCATAAAATAAGTTCCTTCATATCCAGCAACTGGGGCAGTTCCTGGAGTAAATGTTTGTTGACTCCAAACTTGTGTACCACCAGAGCCGTCGCCATTCCAACGCCATCTGTCGCATACATATGCATTTACAGATGGATTAGTAAAACTTGTTCCCCGTTGCCAAATATTAAAATCACCATTTATAACTTTATTTTTACCAGCTACTTGATAACCAGACCATCCAGCTTGTCCTACACCGTAAGCATTATAAGAATTTAGATTTGTTCCTACTAAAACACCTTCAAAACCTTGAGGTCCAACAGCTAAGGCTTCTGTATTATAATTTCCTCCAGCACGAGAAAATGTAGTGGCTACGGACCCTTGTTCCCATTGTACACGAGAAAACTCTAATGTGACATTGCTATTTGAAGCAATATTTAAAGATGTGCTATAGGTATAGGTGCCAGCTACTTGCCATGTATTTGTTGTAGCACCTAGTTGTGGTGAGCGTGTTTCTGCAAAAACAAAATGAATTTCAACACCGTTAGAACCTGATTGATTAGCAGTACCAGTTACAAATGGAACAGATGGGATAGTTATTGAATAACGGTTAAACGAATTAGAAGATGCTGTAATATTAACAGAAGTTGTATAGATATATCTTGTTCCAGAATTATCAAAAGCATCAATTCTTATACCAAGTAAACCACTATAAGAAGTTTTTAAATACCATGAAAGCGTTGTAGATCCTTGCAAAACTAATTGATTTAAGTTTTCTCCATCAATGCGATTAATCATAAAATCACAATAAGAATAATTTCCGCTTGGAATATAAACC
>Ga0207957_1000324_pt1 | contig 11494 bp, 14 predicted proteins | sample CryBogCBH27Jun07_FD_184603 | JGI IMG/M metagenome (GOLD analysis project Ga0207957, IMG submission 184603) | Freshwater microbial communities from Crystal Bog, Wisconsin, USA - CBH27Jun07 (SPAdes) | ecosystem: Environmental > Aquatic > Freshwater > Lake | place: Crystal Bog, Wisconsin, USA...
AATGGTTGACTGAACAACCTGACGTATTTACTATATTTAAAAAGTATGGTTACGACGAAATGAAAGAGTCATTGTTACAATGGTTGAATCCTGAGGAAGAAGCTGAAGAGGCAACAACTCCAGCAGCACCTACTGTTAACAGCGTAGAATATTCAGTGACTAATAGTCCTGTAGAAGATATTCGTGCTGAAGTAGAAGCTAAACCAGCAGTTAAACCTGCATCATTCACATTGAATACTAAAAAGAATGTGGATATTGATAGCGAGTTCGACGAATTATTTAATCTTAAATAAGTAACATGGCAACAGGAAAAAAAGCAACTCTCAATGAGAGTGTGGCTAGCGCTTTGAAAGGATCTTTTGATTTAGATAAATTTATCTCTTCAAAGAACTTATCAAGCACTTCGATCAAAATGAAAGAGCAAAAGTGGATACCTTTATCCCAAGCCTTTCAAGATTGTTTATCCATTCCTGGTATTCCAATTGGACATATTACATTACTTAGAGGTCACTCTGATACAGGTAAGACTACTGCTCTTTTAGAGGCTGCTGTGCAGGCTCAGAAGATGGGTATCTTACCTGTTTTCATTATCACAGAGATGAAATGGAACTGGGACCACGCTAAGCAAATGGGATTACAAGTTCAAGACGTACCAGATGAGAATGGAGAAGTATCTGATTACAAAGGATTCTTTATTTATGTTGATAGAGAAAGATTAAATACAATTGAAGATGTAGCTGCCTTTATTGCTGATTTATTAGATGAGCAAAAGAATGGTAGATTACCTCATGACTTATTGTTCTTATGGGATTCGGTAGGATCTATTCCAAGTAGATTGTCTGTAGAGTCAAATAAAAACAACAATGAGTGGAATGCAGGTGCTATGTCTCAACAGTTTGGTAACTTCATCAATCAGAAGATAGTATTATCACGTAAGCAAAGTCAGCCGTATACAAACACTATGCTAGCAGTTAATAAAATCTGGGTAGCTAAAGCTGAAAATATTATGGCACAACCTAAGATGAAAAACAAAGGTGGTGACACAATGTACTTTGATGCCTCTTTGATTATTACCTTTGGTAACGTAACTAATTCAGGTACGAATAAAATAAAAGCAACTAAAAACGGTAAAGACGTAGAGTTTGCTAAGCGTACTAAAATTAGTTGTGATAAGAACCACGTTAACGATGTAACTTCAGCAGGTAAGGTTATTATGACAGCTCATGGATTCATAGATGACACTAAGCAAGCTATTGATGCCTATAAGAAAGAGCATTCAAAAGATTGGTTAAAGAGTTTGGGAACAACAGATTTTGATGTAGTAATTGAAACCGACGAAGATAACAAAGATATTTTTGATGCTTCGGAAGAAGGTTAGTATCTTTATAAGATGAACAAAAGGAAATTATATTTGGATGATATTCGCACCCCTCAAACAGAGGGGTGGGATATTGTTCGAAGTTATACAGCTTTTATAGATTGGATTCGTTTATACGGACTGCCAGAGGAAATATCTTTTGATCATGATTTAGGTGAAGATGTAGCTAAGGCAAAAGTAGAATCAGGAATGTCCAAGCGTAAAGCAAGAGAGCAAAAGAAAGAAGCTAAAAGTGGATACGATGCTGCTAAATGGTTAGGGCAACTTTGTATGGAAAATGCATTACCACTACCAAAGTGGAATGTACATTCAGCTAACCCTGTTGGAAAAGCAAACATAGAAGCGTATCTTTTAAGTGTAGAAAGACAATTAAAAATAGTACATGGATTATAGAAAGATGTTTGAACAGATGGAAAAAGAACCAGTAACAACCCTGCATAAAAATAGCAGGGTTCTTATTGTCGATTCATTAAATACCTTCCTGCGTAACTTTGTAGCAATACATCATTTGAATCCTAGCGGTGCACATATAGGAGGTCTAGGAGGTTTTTTAAAATCAATTGGAGCTGCTATTAGAGATTTAGAACCTACAAGAGTTATATTAGTATTTGATGGACATGGTGGATCAACAAATAAACGCTATCTTTATCCTGAATATAAAGCTAATAGACACATTACAAAGATCTCTAACTGGGATGCTTTTGATAACCAAGAAGAAGAATCTGAAGCAATCACTAATCAAATTATTAGACTTGTAGATTACTTAAAATGTTTACCTGTCGACATAGTTGCTATTGATAAGATAGAAGCTGATGATGTAATTGGTTATCTAGCTACTAGGTTTCCTGAAAAGGTTACAATACTATCTACAGACCAGGATTATATTCAGTTGGTTTCTGAAAGCATTTCAGTATATTCACCTATAAAGAAGACAATCTATAATCCAGCACAGGTAGTAAAAGAGTATGGTATTACACCTCAAAACTTCTTAGTGAGTAAGGTTATATTAGGGGATAAAGGAGATAATGTTCCAGGAGTAAAAGGTATAGGTGCAAAAACGTTAATTAAACTTTTTCCTCAACTAGGAAAGGAAGAAAAATTTAGATTGCTTGTTCTATTAGAGCATGCAAAGCAGAATATAGAAAAAAGCAAGCACTATGGTGACATACTTAACTTCTCATATCAATTAGATATCAATAAAAAATTAATGGATTTACATAATCCTAATGTACCAGAGGAAGATGCAAAAAAATTGGATAAGTTAATAAACAATCCAAGAAATAATTTTGATCCTGTTGTTTTCTTGCAATTATATAAGGAAGATCAATTAGGAAAGACAATATTGAATCCAAATGTTTGGATTAATGAAATATTTAGTAAATTATCAGAATATAAAATGAAATAAGTTATGGCAGTATTAGGTCAGTTGAATCAGTATGGAGTAGGTTTCCAAGTAAAAGTATTATCAAGTCTACTTAAGCACAGAGAATTTTTACAGAACATACATGATATCTTAGAAGAAGATTACTTTGATAACCCAGCACATAAATGGATTGTAGAAGAAATTTTGAAGTACTATTATAGATACCATGCAACTCCTACTTGGGAAGCTTTAAAAATAGAAGTTAAAAAGCTCGATAATGAAGTGTTACAAATCTCTATCGTTGAGCAATTAAAAGAAGCACATAAAATATCAAACGAGGATCAAGAATATATCGAGCAAGAGTTTTCTAATTTTTGTAAAAACCAACAATTAAAAAAAGCATTGCTATCTTCAGTAGACTTACTTGAAAAAGGTCAGTATGACGACATTAGATACCTAATTGATTCAGCTTTAAAAGCAGGCCAAGATAAGAATGTTGGTCACGAATATGAAAAAGGCACGGAAGTAAGATACAGAGAGGAAGAAAGAGGGGCAGTGGCTACTGCATGGCCTGTCATTAATGATTTATTGATGGGTGGATTAGGAGCAGGTGATTTGGGAATTGTGTTTGGTGGACCTGGTGGTGGTAAGAGTTGGTTCTTAGCAAATATTGGAGCTCAAGCAGCAGCAAATAAGCTTAAAGTAAACCACTACACCTTAGAACTTTCTGAAGTTTACACAGGAAAGAGATATGATTCTATTTTTACAGGTGTAGATGTGAGAGAGTTAGCTGGACATAGAGCTCAAATCGAAGAAGCCGTTTCTAAGGTAGAAGGCAAACTGACTATTAAAGAATTTCCAATGGGAAAAGCTTCCATTGCAACTATTGAAGCTCACATTCAGAAATGTACCGATTTAGGATATAGACCAGATCTTATTATTATAGATTACGTAGACCTTTTAAAAGCTAAGCGTAAATCGATAGATAGAAAGGAAGAAATCGACGATATTTATATGTCCACTAAAGCTCTTGCAAGAGAATTACAAATACCAATTTGGACGGTTTCTCAAGTAAATAGAGCGGGTGCTAAGGATGATGTAATTGAAGGAGATAAAGCAGCCGGATCTTATAATAAAATGATGATTGCAGACTTTGCTATTTCACTATCAAGAAAGAGACAAGATAAAGTTAATGGAACAGGAAGAGTACATATTATGAAAAATAGATACGGAGGTGATGGTATGACTTTTTCTGCAAAAATAAATACTCACAATGGTCATATCGAAATAAGTTCAACAGAAATGAGTGAAGATGAGTTCGTTGTAGAAGGTCAAAATCAGCAAAACGGTAAATTTAGCCTTAATATCAGCAAAGAAGATCGAAATTTTCTGCATACTCAGTTCTTTGAATCCAAAAAATAGATCTATTTATTACTACAAAAGTTTAACGATATGGATTTAACAACATTATACGCTCAGAAAAAATCAGCTTATGCTCCAGCAGCAAACGAACCAACTTACGAACAATTCGTATATAAGATGGAAAGCAGTGGCGTAAACGACTTAGTTGCAAGAAACGTAGTAGACCCTACTTTTAGACCTCCTACTGTTAATCCTTCGTACCTTGCTACTTCAAGTAAGATAGGAATTGGTATAAACAGAACTTACAACACCTTTTAATTAACAAAAAATTTGGAATCTACCGAAAATTACCGTATTTTCGGATGATAAACCTATCTCTAAAATTATAAAATAAAAATATGCTTACAGTAAAAAGATTCACAGCAGCTTGGTGCGGTCCTTGTAAGGCACTAGCTCCTGTAGTAGCAGAGGTTGCGGCAGAGAACACAGACGTGCAATTTCAAACAATCGACGTAGATACAGATCCATCAGCAGCGGCTTATGGAGTAACTTCCATTCCAACTATCATATTCGAAAAGAATGGTCAAGAAGTAAAACGTATCACAGGCTTAACACCTAAATCAAATTTAACAAACCTTATAAAATCTCTAAAGTAAAATGGACATCTCGCAAAAAATCCTTTCTGATATTACAGTTCACATGAAGTACGGTAAGTACAACCCGTGGTTGGAAAGAAGAGAAACTTGGAAAGAACTAGTTGATAGAAACAAAGAAATGCACTTGAAAAAGTTTCCTCAATTGGGTGTAGAAATTGAAAATGCGTATGACTATGTTTATACTAAAAAAGCCTTGCCTTCAATGCGATCAATGCAGTTTGCAGGTAAACCTATTGAAATAAGTCCTAATCGTATATACAACTGTGCTTATTTGCCAATCGATGATTGGAGAGCCTTTGGTGAAACTATGTTTTTATTATTAGGCGGAACTGGAGTTGGATTCTCAGTTCAAAAGCATCACGTAGATGAATTACCAGAAATTAGAAAACCAGATTCTAAGAAAACTAGACGCTTTTTAATTGGTGATAGTATTGAAGGATGGGCTGATGCTGTAAAGGTATTAGTAAGAGCTTACTTTGAAGGTGGTTCTACTCCTATATTTGACTTTTCAGATATTAGACCAAAAGGAGCAGCTTTGATTACTTCTGGTGGTAAAGCACCTGGACCTCAACCTTTAAAAGAGTGTTTGATTAAGGTTCAAGGTATATTAGATAGTAAGCAAGACAACGATAAATTAAAACCTATTGAAGTTCATGATATGGTTTGTCACATTGCAGACGCAGTGCTTGCAGGTGGTATTAGAAGAGCAGCCTTAATTAGCTTATTTAGTGCAGATGATGCTGATATGATTGGTGCTAAATCTGGAGCTTGGTGGGAAACTAATCCTCAAAGAGGTAGAGCTAATAACTCAGCAGTATTATTAAGAAGTAAGATCACTGAAGAGTTTTTCCTTGATTTATGGAAAAAAATAGAAGCGAGTGGAGCTGGTGAACCAGGTATCTACTTTAGCAACGATAAAGATTGGGGTACTAACCCATGTTGTGAAATCGCTCTACGTCCATTCCAATTCTGTAACCTATGTGAGGTGAATGTGTCTGATGTAGTTGACCAAGACGACTTAAATGCACGTGTAAAAGCAGCAGCATTTATTGGTACTTTGCAAGCATCTTATACTAACTTCCACTACTTAAGACCAGTATGGCAAAGAACAACTGAAAAAGACGCTTTAATTGGTGTTGGTATGACTGGTATTGGATCTGGTGTAGCTCAAAAGTTAGACTTAAAGCAAGCAGCTAAGATTGTAAATGAAGAAAACGAAAGAGTTGCTCAATTAATAGGAATTAACAAAACAGCAAGAGCTACAACTATTAAACCAAGTGGTACTTCATCTTTGACTTTAGGCACTTCAAGTGGTATTCATGCTTGGCACAACGATTATTATATTCGTAGAGTTAGAGTAGGTAAGAATGAAGCTATCTACAGCTACCTATCAGCAGAGCATCCAGAACTTATTGAAGATGAGTACTTTAGACCTCATGATACAGCAGTTATTTCTGTTCCACAAAAAGCACCAGAAGGAGCTATTTTAAGACATGAATCTGCATTAGATTTATTAAACAGAGTTAAATTCTTTTACCAAAACTGGATTAAACCAGGACATAGAAGTGGTCAAAATACACATAACATCTCAGCTACAGTTTCTATCAAAGATGGCGAGTGGGAAGCAGTAGGACAATGGATGTGGGAAAACAGAAAGTTTTACAACGGACTATCAGTGTTACCATATTCAGATCATACCTATATTCAAGCGCCTTTTGAAGATTGCACTAAGGAAAAGTACGAAGAAATGATGAAGAGTTTAACTAACATAGATTTATCTAAGGTAGTAGAATTGCAAGACAATACAGATTTAAAAGGAGAAGCCGCTTGCGCAGGTGGCGCTTGTGAAGTAGTATAATGAACCACGACAATTTAATACAAAACATAGTAAATTCTATCTACCAGTCTATAAGGGCCGGTAGATAGTGCTATTTATTAACATGAGTAAATTACTGAAAGAATGTGTTATAGCTGCCCTAAAAGTTGGTGGCGACATGATCCTAGCTAAAAATAGGGACCGTAAATACGATCCTAAAGTAGAAATTATCCACGAATTGATTGATGGTGTTGAAGTAGTTTACTGGCACGATACGATCACTGACTGGTCTGAAGGTATGAATGAGAAGGGAATTGGTATTATCGACTCTTCTTTACTTGTAAAAGCCGATGAAGCTGAAGGCAAGGAAAAGCCAGACGATAAGGGTAAGGGAAAAGGACCGATAATGTCTAAAGATGGGTATATTATTAGAGCTGCTTTAAAGAATAAAAAATTATCTGAAGCTGTAAGAGATGTAATATCTCACCCAGGTGAAGATCCAAAAAATAGAGGAGTGAAGGGTGAAACTATTGTAGCCAATTCCAAATATGCTTTTGTAATCGAACATACCTCTAAGCACTTACCGGTAATTAGAAAGGTAAAAGATGATGCAGTAGCAGTTAGAACTAACCACGGTATTGTTTATAAGGATGTAGGCTACACAGAAGGAGAACCAAGGAAATCTTCTGTTTCTCGTATGAAGATAGCTAAAAAAGCCTTAAAAGCTGTAACAAAGCCTGATCAAGTTTTACCAGCTATGTCTAAGCAATATACTGAAGATCCATTCCTAAACCCTTATAGAAGAGATAATAAGCATGGAATGTTTACTACAGGTCAAATTATGATGAATCTAACTAAATTAGAAGTCCACGTAATTCTTGATAAGAAACATTCTGAATTTGAGGGATATGATAACAGACTTCCTAAGGGATATGAGCCAAAGATTAGGGTGTTTTTTGGACCAAATGATAAAGAACTAGATTAAACTATTTATTAGCATGGGATTAATAGATCAAGCAGGCAATACCAGGTTTGTACCTAATAAAACAACTACCTATAAAGACTTTTTGTACAATTTAGGTGGAGGTAACGTGAGTAGATTTCCTAATCAAGCTCTTGTTACTGTGCCGCGTCCATCTGGAAATGCCACTGTTCAAGTTGCTATAACAACCCAGAATGGTTTTGTATTGACAACTCAAACAGGTAACACACTGATAACCAATCAAAGCTATAATATCTAATTCATAATGTCTAACGTAACGATAACCCAACTCCCAGTAGTAACTTCGATATCATCGTCTGATGTCATTCCTGTTGTAGCTAGTAATGTAACATCCCAAATATCATCAGCAAATTTTGGAAACTCTTTGACAGTTGCTACAGCTTCTTATGCTTTTAATAGTATTAGTGCAATAGCTGCATATTCTTCAATAAATGCTAATTTTGCTTTAACAGCTTCTTCTATTTACCCATTAAGTGGAGCTGTAGTTATTTCAGGTGCTATTAATTTAACTTCTACAGGTCAAACAGCTTTATCTGCAGTAGGTAATCAAAATGGATACATAGAGTTTTCTATGCGAAACACTTCGACAGGTGCATCTGCATCTGGAGATATAGTGGTCTATGCAGATAACGGTAATACTGGATCTAACCATATCGATATAGGTACAAACAACAGTGGAATTGCACCTGGATATTCATTTGGTACAGCAAATGATAGTTATTTATATAACACTGGTGGTAATTTATGGATTGGTAATTCTACTTCCTATTACCAAAGTGCAGTAACATCCCAGTCATTATACCTATTTACCAATGCTAACAGTTTACCAGATGTAACTATTACAGGTAGTAAGTTGGCTGTGGGATATAATTTTATAAGCCCTCAATACACACTAGACGTATCTGGTTCAGGTAATATTAATAATGGCTTAACAATAACCGGATCTTTACTTCACAGTGGATCTAATATTTTCACAGGATCTTTACTTGTAACTGGTGCAGTTATTTTAAATGGTAGTAACTTAAGTAATGTAATTACTTTTCCCTATACAGGTTCAGCAATAATCAGTGGTAGTTTAACAGTGATTGGAAACATAGTAGGGTCTAATAGCTCTTCTTATATAGGTAATTTAGCTGGCACAAATGCAACAGCTACTTCATATTCAATATTTTTAGGTGAACAAGCAGGTTTAGGCTCTGCATATTCAGCAAACGCAGTAAATGTGGGCGCTTTCGCAGGATTTAATGCTTTTAGCTCATCCTACTTAACAGCTGTAGGTTATAGCGCTGGTATTTCAGCTTCTAATGCAGCTAACGCAACAATATTTGGACCTTACGCAGGATATGGTGCTTCCCAAGCAATTGGAAGTGCATTCCATGGCATCTATGCTGGAGCTTCAGCAGTAAGTTCTTCTTATTCCACTTTCATAGGACCTTATGCCGGATACCAACTATCAGCATCTTCTTATACAGTAGCAATAGGGTATAACGCTGGATTTGCAAGCAAATTAGGAAACGGAAATATCATTGTAGGTACGAACGTTACTTTAGCTAGTGGAAGTATAAACTCTATGAATATTGGTGGATTAATATTTGCTTCTGGTACTTACTATAGTACTAGCTCAGTATCTTCAGGTTCAGCTAATGGATTTGTAGGTATTAATCAACCAACCCCAACTTACAATCTAGATGTAGTTGGATCAGGTAACTATAGTAACGGATTAAATGTAACTGGTAGCCATAATATATCAGGTAGTATATTAGCTACTAATACTATTGTGTTATCTAAAGTTTCTTCTAGCTACAACTTCCTTAATGACGCAGCAGCAGCAGCAGGTGGTATTCCATTAGGTGGTTTATATAGAAGTGGTAGTCTTATTTTAATTAGATTAGTATAATTTGGAAACTAAAAAAGATTTCATACAAGGTATACATTATTATCTTGAAAAAGATAGGGTCGTTTTTACGGCCCTTTTTCATCTTCAGAGGGGCCACTGCTGTGGTAATTTTTGCAGGCACTGCCCGTATGAACCCTCTCACACAAAAAATAATATAAAAGTCAAGGAAGAATTTGCTTATATGCAAGAAAAGTCCTAGCTTTATATTAAATAATAGTTTATGAGCACATTTAAATCTACAAAATTATATGACGGCTTTAGTACCGTCTTTCGTCAATGGGCTGCAGAAGGTACACACTGCCGATTCTTGCATGGATATGACATTGAGTTTAGAATTACTTTCGAAGGAGAGTTGGATCACCGTAATTGGGTATGGGACTTTGGTGGTATGAAAAGAGCTAAGACTCAAATCGATGGTATGAATGCTAAACAATGGATGGACTTTATGTTTGACCATACGACAATTTTAGCACCTGACGATCCTGAATTAGAAACATTCAAAGAATTAGACCAAAGAGGTGCAGTTCAATTAAGAATACTTCAAGGACCTGTTGGTGCAGAACAATTTGCAAAGTATATTTACAGTAAGATTAATCCTTTTGTACAAGAAGAGACCAATGGTCGTGTTAGAGTAGCACAAGTAGAGTTCTTTGAGAACAAGAGAAATTCAGCAATTTATATTCCTTAACAATAAAAAAACATGGACAACATGAAGTGTTTAAAGAGTTCTAAGACCGGAGAGATAATCCGAGTAAAAAATGAAAAGGCTGATCAAGCCACTAGTGAATGGAAATTTATTCCAAAGTCAGAATGGAAAGCAGCTACTAGAAAGGTATCAGTAAAAACTGTAGAAGAAATACAAGAGCCAGTAGTAGAGACTATTTCCGAAAAGCAATTAAAGCGTAAGAAATAATGAAGCAGAAGCTTAAAGAAGCGTCTATTTTATTCTTTATACAAATAGCTTTATATGGCTTACTTTGTGTAAATTATAGAGCGATAGCTCAAGTACAGTACAATACAGCAGCATTATCAGACTTTATGATTGCCTCTCTTAATTTCTTTATTATTAGAAAGATAGCTAAGAGTGAAGATGCATTACATCAGTGGTTGGGCTACGTTTTAGGTAGTGTAGCAGGTTCGTACTTAGGAATTTACATTTCAACATTAATACATTAATATATGAGTAAAATAGATCCAAATAAGTTGCTTATTAGTAGCGACTTTTACACAGTTCAGGGAGAGGGTATAAGTAGTGGTATTCCAGCATACTTTGTTCGCTTAGGTATTTGTAACCTAACGTGTGGTATGTCTCGTGCATTCACAAATATGTTAGCTAAAGAACAAAAGTTAGAAGATGGAGAAATCTTTGAAGGTGACTTAGTTAAAGAAGGTAAAGCTACGTGGACTTGCGATAGTACTTCTCAATGGTTATGGAGAGGTGAAGACAAAGAGTTTCAATACTTAATTGATAGATGGAAAGAAGAAGGTGTGTACCAAGATATTTTAGACGGTTTAGTTCATATTATTTGGACTGGTGGTGAACCTACAATTAAAGGTCACCAAGAAGCTATTAATAATTTCTTTAAGTACTGGGAATCTGTTGAACCTTATTTCTTAAATATAAAAAATGTATTTAATGAAATCGAAACTAACGGTACTGTGGTAATTGATTCTCTGTTTAATAGACTTAATCAAATCAACTGCTCACCTAAGTTAGCTAATTCAGGTATGACAGAAAAGCAACGTATTAATCCAGAAGCGATTAAACGTATAATGCAACATCACAACTACCAATTCAAGTTTGTAATTAGCACCGAAGAAGATGTTAAAGAAATCTTTAGAGACTTTGTTGAACCATTTAATATACCTTTAAAGAATCTAGTCTGCATGCCAGGTTTAGATGATGCAGCTAACTTCGAAGAAAGAACTCGTTTTGTAATGGAAATGGCTAAGAAATATAGATTTAGAGGATTAACTAGATTGCATATTGCGGCTTGGCACCAAACTTTAAATGTGTAA
>Ga0207957_1000331_pt1 | contig 11265 bp, 6 predicted proteins | sample CryBogCBH27Jun07_FD_184603 | JGI IMG/M metagenome (GOLD analysis project Ga0207957, IMG submission 184603) | Freshwater microbial communities from Crystal Bog, Wisconsin, USA - CBH27Jun07 (SPAdes) | ecosystem: Environmental > Aquatic > Freshwater > Lake | place: Crystal Bog, Wisconsin, USA...
TTTTAGTGCTTCTGGTAATACACTGACAGCATATTATTCAGGTATTGGTAGAATTGCGGCGTCTTCAACAAATACAAATCCGTATTTTAAGCTTTTTAGCACGACAATTCTACCAAATAATACCATTATAGATACGGGTGCCACAACAGGTTCACTTCAAGCATATCTACTCCCGTATGGTGTTGGCGGTGCTTTTGTTGCCAATTCGACCGTTGTTAATATCACAGCAAGCGGATCGGTATCATCAGCTATCGTTGCAAACAGCTTGACACTCACTACTGCTCTTGCTGCTAACTACGGCGGAACGGGTCAAACTACATATAGCACAGGTGACTTGCTTTACGCTTCAGCCGCAACTACACTAAGTAAATTATCAGTCCCTGGTTCAGCAGCTAATGGACAAGTATTACAAATTATTAACAACCTTCCGGCCTATGGAACTCTCGACGGCGGAACATTCTAAAATAGGAAACATATTATGGATAACGTTATGGAACAACAAAAACGTGAGCAATTCATTTCTGGATACATCAAACGCCAAGAAGAAATGCTACTTGAAAATCTTAGAGCACGGATTGAGGCAGAAGTAAATTCGTCAATCCGTTCTGCTGGTTTGGAGCAATTGGAGAAAGACAATACTCGTTTTTCATTACAGATCAATGATGATAAAAAAGTCATCGGTGAATTGACTGAAAAAAATGATAATCTTCTTAGAGTTTGTAACGAATATCTGCAAAAGATTAAAAGTCTCGAAGACGATAATGTAGTCCTAAAGAAAAATTATGATCTTGTGAATAATGCTTATAATGAATTGCAGGCTACAGCAAAACAGCGAGAAGAAGAATTTGCATTTAAATATTCTGATGCAGTAACCAAAAAAATCGCTATTGAACTAGAGCACGAAAAGTTGATAGCAAGTCATAAAGAAAACATCGAAATTCTAGAAAAAGCGAAAAAGAAACAGTCCCCCAAAAAAGCTAAAGACTGGGAAGACGAAACCATTATAAACTAGTAAAGAAGTCTAAATGTCAAACACAGTATTCCAAATAAGACGCAATACGATCAGCGGAACCAGACCAACAACGTCTAGTATCCAGCCGGGAGAACTTGCATTAAATTTGCCTGACGGAATACTGTTTTCGACTAACGGTTCGACTGTTTTTGAAGTTGGTGCTAATAATACCAATATCAACGTTACAGGAAATGCAACAATAAATGCTATCGTTGCGAGTGGTAGTCTTGGCACACTAAACCAAGTTCTTACATCAAATTCTATCGGTGGTATTTTTTGGTCTTCGCCAGGGGCAGCAAGTGTTAATACCGCCGCTCAATATACTTGGTCAAATACGCAGACATTCTCTGCTAATATTTCATTTACGGCAAGTATTTTTGCCAATACTATTAATGCTGCATCATTTACTACCGGTTCATTATTTTCCGCCAATTCTACACTTGTTAATGCCGTAGCACTAAATGTTCAAAATCAGATTAATACGGCAACTCTTTATGCAACAACAAGTGCTAATATTGCCTCGATTGTTCAGGCAAATTCATCTGGTATATATGTCGGTGCCAATGTCATTGCTAATACCACAACATTTTTTGTTGGCAACACCACTAGTGCATTCCTCGCCAATTCAACAGTCTATTATGTAGGTAATTCTACTCAGAATACATCTGCAAATTCAAGTTATTTACGTGCAAGCAATGGTTTGTTTTTGTCACCACAGACTAGTGTAGCACCAAATACATCGGAAGGTTCTGTATTCTACGATATTACAAATCACGCCTTGAATGTTTATGCTGACGATCCATCCACACCTTTCGAAATTGGTCAGCAGCAAGTTGTAAGAGTTGTGAATAAGACTGGTGCAACTCTTAATTTTGGTGCAGCAGTATATCTAAATGGTGTTCAAGGAAACAGACCAACCGTTGCTCTTGCTGTAGCAAGTTCAAGTGCTACATATAATGTTTTTGGATGTGTATTAAGTTCTTCAGGTATTGCTGTTAATGCCGAAGGATTTGTTCTTACTAGTGGTCTTCTTCAGGGGTATAATACTTCTGCAATGACTGTTGGTGCGGTCATTTATCTGGACCCCACAACACCCGGTGCTCTTACAACCACAGAACCACAATATCCAAATTATAACATTGCTGTCGGGCAAGCATTAAACTCTACTAATAATGGTAAGATTTATATTTCAATTGTGCCAAACTATCTGGCAGGTATACCAAATACAGCAATTTCAATTTCAAATGGAACATTATCAACATATAGTAATAATTTTACGTTTGACTATGCAAATAATGTTCTTCATATCGGTAATTCTTCTTCAAACGCAGCAATTGGTTATGCAAATGCTGGTGGTTCCTATAGTTATATTCAGATCACTGGTAATGCAAATACATCTATTGAAGAATCATTAACCAATGCTAACAATGGTGCTAATGCATCATCTGATATGATTGTTTATGATAATTATGGTATTACAAGTAGTAATTATCTCGATGTTGGTATCAATAGTAATAACTTTTCTGTATCAACTTGGACAATTAACGGTCCTTCTGATGGTTATGTTTATACTGCTAATACCAATCTTTCAGTCGGCACTCAAGGTGCTAATTATTTAAATTTCTTCACAGGCAATACTCTTATTGCTAATGAAAGAATGAGAATTACTGCAACAGGTAACGTAGGTATCGGTAATTCAACACCCGATGCTACACTCCATGTTCAAGGCACTGCCAATGTAACAGGAAATGTTGTAGTTGTTGGATCGTTCAATGCTGCAAATGTTACTGCATCTTTGTTTACGGGAAATGTTACAGGAACAGCATCCAATGCCACAAATCTGAACTCGCAACCTGGGTCATATTACACAAACGCCACGAATATCACAACTGGAACTTTGCCATATGCCCAAATGCCAGCGAATGTGGTTTATTGGTCTAATACAAATACATTTACAGCAAACCAAACAATCAATGCTGTAACATATTCAAATGCTGTTTCTCAGGGAACTTCATCTCCTGCAATTTCATCAAACATTTTGACACTAAACGTTGCAACATCGGCAGTATTCAGTGTCAATTTGAACTCTTCAATAACAACATTAACCATCAATGGTGTTCAACCATCTGGAAATACTAGTTCTTTTGTTCTTGTATTCACTTATACCGGAACACCATATGCGGTATCATGGCCTTCTTCGGTTCGTTGGCCTTCCGGAACAGCACCAACTTTGACAAATACAAATCTAAAGCGAGATATTTTCACTCTATTCACTTATGATAATGGAACAAACTGGCAAGCATTTATTTCGGGACAGAATCTATAATGGCTAATTTTGCATATGTAGAAAACAACAATATTATCAGCGTATATGATCTACTTCCAGAATCTTGGAACAACATTAGCAATTTTCATGTGCTTGATGACGCTACACTACAGTCATTGGGTTGGTATAAGATTCAACATGTAACACCTCCATATGATGTTGCAACGCAGAAACTTGATAATCCAATTCAATACTTTCAAAATGGTGTTGCTTATCAGTCTATGTCTGTTATTGATCTTCCACCACCGGCACCAGGACCAACACCCGAAGAAATTGCGGCGGAACAACAACAAGTTATAAGTAATCAATGGAATGTGATAAGACAACAACGCGATAATCTAATGAACTCTTTTGAATGGAGATTAAGTCGCTATAATCGTGAAGTTGCTCTAGGTAAATCTCCAACAACAGATAATATTGTTGCAATGCAGACATATATGCAAGCATTAGCAGATATTCCAGAAAAGAATTCCGATCCATTTAATGTTGTGTTTCCAACTTTTGGGGAATAATAATGATTCTTGAAACTTGGTTATTAGCAATCCAACAACAATCAATAGTAACACCTCCTCCTGCTTCTCTTTATACTTGGGGTGATAATACATATGGCGAACTTGGTTTAAATAGTGTAACATCATTTAGCACACCACAACTTGTTGGCACATCTTCTTGGTCACAGGTTACTACTGGGGGCGATTATGCTATGGCAATTCGTTCTGATGGTGCATTATTTGGATGGGGATATAATATTGCTGGTCAACTAGGTGACGGGACCGTTGTTTCAAGATCATCACCGGTGCAGATTGGAATATCGTCTTGGGTTCAGGTTAGTTCAAAATTTCATACTACTATTGCTTTACGTGCCGATAAAACCCTTTGGGCATGGGGATTAAATACCGTTGGTCAAGTTGGTGATAATAGTATTATTAATAGATCGTCACCAGTTCAAATTGGAACATCGTCTTGGACTCAAGTATCTGCTGGAACTAGTGCAACATATGCGGTTCGTTCTGATGGTGCATTATTTGCTTGGGGTTATAATTCTTATTATCAACTCGGTGATGGAACTTATGTTAATCGTTCTTCACCAGTTCAAATTGGAACTTCTTCATGGTCTCAGGTTTCAGGTGGTGATTCTCATGCTGTTGCTCTTAATGTAAACAAACAGTTATATAATTGGGGTTCCGGAATATATCCTTTAGCAAATGATAGTTTTTCTTGGAAAATGGTATCTGTTGGATCAATTCATACTATGGCAATTCGTTCTGATAATACTCTTTGGGGATGGGGAACGAATACTTCAGGTCAACTTGGTATAGGAACTGTAACAGGAACTTATATAAATCCTATTCAAATCGGCACCTATAATTCTTGGTCACAAGTCAGCGCCGGTGGTTCATTTTCTGCTGCATTGAGAGCGGATGGTTCAATTTGGTCTTGGGGTGCTAATGTTGATGGTGAACTTGGATATGGATCATTAGCAACATCATCATCACCAGTTCAAATAGGAACTTCTTCATGGACTCAGGTTTATGCCAGTGGCAACCAAATGGCAGCTATTCGTTTAGATGGCTCTGTATGGTGTTGGGGGTATGGTTTAGCTGGTGAAATCGGAAATGGTGCAGCAGCAAACGTTTCAGCACCAACACGAATTGCGGGAACAGCATCTACTTCGTCATTTGTTCAGGTTTCTGTTGGAGGTGCAGTAGCTGCAATTACTATTACAGGTGCTCTTTGGGCATGGGGATGGAATATTGGTGGTCAAGTTGGCAATGGAACACAAAATTCAGGAACTAATATTTCATCACCAGTTCTAATTGGCTCTTCATCTTGGGCAGTAGTAGCATGTGGTGGAACTCATACAGCGGCAATAACATCAACCGGTGCATTATTTACTTGGGGTCTTAATAATAATGGTCAACTTGGCAGTAATTTACCAACAACCTCAGCAAGATCATCACCAGTTCAAGTCGGAACTTCTTCTTGGACTCAAGTAACGGTCGGCACAGATAGAGTTCAAGCTTTAACAATAACTGGAGCATTATTTGCTTGGGGACTTAATAGTAGTGGTCAGCTAGGCGATGGGACTGTCATTGCAAGATCATCGCCTGTGCAAATTGGATTATCGGCAGGAACATCATATTGGACAAAGATATATTCTGGCGCTACTCAAGCATTTGGTGTATTTTCTACTAATGTCCTTTTTGCTTGGGGTTTAGGAACATCAGGTCAGTTGGGCAATATTACAACAACATCAACTTCATCACCAGTCCAAGTTGCATCTGTGAGAATATCACCAACTTCTATCAGCACTTCATCTTGGACTCAAATTTCTGCCGGTTATAGCCATAGTCTTGGTATCACAACAACGGGTGCTTTATTTGCTTGGGGAAGTTGGCAAGCATATCCCGGTCTTTATAGTTGGACTTCGATATCAACACGTGGTCAATCTTATGCTATGGCAATTCGTTCTGATGGTGCGTTATTTGGATGGGGATATAATGGGACCGGTCAATTAGGTGACGGGACTGTTATTTCAAGATCATCGCCGGTGCAGATTGGAACAGGTTCATGGATAATGGTTTCCATTGGATTTCAGTCATCAGCAGCAATACGTTTTGATGGTGCATTATTTGCTTGGGGCAATGGCATTTCAGGTATACTAGGCCAAAACAATCAAACAAATTATTCTTCCCCAGTTCAAATTGGAACATCATATTGGTCTCAAATATCTGTTGGTATTAGTAATATGGCGGCAGTTCGAGGAGATGGCTCAATATTCACATGGGGAGATAATACGTGGGGTCAAATTGGCGATGGAACCGTTATTGCAAGATCATCACCAGTTCAAGTTGGATTGACTGGAAATTGGAATTCGATTTCTGTTGGTAGTTCACATATGATGGCGATTGATAATTCCTTTAAATTATGGAGTTGGGGTGATAATTCTGGCGAACTTGGTTTAAATAACCTAACTTCAAGATCATCACCAGTTCAAGTTGGTTCTTCACAATGGTCAATAATTTCAGCAGGAACTCAATCATCAGCAGCAATACGTTTTGATGGTGCATTATTTACTTGGGGTGCTAATTATTTTGGTCAATTAGGTGATGGGACTCAAGTTAATCGTTCTTCACCAGTGCAAATTGGAACTTCATCTTGGATTCAAGTTTCATTAGGTCTTGGTGTCCAAACTGGATCATTTCCTGGAAATGCTTGCGCTGCAATTCGCTCTGATGGTGCATTATTTACTTGGGGATATAATGGACGCGGGACGCTTGGTGACGGGACCGTTGTTTCAAGATCATCACCAGTGCAGATTGGAATATCGTCTTGGACTCAAGTATCAGGAGCAGGATACAATAACTCTGGATCGCCTTTTTCTGCAATAGGTGCGATTCGTAATGATGGTTATTTGTTCTTATGGGGTGACAATACATATGGTGAACTTGGCGAAAGCGATGTGATAAACAAATCATCACCCGTTCAGATCGGTTTGCTTGTCTCTCAACCAATTTCGTATTCAGTATTAAATAAAATTGGAAACTCTTCTTGGGTTCAAGTTTCTGCTGGTAATAACTATAGTGAAGCTATAAATACAAGCAATGCTGTATATGGTTGGGGTGTAAATAGCAATACAGCACCACAGATTGGCACTATTCAAGGCGGTCCAAACTGGTCAAATGGTGGTATTATAATTGGTCAACCAACAGCAATTGGAATTAATGCAACATCTGTATCTGCCGGATCAATAAATACAGTAGCGGGTTAAAACATAAATTATGGAATGAAATTATGCATGATATTGACTTAATGTTAAAACTACAACTTGAAGGCAAACATGACGAATCGAGAGCAATTTCTGATAAACTAGAAGCACTTGGTCCTGATAAAATCACCGATATGCACGGAAAAAACACGCAAGATATTTGGATGCGTCACTGTTTTAATCGTGGTTGGTATCTAATTCAAGATGGTGATTATCAAGGAGGATCGCAACTTCTTGAATATGGTCGATTTCTTAATGTTTATGGTAGTGGTCAACTTCAAACCGCCGCACCAATTTACAACCCATCTAAGCATGATATTAATGGCAAGTCTATCATCATTTCTCTTGAGGGTGGTTTTGGTGATGAAATCATTCACGCTCGTTTTGCTCAGTCATATAAACAACTTGGTGCGGATAAAGTATATCTCGCTGCTGCCCCTGAACTTGTTTCGGTATTTCAAAGAATCCCTGGTGTTGATGGGGTTATCCTAAGAAATGAAGCGAATAAGGTTCCACATGATTATTGGATTCCTGGATTTTCTGCTGGATGGATTGCTGGTCACACCTTCAATAATTTTCCAAGTCATTCATATATCTTTCCGAAACAAGATTCTGTTGAAGTCTGGAAGAACATTATCAAGAGCGATAAGATCAAGGTAGGCATTCGTTGGGCAGGTAATCCAAAGTTTGAACATCAACAGTTTCGTAGGTTCCCGGAAAACTTTATTTTGAACCTATCAAAATATAAAGAAATAGAATTGTATTCGCTTCAGAGAGATGCAAATATTTTGGACCTACCAGAAGGTGTTAATGATCTTCAACACTTTTTGTTATCATGGGAAGATACTGCCGCCGCTATTGCCAATCTCGATCTAGTAATTACCAGTTGCACATCCATAGCACACATGTCTGCTGCTATGGGTAAAGAAACTTGGGTTATTGTTCCTGTTCTTCCATATCATACTTGGACTCCTGGTGCACCAACAGAAAATAAGTCAGTATATTACGATTCTGTTACTTTATTCCGTCAAACTACTGCCAAGAAATGGAATGATACATTTAGTGAACTTTATACGGCACTAGAAAAAAGATTCGATCTAGCACACACAGAAATGCCTGATTGTGATTTTACGGCAAGAAAATTGAATCTTCGTTGCGGTAAGAATAAAATAGAGGGATTTCATAACGTAGATAAAACTGATGCTTTTAAACCAGATGAAGTTGTTGATCTTAATAAAACATTCCCCTGGTTTGATAATGAGTTCGATCATATCGTTGCAAAAGACGCGCTGGAATATCTTGATGATTTCATTTCCACAATAAAAGAAATGTATCGTGTGTCTAGCAATGGCGCTGTATGGGAAATTCAAGTCCCTCACTGGCGTTCTAATATTGCTCTTGATGATCCAACATATAAGAATATTATAACAGTTGGTATGATGCATCTATTTAATAAGAGGCATTTACTTGACCGAGCAAAAGCGGGGTATAGTGATAACTACCTAGCGTTTGATCATGACATTGATATTGAAGTGTGTGATATGAATTTTGCTCTAACAACAGAATGGCAGAAACGAGTAGATGATGGGGCAATCACCGAAGAAGAATTACAGCGCGCTCTCAATGAACTCAACAACGTTGCAGAATCAACAAGAATGTTAATGCAAGTCCACAAACCAGGAAGAGTCACATTTGATGAGATCGTAAATGCTTAACCTCTATTATTCTTATAATATTGAAGTAGAGCAAGCATATATCATCACAATAAAGGGCAACGAAACATCAGAGAAGTTTTCTAAAAGAGCACAAAATTCTTGTCAGCAAGTTAGTATGCGTTCTAAAATATGGGATGCTTTTGATGGAACCGGTGAATCCATTATAACACCAGATCATTCTAAAAACGATTCTATAACTCAAATAATCAAAGTAACAGATCATTATTTAACAAAAGGTGAAGTTGCTTGTGCCTTGAGTCATATAAGTCTCTGGACTCATTGCGCCAAAATAGATCGACCAATCGTTATTTTAGAACATGATGCTGTAATGATCAAGAAATTTGAAAGATTTAATGCATTTAATTCGATTGTATATCTTGGTGGTGTTGAATGGGCAAAACGTAATTGGGAGATTCATCCAATTCCACCACATGCTTCTGAAGGACCAAACTATCATTTCATTTGTAGAGCACATGCATATTCTATTGATCCAACAATGGCAAAGAACTTGTTGGCACATGTAATCAAAAACGGTATTAATGCACCACTTGATATCATGCTCAGAGCAGACTTGTTTAATATCACTCATCAAGGTCTTTATGCTTATGATGAAACAGAGAATAGAAACAATGATACAACCATTAAGGCAAGACCAATACATGGCAGAACAACAACCAGAAATGATCAACTAAAGATATAACTTATTCATCATAACCACATATGGATTATACCAGATATGTGATACCTTGTCAACAGATTTCTTGTATAAATAGAAAGAAATCTTTTTAATCTCATCAGGGGATATTGAACCGATGGCCGACCAGAATTTTGTTGTCAAGAACACACTTATTGCAAATGGCGTATTTACTGCCAATAGCTTATTAACCCAAGCAAACAACCTAAACGTTTCGCTTACAACCAATACTGCAACATTAAATACTACCGGACTTGCAAATATTGCGGCCCTTAACGTTGTTGGTGCTGTCAATACTGCAACATTCAACAGCACAGGTCTAGTAAATGCCGCATCACTAAACGTTGTTGGTGCCGTCAATACTGCAACATTCAATAGCACAGGTCTAGTAAATGCCGCATCACTAAACGTTGTTGGTTTAACTAATACGGCTTCAATAAACGTTGTTGGTGCTGTCAATACTGCAACTCTTAATACAACAGGTTTAGCCAATACAGCAAACCTTAACGTTGTTGGTGCTGTCAATACTGCAACTCTTAATACAACAGGTCTAGTAAGTGCTGCTTCACTAAACGTTGCCGGGGCTGTCAATACTGCAACATTCAACAGCACAGGTCTAGTAAATGCCGCATCACTAAACGTTACAGGTATAGCTAACGTTCAAAGTGGCAATTTTTACGCCAATAATCTAATTCTTCAGGGTGACGGAACGAATGCATATATCAGACCAACTAATTCTGGTAGCGTATTAACACTAGGTTCAAACAATACAAACCAAATAACTCTTGCGGCCAACGGTAATCTTGGTATCGGAACAACAACACCAGCAAACAAACTAGACGTTAATGGTGATATGCATGTTTCAAGCGTTTTTGCTACATATTTAAATGGTGCTATCACATCATCACAAGTAACGACCGCTCTTGGTTATACACCATATAATAGCACTAATCCTTCTGGTTATATTTCTGCAATTAGTGGTTCTGGTAATGTAGCGTATGATTCTTCGAGACTTGGAGGAACTGCTGCTGCTTCTTATGCATTACTAGCATCACCAACATTTACTGGAACCGTTACAACTGGGAATGTTATAACGGTTGGAACTGCTGCATATCATGTTTCAAATGGCAATTTTGGTGTAGGAACGTCTTCACCACTTTCAAAAATTGCAGTCCAACCATCAGCAAATAACACTGATGCATTAACGGTTGGGTCAAGTAATTACACCAATTATTTCACTATCAAAACAGAAAGTTCTGCTAACGCTGCAACATTGGGTTATTGGTGTGGTTCTTCTGCTTTCGGTAATGTTAATATTTCTGCTAATTATGTAAATCTTCCAACAAACGTTACAATTAATGGTCAGCAAGCAGCAACACAATCATATGTTACTTCTGCATTATCATCTTATGCACCAATAGCAGCACCATCATTTACGGGGATAGTCCAAGATACAACCAACTATGCTGCATCACCATCTGGTTATGATGCGACAGAAAATTTAGTATTCAACAACTCAACGAATATTACAGGTCTTTCATTTAGTGGTAGCGACAATCGTTTCTTTGCCATGGGTATTGGACCGGCAAATTCAGTATTCATGAGAACCGGTTCTTCTGCTTATTTGGAATTGAATGTTGGTAAAGTTGGTATTGGAACTGGATCGACTTTGCCATCATATAAGTTGGATGTTGTTGGTGATATTCGTGCTTCTGCTAATGTTTATGCAAATACTATCAATATTAATTC
>Ga0207957_1000334_pt1 | contig 11238 bp, 9 predicted proteins | sample CryBogCBH27Jun07_FD_184603 | JGI IMG/M metagenome (GOLD analysis project Ga0207957, IMG submission 184603) | Freshwater microbial communities from Crystal Bog, Wisconsin, USA - CBH27Jun07 (SPAdes) | ecosystem: Environmental > Aquatic > Freshwater > Lake | place: Crystal Bog, Wisconsin, USA...
GTTACTTTCAAAAACTCCATACCTTCAGCGGTAAATGTTGAGACGCCTTCTTTTGTCAGCAGGCGATACTCGGTCTCATCTGCTCCAACGGGAAGCAGATCCTCGTAATTAAATTCTGGCATTTATTCTTTAGCTCCTGGTTTGGCAGCAGATAGCTTTGCCATAGCGCCATCGAGCCATTCCTGACAGATCTTTGCCAGATCTTCACCGCGCTGCCAGAGGGCAAGTGATTGTTCTAAAGTTGATTGGCCACTTTCTAATTCACTAATAACGGCAGCAAGTTCATCGCGGGCTGCTTCATATGACATTTTCTTATCGGCCATAGGCTAAATCTACTCTCTCTCAGCCTTCTTTAATCACATGTTCACCTCATAGGGAGCAGTTGTAAAGCAGCACTGATAAACTTTGGGGATGACCAATACAAAGAAAGCAATTTCACTCGGCGCAGTAGTTCTCTTCTCTGCTCTAACTCTCGTAACTTCATCTGCCCAAGCAGCAACTCCTGCCCCTGCGGCACCAGGGGCTAACAAGGCAGCTAACCAAGCAGCTAACCAAGCAGCACGCGCAGCAGCAAAGGCACAACGCCAAGCCACAAATCAAGCAGCACGTGATGCAGCGAAAGCACAACGCCAAGCAGCTCGCGCAGCAGCAAAACCGGCAAAGCCAGCAGCACCTGCACCTGCGCCAACCAAGTAATTAATAAGTAATTTTATAAACCCGGGTTCATACCCGGGTTTATTTATTTTTTAGCGCCATCTGCTGTGGCAGCAACCACACCCTTTGCAACACGAATAGCTAGTTTTTCACCGGCAGTGACCGTTGTGGCATCTCGGACGATGCTTTGGTCACCTTTTAAGACAACCGCGTATCCACGATCTAGGGTTCCTTGCGGTGAGAGAGTACGAAGTTGAGCGCTCAAGGAATCAATATCTTCACGCCTAACGCTGACCATGACAGTTGGGTCACGAAAAATAGGTCGAGAAATTATTTGTTTGAGATGGGAGAGCTCTCGTTCAATAAAGTGAGTAAGGGTTCGTGCTCCTCGTTCTTGCAGCTGTGTAATCTTGCGTAGCTCTTCTTCAACATCTGGCACAACTTTCTTGCCAGCATCTGTTGGTGTTGATGCGCGCCAGTCGGCAACAAGATCCAGAAGCGGCGCATCTTTCTCATGGCCTATGGCGCTCACAATCGGAGTTGTGGAACTGGCAACTAGGCGGATGAGTCCCTCATCGCTAAAGGGGAGAAGATCTTCAAAAGAGCCGCCGCCTCGAGTGATGATGATGACATCTACATCCGGATTTGCATCGAGTTCTTTGAGCGCGGCAGAGACTTCAACAACTGCTGCAGCTCCTTGAACGGCAACTTCACGAATAGCGAATTCAACAGAGGGCCAACGGCGTTTAGCATTTTCAACCACATCTTTTTCGGCATCGCTATTGCGTCCACATATAAGACCAACAACTTTAGGCAAGAAAGGAAGAGGCTTCTTGCGGGAGGTTTCAAAGAGTCCTTCAAGAGCAAGTTGTGATTTGAGTTGCTCCAAGCGGGCAAGAAGTTCACCCACACCAACTTGGCGGATCTCTTTGACAGACATAGAGACAGACCCATTTTTTTGATACCAAGAGACTTTGGAGTGCATCACAACACGTGCATTTTGAGGAAGTGGTTGTACGGCTTCAAGAACAGAGCGGTGGCACATAATGGAAAGGCTCATATCCACACTTGTGTCGCGCAGTCTCATAAAGACCATGGGCGCCCCAGGGCGCACGGTGACTTCAGATAATTCACCTTCGATCCAGACCGCACCCAATTTGCTGATGTAGTCACCGATCGCTTCAGAGATGACTCGAACGGGTATCGGCTCCTCGGCAGAATTTTCCAGCATGTTGGTAATCCTAACTTTAGATAGGCTTACATCATGGCTAAGAAGGTTTTATTGGCAGCTCCGCGTGGTTATTGCGCTGGGGTGGACCGAGCCGTTATTACAGTTGAAAAGGCGCTTGATCTCTATGGCGCTCCTGTTTATGTGCGCAAGCAGATCGTTCATAACAAACACGTTGTTTCAACACTTGAAGCCCGAGGAGCAATATTTGTTGATGAGACAGATGATGTTCCAGAGGGCTCCATTGTTATCTTCTCGGCCCATGGTGTTTCACCAGCGGTTCATGCTGATGCTGCAAAACGTTCTTTAAAAACTATTGATGCCACTTGTCCACTTGTTACCAAGGTGCACCATGAAGTAAAGCGCTTTGCGAATGAGGACTACGACATATTACTTATTGGCCATGAAGGCCATGAAGAAGTTGAGGGAACGGCTGGCGAGGCGCCAGCGAATGTCCATGTCATCGACAAAATTGAAGATGCAGATAACATGAAGATTCGGGATGAGAAAAAACTCATCTGGCTCTCCCAGACAACACTTTCAGTGGATGAAACAGAAATCATGGTCAAGAAGCTCAAAGATCGTTTTCCTCACCTTATTGATCCACCAAGTGATGACATCTGTTATGCCACACAAAATCGTCAAGTGGCAATTAAGGATATTGCCCCACGTGCTGATTTAGTTTTAGTAGTTGGCTCAACTAACTCTTCGAACTCAGTCAGACTTGTTGAGGTTGCGCTGGAATATGGCGCAAAAGCTTCTTATCTCATCGACTTTGCGGCAGAGGCAAAAGATGAGTGGTTAGAGAGAGTTGAGACAGTTGGTGTGACAAGCGGGGCATCTGTCCCAGAGATCTTGGTGAAGGATTTATTGAAGTGGCTTGCAGAGCGCGGTTTTGGTGATGTTGAGACCGTTACAGCGATGGAAGAGCATTTACTCTTTGCGATTCCGCCAGAGCTACGTAAAGATCTAAGAGTTGCGGGCAAGTAGAGCGCGAATTTTTGCGCCCCACAAGTGATTTACCCAAGCAGCACCTGTACCAATAATTAGGTAAGGGGCAGTTGCGCCAAAAGTCGTAACGAAATCCAAGCCAAAGCGCGCAAGGTGCAATCCAGCTCCGCCTACTGTTCCAATCAGCAAAATTGTTGAAATGAAGAATGCAATCGGTGGATTTACAGCTGTGACAAATGTTGTTCCAGGTCGACCTAAGTAATATCCACCAAAAACTGCGAGCAAAATAGCAATTCCTGTTGCGATACCCACTTTGGTAAGTGAATATTCAATCGTTTCCACGAGCAAAATAAGAAGAAACTGAAGTACGACTACACCAGCATTAGTGAGCCCAGGGCCCTTAATTGGCTTAGGCAAAATTTGGGCGCTGGTGAAATTACTCATCGTGATCTAATTCTAGAGCTAATTCAACTTCTTCAACTTCTTCGACCTCTATGAAATCATCGTCCGAGGGCGCTAGCTTTGAGTGTAGCTGGCGGACATTCTCAGAAAGTTCAGGAATGGAACCAGGAGTCTTGCCGGTGACTTCCAGTGAGCGCATTCTCTTTGCGGCAGAGAGCACTGTGGTCTCAGCGGTTGGAATTAAATCGTTATACGCCTTCAGTGTGCTCTTCAGGCGATCACCAACGGTCACAATCTTTTCATGTAGTGAAGAAACATCCTTGAGGAATTTTGTTGCAAGCTCTTGGATCTCGGCAGCATTTGTTGCAACACGGTTTCTGCTAAAGAGATAACCGACTGTGCGAAGTAGCGCCATCATGGAAGTTGGTGTTGCAATTGTGACACCGAGCGCAAATGCCTTATCAAGCAGGCCTGGATCACTTTTTAGTGCCTCTGTAAAGATCGAATCAACTGGCGCATAGAGAATTACAAAATCAGGGGATGCTCCGCGCTCAGAGTATTTACGCTTTGCCAGTGCTTCGATGTGCTTGAGTAAGTCTTTGGTATGGGCCGCAAGAAGTGTCTTACGTTCTGCTAGTTCTTCTGTTTCAAACGCCTCGTAAAACCTTTCAAAGGGAAATTTAGAATCAATATAGAGAACAGAGCCGCCAGGCATCGCGATAGTGATATCTGGAATTGCACCAGATGTTTCATCACGCGCTGCAGAGCGTTGGCGACTGAAATGCTCTCCTTCAATAAGCCCGGCACCTTCAAGAAGTTGCTCGAGGTGGGCCTCACCAAATTTTCCACGTGTTTGTGAACTAGCAAGAGCGCCAGCGATAGCACGCGTTTGATTCACAAGATTTTCATTATGAGATGCCATCTGAGTAATTTGAGTTTTGATTTCGGCTTCAGCAGTAAGGCGACGCCGATCTGCATCTTGTGAAATTTTGCTTAGGTCTTCAACTCTTGTTTTCATTGCTTCAAGTTCGGCGCCAAGCTTTATTGTGGCTTCACTCTTTGCGCGTTCATTTTCAAGTTGAGTTCGATAATCAGCCAAGAGAGCGGCGTCGCCTCCATGTGATTTACCGCGAAGGCGCGCAATGAAGAATCCGATCAATGCCCCCGCGAAGAGGCCAATAATGAGTGTGATGATGCTCGCTGCTGCTGTGGACATGGCGCTATCGTGGCAGGAATGACTGACAAAGCCCCGTAGGCTCTACTCCTCGTGAGCCTATCTATTGGAATTGTCGGACTGCCCAATGTGGGAAAGTCGACCCTTTTTAACGCTCTGACCAAGAACAACGTGCTGGCAGCCAACTATCCCTTTGCAACTATCGAACCTAACGTGGGCGTTGTGGGCGTTCCGGATGCGCGGCTAGCAAAGCTTGCCGAGATCTTTTCATCAGAAAAACTCTTGCCCGCTGCAGTCTCTTTTGTTGATATCGCAGGAATCGTCAAGGGTGCCTCAGAGGGTGCTGGTCTTGGAAATAAGTTCCTAGCAAATATCCGCGAAAGCGATGCAATCTGCCAAGTAATTAGAGTCTTCAATGATGACGATGTTGTGCACGTAGATGGACGCGTTGATCCAGCTGAAGATATTGCAACAATTAATACAGAGTTATGTTTAGCTGATCTGCAAACGATGGAGAAGGCGATTCCTCGTTTGGAGAAAGAGGCTCGCACAAACAAAGAGCGTGCGCCTCTTCTTGCTGCGGCACTTGAAGCCCAGAAAATTCTCAACGAAGGAAAACTCCTTGCCGCCTCAAAGATTGATCTTGAGCTCATCCATGAGTTGCAGTTATTGACTGCTAAGCCTTTCCTTTATGTTTTCAATGTTGATGCCGCAGAACTGGGCGATGGCGATCTTCGCAAGAAGCTAGCTGCGATGATTGCACCCGCCGAGGCAATATTTCTCGATGCAAAGACCGAAGCAGAGTTAGCTGAACTTTCAGATGCTGATGCCGCAGAATTATTGGAATCCATCGGACTTTCTGAGCCTGGGCTCGCCACACTTGCTCGTGTTGGTTTTAAAACCCTTGGCTTACAGACATACTTAACCGCTGGCCCTAAGGAAGCTCGCGCGTGGACTATCCATCAAGGTGACACGGCGCCAGTTGCAGCAGGTGTGATTCACACCGATTTCCAAAAAGGTTTCATCAAAGCAGAAATTGTTGCATTTGATGATTTGATCGAAGCAGGTTCAATGACAGAGGCCCGTGCTCGCGGAAAAGTCCGCATGGAAGGTAAAGAGTATGTAATGGCCGATGGTGATGTAGTGGAATTTAGGTTCAACGTATGATGTCAAGAATTAAGTATGAGAAGAGTCCTTTCATTACAGGTGAACTCAAGAAGCGTGATGAACTACGTAACGTAGCAATCATCGCTCACGTTGACCATGGCAAGACCACGCTGGTCGATGCGATGTTGACTCAATCTGGCGCGTTTTCTGAGCACCAGAAAGAGGGAGAGAACCGCGATCGCGTCATGGATTCCATGGATCTAGAGCGCGAAAAAGGAATCACAATTCTTGCAAAGAACACTTCGATTCGCCGTGGCGCTCAAACAGTCAACATTATTGATACTCCGGGCCACGCAGATTTCGGTGGAGAAGTAGAACGAGGACTTGAAATGGTTGACGGTGTAATCCTTCTTGTTGACGCATCTGAAGGCCCACTTCCACAAACACGTTTCGTGCTTCGCAAAGCTCTCGAAAAGAACCTCCCTGTAATTTTGGTTATTAACAAAGTGGACCGCCCTGACTCACGTATTCCAGAAGTTGTCGATGAGGCTTATGGTTTGTTCCTAGATCTTGATGCAAAAGATGATCAGATTGAATTTCCTGTCGTTTATGCATCTGCAAAAGCAGGTCGTGCATCTATGAACCGCCCTGAAAATGGTGCGATGCCAGACCGGGATAATCTTGATGCTCTCTTCGAAGTTATCTTTAATACCATCCCTGCTCCTGTTTACCACGAGGGTGCGCCGCTACAAGCACACGTAACAAACCTTGACTCCTCTCCTTACCTTGGTCGTTTAGCACTATGCCGTGTTCGTGAAGGTGTTATTAAAAAGGGCGAGAACGTCATGTGGATGAAAACTGATGGAACCACAGAGCGAGTAAAGATCTCTGAACTTCTTATAACAAACGGTCTTGAGCGCGTTCCAGCACTAGAAGCAGGACCTGGCGACATCATCGCTGTTGCAGGTATCGAGACAATTACTTTGGGTGAAACACTTGCCGATCTTGAGAAGCCACATGCTCTTCCTTTGATCACAGTTGATGAACCGTCTATCTCTATGACCATCGGTATTAACACCTCTCCTCTTGCAGGCCAAGTTGGAAAGCTACTTACTGCCCGTCAAGTGAAAAACCGTCTGGATGCAGAGCTGATCGGTAACGTTTCATTACGTGTCATAAATACAGATCGTCCTGACACATGGGAAGTACAAGGCCGCGGTGAGCTACAACTTGCTGTTCTTGTTGAAATCATGCGCCGAGAAGGGTTCGAGTTAACAGTTGGAAAGCCACAAGTGGTTCTCAAGACAGTTGATGGAAAACTTCAAGAGCCAATGGAGCGCTTGAGTATTGATATTCCAGATGAGTTCTTGGGAGTAGTAACTCAGCTCATGGCTCTTCGTAAAGGCCGTATGGAGCAGATGGTGAACCACGGAACTGGTTGGATTCGTTTAGATTTCAAAGTTCCTTCACGTGGTCTTATCGGTTTTCGTACCGAATTTCTTACAGAAACTCGTGGAACAGGTCTTATTCACCACGTCTTTGATGGATATGAAAACTGGAATGGTGAGATTCGTACTCGCTTGAGCGGTTCTCTTGTTGCAGATCGTCGCGGAACTGTTACCGCATACGCGGTTGATGGAGTCCAAGAGCGCGGTGTGATCTTCCTTGAAGTCGGAACTGAAGTTTATGAAGGCATGATTGTTGGAGAGAATTCACGTACCGAAGATATGGATGTCAACATTGTTCGTGAAAAGAAGCTAACAAATATGCGCTCTTCTGGCGCCGATGATGCCAACCGCATCGTTCCTCCAAAATTACTCAACCTTGAGCAGGCTTTGGAATTCTGCCGCGAAGATGAGTGCGTGGAAGTAACACCCAAGAGCGTTCGGGTTCGTAAGGTAATTCTGGATCAAAGTGAACGAGCACGTAACGTGGGTCGGGCAAAGAAGGTCAATCAGAACGCTGAATAGGTGCTTCTGTCAGCCCTTGCTAGTTAGATAGGCCTATGGCTTACCTCAAGGGTGAAAAAGAATTAAGGCTGGTGAGGCGCGAGAGCGTCTTGCCAGCTTTTACTTTTTCTCCTGAGCAAGGCCAAATCATTAACCACCGCGGGACGCCCCTCGTTGTTTATGGAGGCGCGGGAACTGGCAAAACAACAACGCTTGTCGAATCTGTCATTGCGCGCGTCAATGCCGGTGTTGATCCGAATTCAATCCTGATTATTACCTATGGCCGTGAACGTGCTGCAGATCTACGTGATCAGATTGCTCTGCGCGCGGGCTCAACTTCTTTTGAGCCTCTTGCTCGAACATTTCATTCACTTGCCTTCTCAATTCTTAATGAAAAGTTGGGTGAGGATCCCCTCCGTTACGTTTTAATCTCAGGCGCCGAACAAGATGCTGCTATTAAAGCAATGGTGCAAAACCCATTAGTGAATGTCCCATGGCACCCAGATTTGCACCAAGCACTTTCGACAAGAGGCTTTGTCCGTGAGGTGCGTGACTTAATTTTGCGTGCAACTGAACTTGGGCTTAGTGCAAAAGATTTACAAGCCAAAGGCATTGAACTGAGTGAGAAGTATTGGGATGGCGCTGCTCATTTTTGGTCGCATTATTACTTCAGCTCTGAATTGCAAAGCGCCACAGTAGGTGATGGCCTCGTTCGCATTGATCCCAGCGCAATCATTCATGAAGCATTAGCGCTGCTTGATAGTGACAGCAAAAGATTAGATCTTTATCGATCACGTTACACAACAATCATCGTGGATGAATTCCAAGAAAGTGATCTCTCTCAGAGAGAGTTACTCAAACTACTTGCACCGGATGACCTTCTGATCTTTGCCGATCCTGACTCAGCAATCGGGCGTTTTCGTGGGGCAGATCCAGATGGTTTAGTGCGTGCACTTGATGCCGTGACCGAGAGAAAAATTGTCTTAGATCAAGTATTTCGAAGTGCTCCCGTCATCACAGATGTAGTGATGAACGTTTCTTCACACTTTAAGGGGGCCTCACCTACTCGGTTACGAAAGAGTGTTCCAAAGGAGCAGGAAGGTAGCGTTGATTTAGCGAAGCTTTCAGGAGTGAGTGAAGAAGCAAATTACATCGCTCATGCGTTTAAATCTGCGCACCTTCGCAGTGGCCTTCCATGGTCACAGATGTCAGTACTTGTTAGAGCTCCTGGCAAAGAAGTAAGCGCTCTGCAACGTGCTTTTGCTCTCAACGGAATTCCTCTAAGCGTTGATGCGACCGCATTAGCTCTTGCCGAGAACCCAGCAGTTATGCCACTGCTTTCATTAGCGCAAGTTGTCATCAAGGTTTCTAAAGGCGCAAAGCTCACATCATCTGATTGGCCAATACTGGAGGAGATTTTGCTCTCTGAATATGGGGGAGCAGATGCACTTCAACTTCGACATATTCGCCTTGCTCTTTCCAAGGTGCGCGATGACAAGCGAAGCACAACAGAGATGATGATTGATGCACTTGTGCAACCCACAGTTGAGCTGCCATGGGAAGAGCTACTTCCTCTCAAACGTGTCAATGATTTAATTGCGGCAGGTCAAAAGGCTTTACGTTTTTCGGGAGATGTCAGCGATTTACTTTGGGCGCTGTGGGATAGCTCAAAAGATTATGAAGGTAATTCATTAGCCAACGTGTGGCGGGGAAGAGCACTTGTAGGTGGTTCAAAAGGAGCTCAAGCAGACCGTGATCTAGATGCAATTATTCAACTCTTTGAATCGGCAAGGCGTTTTACAGAGCGCAATGTTGATTCAACTGCGCAATTATTTATCGATCAACTACTTGATGAAAGAATTCTTTCGGACAGCATTACAACGAGTGCTCAAAGAGAAGAAGTTGTTTCACTTCTCACTGTTCATGCCGCGAAGGGACTTGAATGGGAATTAGTTGCAGTTGCTGGCTTGCAAGAGGGCTCATGGCCAAACTTGAAAGAACGCGGCTCCCTTCTTGGCTCTGATCGCTTGGTGGAAGCGGTACGAACAGGGCTTACTAATAAAAGTGAAATTGCCGCAGCCGCTGCTGCAGGCTTGTTAGAAGATGAGAGGCGCCTATTTCACGTTGCTCTCTCAAGGGCTAAATCACAACTCATTGTGACTGCTGTTGCTGAGGAAGATTCGGTACCTTCTAGATACTTTGAAGAGTTATGTGAAGCTGTGCACGGATTTGGGTCTGATGAACTTAAATCATCCGTTCCACGCTCACTCACAAGCCAAGCACTCGTTGCAACTCTACGGCGAGAAGTAATGAATGGAGATGAATTTGCTGCCGGACTGCTCAAAGCGTTGGCTGATGGTGGGTTAAAAAGTGCTCATCCAGATCAGTGGTTGGGTGCAAAGCCAATAAGTATTGATGCACCGGTTGTTGGCGACGATCAGAAGGTTTATGTATCACCAAGCAGCCTTGCATCCTTTGATGATTGCGGGCTGAAATGGTTCTTGGAAAAATCAGGTGCGCAAGATGGCGATTCCACTGCGCAATTGCTAGGTGTTGCTATTCACTACATTGCATCTCAAGTAGCAAAGAATCCAAATCTCACTGCTGAAGAGGGAATTGCTCAACTTACAGATGCGTGGCCTGTCGTTGATCAGAATGTTGGTTGGTATAAAAAAGAGCAGCTTGAAGTTGCATCCCAAATGATTCGCCGCTTCTTTGAATGGAACGAGAAGAACCCACGAGATCTTGTTTTTGTTGAAAAGAACTTCACTGCTGAGTTTGGAAGAGCTGTTCTGGTTGGTTCTCTGGATCGGTTAGAGGTAGATGAGAATGGAAAGTACTTTGTTGTCGATCTTAAGACAGGCAGCACTGTTGAGACCAAGGAAGATGTGCGGGTTAACAAGCAGCTCAGCGCATATCAATTAGCCGTATCAGAAGGCGCAATCGAAAGCGTTGCTGCCGGGTCAGAGACAACTGGGGCAGGGCTTCTTTATCTATCAAAGACAACAGATAAGAATGAAACGATTGATCAACCAGCTATCGATCCAGAACTCATGAAAGAAGAAATTATGGCTACTGCAGAGGAAATGGCAGCTTCCACATTCAAGGCAGTAATAAATAAACGCTGTCGAACATGCGCTGTTAAAAGTTTATGTCCCCTTCAAACACAGGGGCGGAGTGTGATTGAGTAATGATCAGCGCTATAGAAATTGCCCAAGCACTTGCAAGTAATGGTGGAAAACTCATTCTTCCAACCGATGAGCAAAGAGCAATTATTGAATCTACTCACATGGGTCCGACGGTAATTATTGCTGGCGCAGGTTCTGGAAAAACCGAGACCATGTCACAGCGAGTGCTCTGGCTGGTGGCAAATGGAATCATCTCCCCAAGTGAAATTTTGGGGCTTACTTTCACAAGAAAAGCGGCAGGTGAACTCTCTCAGCGCATCAGAAAGCGTTTGAAGCAACTACGTAAAGCTGGACTTATTCCTCTTGGCGGTGAGGCAAATATTGCTCCCGACATCACCGTAGATGTTTCTACCTATCATTCATATGCCGGTCGCATTTTGGTTGAACACGGAATCAGAATTGGTATCGATGCAGATATTGAGCCGTTAGGTGAAGCAGCTGCCTGGCAACTAGCTAATCAAGTGGTCAATAGCTTTGCCGAAGTCGACTATGGGATTTTCCATAAGCCAACACATATTGTCGAAGCGGTCTTGAACTTATCAAGTGAGATTGCAGAACATAACCAGAGCGTTGAATCTATTCGCG
>Ga0207957_1000338_pt1 | contig 11158 bp, 24 predicted proteins | sample CryBogCBH27Jun07_FD_184603 | JGI IMG/M metagenome (GOLD analysis project Ga0207957, IMG submission 184603) | Freshwater microbial communities from Crystal Bog, Wisconsin, USA - CBH27Jun07 (SPAdes) | ecosystem: Environmental > Aquatic > Freshwater > Lake | place: Crystal Bog, Wisconsin, USA...
CTTGCACATTGGATGATGGGGTATTCTCTTGCTGATTTGCTTGGGTTGGGGCTATTAGTTTGGGGTAATTTGGTATAGATGGGATTGGAATGGGATAAAGGGAATTATAAAAAATCGTAACAATTTTTGTATTTAATCGTAACAAATCGTAACTTAGCGTAACAAATCGTAACACATGAATAACAGAACACCAAATTGCATTTATTGCAATCAAAAAATGGGAAGCCAATCATCTAAAAAAAAATTTTGCTCAGACAAGTGCCGAGTATATTGGCACAGGAAGCATCCTAAAGGGAATACCATTTCTCCAATAGAATTAGCCTTAAAAATAGAAGATATAAATAAAAAGGTATCAGTGGTCTTAAATAGGCAATCTGCCGAAAATGAGCTTAAAAATGATAAATTAGAGCCGCCAGCTGGATTGAGTGGAATTGATTTAGCAATTTGGAAAGCTGAGAATAAAAAATAATTCGTAAATTAGCATAAAATTATACATATGGCACTATCTGTAATGCAAGCTGCACCTATAGAAGATGATGGACCAGGCCCAAAAAAAATTCCTGGAACTGGTTTAACTTTATATCAAGGAGGAATAGAAAAAACACCTACAGGTAGAAGTAATAGTTTTGCTGAATCAGGATTAACACCTGAAGAAATAATTATTTCTGCAAAAACTCATGGTTTGCCTATAAGTTCAAATAAAGAATTTCAAGAAGCTGCAATTAAACAACTTGCATCAACTCCACTTGGTCAAAAACACTTAGCTGATATGGAAAAAGAATTTGGGCAAACAAAAGCTGGTACATTTGCTGATGATTTACTTGGAGCAAGAACTAAATATCTTTTATTAGGTTTAGATAAAGTAAAAGATTATAACAATTACATGGAAAATAAGCCTTTGCTTGAATCTAGTATAACAAAAATTGATCCGAATAAAGGATTTGTTAATAGTGCTAATTATGCTTTTGATTTTGGTAAAGATAAAAAAGCTTATGAAGATTACATGATGAATAAAGTTCCTTCATATGCATCCATGATGGCACAACAAGATAGCGCATCTAAAGGATTATCTCCTAAAGGAGCAAAATTATTAAATGCTATGCAAGTAAAGCAAAGACTTATGGATGATACAGAAGCACAAAAAAATTATTTTAACAAATACGGAGAATTTCCAGTAAAAAATGCTGTTGATACTATACCTGATAAACAAGAAAGATTAAAAGCTTTTTTAAAATTTAGATACGGCAAATAAAAAATAAAATTTATGAAAAAGCCATTAAAGTCAATGAAAAAACAAACCATCGAAGCTGGTGGTGAAAGACATGTTGTTTACGAAAAGCCAAACAATATGGGTAATGGTAAAAAGGGAGATATCATGGTAACGCATCCTGATATTGATCTTGGTAAATGGACAACTATTGATTTAACAGATGTTGATCATAGTATGACAATAGCTGAAGGTGTTGCTGCCGTTAAGAAATGGCACAAAGAACATCCACAAGCTTACGATAAAAATAAGAAGTACAAAGAAATGAAAGGATAATGAACAAGTTAAAAATGATGAAACGAGCAGATGGCTCATATTCACCTCGTGGTTTATGGGATAATATTCGTGCAAATAAAGGAAGTGGTAAAAAACCAACTCCTGAAATGCTAAAACAAGAAAAAAAAATTAAAGCACAAGAAAAAAAATAGTTATGTCTGAAGCTTGGGAAAGAAAAGAAGGCAAAAATCCAGAAGGTGGTCTAAACCAAAAAGGTCGTGATTCATATAATCATGCTCATAGTGGGCATTTAAAGGCTCCAGTAAAAGGTGGAACTAACCCTAGAAGAGTGTCTTTTGCAGCAAGATTTGCTGGAATGAAAGGGCCAATGAAAAAACCTAATGGTGAACCAACAAGGAAAGCTTTAGCATTAAGAGCATGGGGATTTAGAAGTGTTGAATCTGCTCGTAAATTTGCAAATACACATAAGAAGTCATGAGTAAGTTAAGTATAATGATGAGAGTAAAGGAAGATGCACCTAAGGTTGCACCTATCCGTATTGATGATACAGAAATATATGAGCATGGTGAAGATGATGCTACTGCCAAAGGTTTAGAAAATGGAACTGGCCCAACTAATTTAACTGCAAAAGGTAAAAAATATGCAGAAGAAATTGGTGAACATGCAAAAGATGCTGGGAAAAAGAAAATAGTAAGTAGCAAAGTAAAAAGAGCTGTCGAAACTGCTACTATTATTGCCAAAAAAGCTGGTATTCCACATACAACAAATGAACTTCTTAGCACCTGGAATATTGGTGATTATGATGGTAAAAAAGCTGGATCATTTAAAGAAAAAGAATGGGTATCAAGACCAAATGAAACTCCAAAAGGTGGAGAAAGTTTTAATTCATTCAAAGATAGAATGGTAAAAGCTTTCAAATACGCTGTATCTGCACCAAAAACAGAACAAATTATTACACATAGTAAAGTAACAAGAGCATTTCAAGCTTTGAGAGATAACAAAGGAGTTTGGAATGACAAAACAACTAAAGATTTTTTATCACTTAAAGGTGATTAACTTTGTTTCTCATACATACATACGGTTAACGAACATCCCCCTGAGTTTCTACTTGGGGGTTTTATTTAAAATAAATTATCTATACTATGAAGCTTTTTCTTTATTTCTTCTACAGATTCTATTACTTTAACTTCAGCATTATTCGTACATATTTTTGTTATTAAATTATGTTCACCAAAATAAAATACATGATCAAAATTTACAAGTATTTTATCATTATCTTCTTCTTTAGTTAATTCTACAAATCTCATATTATTTTGTTTTTAATATCTTTCAAAAAGAAATTTTCCATGATATGGCCAAACTTTAACTATGCCATAATTCATAGCAATCCCTTGATTATAAGCCATTATTTGTTTGTGCATATTTTTTAATTCTTCCCTAAATTCTTCAATGTCTTTATTCCCTTTATAAGATTTACATTCATAACAACAAGGCATAAGATTATCAAATGAATCTACATTTGGTATCATATAATCCACTTGCATATTTTCTAATGTTATTCTTTGTCCACAATAAGCACAAAGACCATTTAATTCTAACTTTTCAAATACTTTTTGTTTATCTATTTCCATAATTATTCGTTTTCTGGTTCTTCTAATAATTTTCTACCAGCATCCGATATTGGCCTAGCAAATAATCTTACTCTTTTACCAGTTGTTGGGCATAAAAACGTTACACCACCATCCATAATTGGAGTTACTTTTACTTCTATACAACCATTTTCATCCATTGTTGCACCAATCAAATGTGGTTCATCATTATCAAATTGCATACAAAAATCACATCCTTGAAATGTTTTTGACATTTTATTTTGTTTTATATTTTCTATTGAAATAATCTTGCGGATCTGCATGGAAATCAGCACCACATGCCCATCCGTCTTTAAATGAATTTACTATTATTTTCTCTTCTTTTTTTAATAATTCCATTGACTCAATAGTATGTAATACATTTGCGTTTAATACTGGATTTACTTTTAATTTTTCTATTAATTCCTCTATGGGTGTCATGGCATATCTTTTATATCTACTATTTTAATTTCTTCTCCTGCTAACATAGCATCTATGGTATCTTCAATCATTTCTCTTTGTTCTGGTGAAAGTAGGGCGACTTTCTCTAAGATTGCTGGTACTGCAAAAACATCACTCACAATTTCTTTGCGAATGCCAGCCCTTACTTCATCAGTTATAGATGGAATTGTAACTATATCAGAAAATATCCAGTCAATCTTGCCAATGTAATGCTTAAATAACCTTGTACCTGCCGAATCTGGATATTGTCTTTGAAAATCTTCAAATTGATCCTTTGCCATTCTCAAATTTTGAATGGCACCAATTATATTTGCTCCTCTCACTTATTAAAATTTAAATGTTTTTCTTCAATCTCTGATAAAAACTCTCTTGCCTTTTCAACTTTATATTGAATCTTTAAAATATCATCTTCACTTCTATCTATGTTAAACATTAATATTCTTTCTTCAATATCAATATCATCAAACTTCATATTTAATTCTAACTTCATTGCTTCTTTCACATATTCAGGACTTTCTTCTGAAATTACATCCATATTTTTAAGCAAATAATATTTCTCTTGTTCTATAATTGAATAAGGAGTGTTAACTAAACAATATGCAATAGTAGCCTTTTGCTTACCTGTAAGCCACATATAGCTTTGCATTTGCCAATAATATAGATTATCTAATTTATCAGGCAAGTTGCCCATAAATGTCCATAAGTCATAACTAGACTTAATATCAATAATACATTCATCAATAATGTCTGGGTGTCCAGAAATGTAATCATTTGTAAATCTTTCTTCATTCTTAAAAAATGGCTTCTTTAAATACAATGATAAAAGATTAATTGACTCTTGTTCCACCTCAACACCTTTTCGCATTTGTTTTGTTTGTATGTCTTTTTTACGGCCATACTTTTCTGCTATATAAACATCTAATAAATGTTTTTGTGCAGTCTTAGAAAGTAATCCAGCTTCTTTGTCAGCCTTAGTTTGAGGCTCAGTTAAAAGGTACCCAATAGATGATGATCTAAATAGAGTTTTTGAAAAGTTCATAGTTATAAGGTGTTTAGTTTTGCAGAATAAGCAGAATATATTAAAGGATCTGTTTTAGCCATTAGTTCCCAAGCTTTCAATTCTTTAACTGATTTACATTCTTTAATAAATTGAATTGCTTTATCGGCTAATGATTGTTTTGACTGAGTCTTAATAATTTCTACTGGCTCTTCATCAGAATCATCATGTAAATGACCTAATGATCTCAATCTTTTTACATTTTCTTTATGGTATTCTTCAACTAATTCTCTAGCAGCATCTAATGCTTTGCCAGCAGAATCGCCTTGATTAAGGGCAAATTCAACACCAATTTTTTCAGAAGAATAATTACCTAAGTTAAAAGTTCTAGTGTAGTTAATAGTTTGTATATGCATAGTTTTGGGTTTTTATTTTACTCTTTGTACTGTAGTTACATCATCAATAACCTTAATTTTAAATTGCTTATGCTGATGTTCTACTTTCTTTTTTAAGTTAGAAACCATAACCATTACAGATGTATATGGATTATCTAATCTAATGTTTTCTCCTAATTTTAGTTCAGCAACCTTACTAGATACTGAATCTGGACTTATACTTCTTGCCATGTTTTATATATTTTTAAACAAAATTAATTTAATTAATTTAATTAAAAAAATAAATTATTAATTTAATTAAATTTTTATTTAAATTATGGTATTTTTATTTACTCATTGTATTGAGTAATTTTACTCAATGTTTACTTATAATATTGTTCACGAAAACGTGAACGTTCACCGGCAGTGAACAAACTATATAGGTGAACAGTTTATAATTTCCTTAATTATCGGAGTATTACTACTTAATTTGTCACATAATTTGTCTACTTTTTTATATAAAAAACGGGACAATTCGTAAAGCATTGCCTTTACTTTATACCAACTTTTGTAAAGATTTACCTTTACTTTATGTTTCCGACATTGATGTCGGGAACATCCCTTATATGTCACATATTTATATAAAATTGTGACATTTATGACAAGTTATTATAATTTAAACACAGCAATTTTTTAGAATTATAATTCCAATTTGCATGAATTTTTCAAAAAATACACATCAAAAAATGCATTTTTAGAAACATATTTCCAATTTATAGCTCAAAAAAGCCGTTTTTTGATTGATAAATCATTTTAATGTGATCGATATAATTAAAAACCCCCTACTTCTTTAAGGCAGGGGGTAAAACTACTAAATCTACTAAACTATGATAACTTCCGTAAAAATACAAATTATTTATTAATAAATTTCTTTTTTACTAAGTTTAACTTAGCTCTATATTCTAAAACTAAGCTTTTTAGCTCATCTCTAGTAGGTCTAACTGTTTGTCTTGCTGTTTCTCTAAGATATTCAACCAATGATCCATTTTCTTTATGTAGCTTATATTCAAATTCTTCAATATTGCCAGTTTTAAAATAGTTGCATTCCATACATTGTGGTCTGCAATTTTGTTCCATCCACCTGGTTCCTAAGTTAGTTCTACCCATAAAGTGTCCACATTGTATTTCAGCTATAGTGTGTTTATTACCACATGTATAACATTCAACTATTCCATTTTTATCTGCATGTTTATTTCGTATATATTGGCTAAAAACATGGTCTAAATCCTGAACCAAATTATTAAAACTTTCAGAATCATCTTCAAATTCTTCCATACGTTTTTGAGTAGAAGCTATAGTAGCACATTGCTTACACATTTTTTTAGAAAAGTGATAATCAATATTACCACAATTAATACAGCGTTTTTTCTTTACAATTATAGTTGAGTTTCTCATATTTTTTCAAGTGCGTTTTTTACATTACACCAATAAAACAATTCATCTGGATCTTTACTTTTTAATTCAATTTCTTTTTGTACATAAGCAATAGCTTCATCTTTTGCTATTATAATTCTATTTTCAAAATCAGTTACTCTATCTTTTAAAAAGAAATTAACATATAACTTAATTGCTTTTGTTTGATATGCTTCCATTATTCTTTTAATTTATGCAATTTGCCATTTATAAATCTAAATTTACCAATATACTTTCCTTCTTTCCATACTTCTATAACCATATCTAATCTCTTAGCCATATCATATATTAATTCTCTATTTTCAATCATAATTGACTTTTAATTATTCTATTTATAATTTCTTTTACTATCTCCCAAATTAATATAATTATGATTATATTCATAGATTATTATTTAAAGATATTTTTAAAATAATGGTTGTTATAATCCATTTCCGTTTTATTAAAACCTACTGGAGCAATACCTTTTTTGCGTTTACCACATTTAACACATCTCCAATCAGCTGAAATATTATATACATATGTACATACATATTTATGATTACATAATAATTGAATAATTTTTTTTAATATTTTTTTCATAGGTTATTTGTTACGTTTAAAAATATATGGTTTTCCACAGTTATCAAAATGAAATCTTTTAATAGCATTTGAACCCCCCGTTTTACCACAAATAGGACAAGTCAATAATTTCTTTGTCTTTTTTAAATTTTTTTTGTGTTCAATGTTAAATATTTTTCCTTTCTTAGCCTCACTCATTTTTTGCTTATGTATTTCAGATTTTGGTTTTCCCTTTTTTGAATTACTTATTTTATTTTTTACATCATCTGTGCAATGGTGGCCAATTAATAAAGGTTTATTCATTCTATTTGCAATTAAATTAGCAGCATGTATTTGACCTTTTTTTAAATGAATTTGATAATGTTCATCAATACTAATACATACTAAATTTTCAATTAAATTATTTTTCCTATTGCCATCGATATGGTGAATTTCATAACTTCTACCATTATTATCAATGGGTATTTTCCCATATTTTTTAATCCATATTTGTCTATAATTAACCATAATGCAAATATATAGTTTTATTTGTTTTGGTTATATAATCCATCATCCTCATCTTCTTTCATAATGTCTATGATATGTTGCTTTTGGTTATAGGTTTGGTTGTAGTAATAATTTCCGTTATCTTTTTCTTCATCTTCATTAGTATAATCATTTGAGCCAACAACGCAACCAGTGCTATATCCTTTTTCCCAAGCATCTATTATCTGCTTTTTTTCTTTTTCAAGATATTTATTAAATCCTTTATCAAATATTTCATTAGCCATATAAGGATAATTAGCTTTTAATTCATCAAACCATTCTGTTAATGCTGTTTTCATAGTAATAATTTTAACAAAGATAATTAATTTAATTAAAACACAAAATATTTTTTTTAAAATAATTGGGTAAAAAATAAATTTTTTTAATTAAATAATACTTCTTTACTTTGTGCCTTAATCAAAAACTTTATGGAAAAAAAGAATGTAAAAGACCTCATTTTGCTTGAGTTAGAGCAACAAGAAAGGCCACTAGCATGGCTTTCAAGAAAATCAGAAATACCATATGGAACTTTATATGGAATATTAATTCACAGAATTATGAATTTATCAGATGTAAATCTTGCAAAGATAAATAATGCATTAGGAACTGATTTTAATAACGATTAATTATTATAAAATGGCTAAGAGATTTACTGATACTGAAAAATGGAAGAAGCCCTTTATAAGGGGCTTACAAGGGCCTTACAAGCTCCTTTGGCTTTATATATGTGATGACTGTGATCATGCTGGTATTTGGCAGGTAGATTTAGATGTTGCTCAAATAAGAATAGGTGAAAAAATTAATTTAAAAGATGCTATCGAAAGTTTTGAAGATAAGATTATAATTTTTGATAAAGGAAATAAATGGTTCATACCATCTTTTATAGAATTTCAGTACCCATCTGGACTTAATCCAGAAAATAGATCTCATAATTCTGTAATCATATTGCTTGATAAATATAATTTAAGAAAAAAAAATAAGCCCCTTATAAGCCCCTCGGAAGGGCGTAAGGATATGGATATGGTTATGGTTATGGATAAGGATATGGTTAAGGATAAGGTTAAAGAGGCGAAAATTAAATTTTTATGGGAAGGTGAAGATGCGATTAGAATGTGGGATGAATGGAAGGAATATAAATCTCAGCATTTTAAATTCAAGTATAAAACTATTCAAAGTGAACAAGCGGCTTTTGATAATTTAGTGGAATTGTCAGATAAAAATTTAATTGTAGCTAAAGAAATTGTAAAACAATCTATGGCAAATGGGTGGAAGGGATTTTTCTCAGTAAAAACCAATGTAGTTGTAAATTCCCAACAAAAAAGAAGTTCACTTGATGGTAACCAGGATTTTTTAAATTATTCAAAAAGGCTGGAAGAATTAAAAAAATAAAACGATGCAAATTACTATTTTCAAAAACATATTTAGCAAGGAACCACATTTCATAACCGTAGAAAAAGCATTAGAAAGGATTAAACTAGGGGCAAGCAAGGGATTAGTTTTGGATATTAGATTGGCTTTGGATAAGGAAAAAGCTAATAAACTTAAACTTAATCTTCCTTCAATTTGTTTTAGTGGTAGATTTGGTGCAGATAGAAAAGATGAGCAGCTTGTTGAGCATAGTGGATTCATTGTGCTTGATTTTGATGATATTTCTGATTTGAGAGATAAGCAAACTGAAATTATTTCTAAAGATTTTGTTTATGCTTGCTGGGTTAGCCCATCAGGGAATGGATTAAAAGCTTTAGTTAAAATAGCTGATGGTAAAAAACACAGAGAGCATTTCCAATCACTTCAAGAGATATTTCCAGAAATTGACAGAAGCGGAATAAATGTAAGCAGAGTGTGTTATGAAAGCTTTGATCCTGATATTTACATCAATCAAAATGCCACAACTTTCACGAAAGCTAAGAAAATTGAAAAAATAGTAGTTTCAGAAACAGAAAATTTAGATGATTCTGAAAACTTTAGAAGAATACTAAAATGGTTAACAAATAAGAACGATGCTTTTGTAACTGGAGAGAGAAATACTTACATTTTTAAGTTGGCTTCAGCATGTTGTAGGTTTGGAATCAACGAGGAGGCCGCTTTAAGCCTTATTTCGGCCGAATATTTAGTGAGTAATGACTTTACTATGTCGGAGATGAGAAGTGCCGTAAAAAGCGGATATAGGGCAAATAGGGCTATTGCAGGTTCGGCTATTATGCAGAAGGAAAAATTGGTAAACAAAGAAACTAACTATGAAATTGATGTTAAGAAAGAATTTGTAGATGAAAAAGGTGAAAATTATAGGGTAGAAGATGTTGTTTATGGAATTGATGTTAAGGATAAAGCTTTAGGTATTAATCAAAATGGATTTGATAAGGTTATGGGTATTGGTATTAAGGATTTAGATTATCTTTTTAAGCCAAAAAGGGGTGAAATTACATTACTTACTGGTATTGGTAACTATGGTAAAACAGCTTGGCAAAAATCACAATTGCTTAGTAGAATTATCATGTATGGAGAAAAAATTGCTACATTTTCACCTGAAGATACACCAGCTGAAGAGTATTTTCATGACTTTGTCGAGATGCTTTTAGGATGTGAATGTACACCATTTAATCCAAATAGACCATCTGATGATATTTACGAAGCTGCTTATGATTATATTTCTAAGCATATTTTTTACATAAGTGCAGAAATGTTATCTCCAACACCTCAGTATATCAAAGAAAAGTTCTTGGAATTAATTGTGCAGGAAAAAGTAGACTTTTGTTGTATAGATCCATTTAACCAAATGACAAATGATTATAAGGGATTTGGTGGTAGAACGGATAAATATTTAGAAACACTATTAGCTGATTTTTCAAGATTTGCCAAAAAGAATGATGTTTATTTTTGGATTATTGCTCACCCAAAATTGATGGAAAGAGATAGGTCAGGTAACTACAAATGCCCTGATGTATTTGATATTAATGATGGTGCAATGTGGAATAATAAAATGGATAACATAACAGTTTATCATAGACCATTTGCACAGACTGATGTAAGTAATCCTTTAGCTGAATTTCATACAAAAAAAATTAAGAAAAAAAGTGTTGGTAGAAAAGGATTTATATCAGTGGAATATATATGGGAAAGAAGAAGATTTTTTATTGAAGGAAAGGATTTTATCCAAGAATTATTGAATAACAAAGGTTTAGAGTTTTGGAAAAGAAAAGAAGCTAACCAATCTTGGCTTCCATACAAAGATGAAAATGGTGAAGAAGTAATATTTTAATAAAACATAAAAACAAAAAACAATGATCAGACTTTCTGTAATTGGTAGACTTGGGCAAGATGCTAAAGTCAACAATGTAAATGGCAAAAATGTAATTAACTTTTCAGTTGCTTATACTGAAAAATTTAAAAACCAACAAGGTGAAGATGTAGATAAAACTACATGGGTATCTTGTGCTTATTGGACTGAAAAACTTAATGTAGCTAATTATCTTAAAAAAGGTACAATGGTTTATACAGAAGGTAAGCCTGAAGCAAAAACTTATATGAGTAAAACAAATCAATCTTTGCCACAATTACATTGTAGAGTAACATCTCTTCAATTATTATCAAGCAACAATTTTAATAATTTAACAGAAGAAACTCCATTCTAATG
>Ga0207957_1000344_pt1 | contig 11091 bp, 10 predicted proteins | sample CryBogCBH27Jun07_FD_184603 | JGI IMG/M metagenome (GOLD analysis project Ga0207957, IMG submission 184603) | Freshwater microbial communities from Crystal Bog, Wisconsin, USA - CBH27Jun07 (SPAdes) | ecosystem: Environmental > Aquatic > Freshwater > Lake | place: Crystal Bog, Wisconsin, USA...
GTCTTGTATAGACATATTAGATTAGATAACAACGAAGTTTTTTACATAGGTATAGGTGAAAATGAAAAAAGAGCTTATAATAAAAGAGGTAGATCTATTTATTGGAAGAGAGTAGTATCCAAGAGTGAATATGAAATAGAGTTTGTATTTGAAGACTTAACTTGGGAACAGGCTTGTGAAAAAGAAAAAGAGTTCATAGCTCTTTATGGCAGACAAGATTTAAGAACTGGCACTTTGGTGAATTTAACGAACGGAGGAGAAGGAGTTCCAAACATGGTTAGGTCTAAGGAGTGGAAATTAGAGCGTAGTAGGGCTATGAAAGGAAATAAAATATGGTTAGGAAAAACCCATTCTCAAGAGTCTAAAAAACTTATGAGTAAGGCTAAGATGGGAGATAATAATCCTAGTAAACGAAAAGATGTTATCGAAAAAGCAAAAATGACAAGAAAAAAGAACCCTTTTAAACACACAGAGGAAACTCTTCAAAAAATGAAAGGACCAAGAGGACGTCAAAAACAATTAAGATGTCCTCACTGTAATAAAACTGGTGGTGCAACAGGCGTAAAGCAATGGCACTTTGAAAATTGTAAATATTTATAAATATGCGAAATATTCAGGCTCAGTATAAAGACCTTTTAGAAGGCAAAATGCCAAAGCATAATTTTATGCGCAATTTACGTATGGAGTTTCCTCAGTACGTATCATCAACCAATTCATATGAAGATGCGGTTCGCATATTGAAAAGTAAGCGTATTTTGTCTGAAGTTAATGTTCAGGGAGTATACGGTCACGATCCTAATGCAGAAAATCCTCCAAAACCAGGAATAGATCAACTTAATTACTACCAAGTTTATCACGGTATTCAATATGAGTTGGCAAAAATGCCTGAAATTACTGATGAAGCTTACATTGCAGCTAGAAAGAAAGTTGTTGATAATATTTTAAAAGATCCGGATGCTTATAAAAACCTTCAATTAGCTAATTTCAAAGCTGTTAAGGAAATGGATGAGGATCTTAAAATGAAAGAAGTTGAGGAAGATAATAAGGTTGACAAACCTAATGCTATGAAAGTAGTTAAGAAAGATGTGAAGGGTAATACTGAAGCTACCTTAGAAAAGAAAGAAAAGAAAACTGCAAAGAACGGAAAAGGAATTAAGCAAATGACGATGGCTCCTAAAAAGAGCAAAGGTGTCGAAGCATTTCCTACTCCAGGTAAAGAAAAAGTACTAGCTTTAAAAGAAAGCATACTAGATAGCTATACAAAACCAAACATTCATCACGAAATGCTTGGTAAAGGTTCTAGAGTTAAAAAAAAAGACGGGTCGATGGTAGGTGAGATTGTTGAATGGGATGGTGATACAGCTGCTGTTAAAGACGATGCAACTGGAAAGGTTCATCATATTCAAGGAAATACTCTTACAAAAAAAGACGTACCTGTTAAAGCAAAGGAAGAACCAAAACAAACAGAAAATCCGTGGGATAGATTACCTAACCTAGGTGGGTATGGCCAGAGTTGGGCTAGCAGTCAAGTTAAAAAAGAAGCTCCTGAAGAATCTAGAGAAACTAAGATGAAGAGGCTAAAAGAAAAACTAACTAAGACTATAAAGAAAGAGTTAGAAGAAGATTTAGAAGAAAATCTATACACGAACATAAAGTCAGGTAAAGTTCAATCTTTCAATCCTAACAGTCCAGAAGCAAAGGATCCACAATTTAACAATGTGTTCAAACCAGTAGAATAATGAATAAAGAAGTTCTAATAGAGTATCTACCCTTTAAGCCTTTACCAAAACAGCTTAATGAAGCTAAGATGAATCCAAGGATTCCTTTCTTAGTGTCTGGTAAAATACAAGCTGCAGATAAGCCTAATGCAAACCATCGTATCTACGACTTTGCAACTTTAAAAAAACAAGCTACTCTATACGAACAAGGTCCGGTAACAGAAAGAAGAGCTTTAGGTGAATTAGATCATCCTGAAACTTCGGTTATTAATCTTAAGAATGTATGCCACAATATCACAAAAATATGGTGGGAAGATAAGGATTTATATGGTGAATTTGAAATCCTAGACACACCTTCTGGAAATATTTTAAAAGAATTATTTTTAGCTGGAGTTAATGTAGGTGTATCGTCAAGAGCTATGGGAACTGTAACACCAATAGGTGAAGGTCTTGTACAGGTTGGTGAAGATTTAGAAATTATCTGTTGGGATTTTGTATCAACTCCAAGCACGTATGGTGCGTATGTAAAGCCAGTAGGAGGATTAAATGAATCTTACACACCACAAAACGATACTAAGCGTAGTTCTATTGATAGATTAATATCAGAAATAATTTGTTCACAGTCAGGAATCTGCTGTATTAAATAAAAATATAATAAAAAGTTTAGCTAAATAGCTCCTTTGCAGGGAGCTATTGCTATTTATGATAGTATACCGTCCTAATACGGTGTCTTAATATTCTTACTCCTTATATTGCTACTACTTTAATAAGCAATCCCCGAAACAAGATTTACAATGGAAAACAATCAAGAATTGTTTAGACAAGCCATTCTTAACGCAAAGACTGTTCGTGAAACTTCATTAGCTGCAGCTAGAAACTCACTCGCCGAACATTTTGAGCCACAAGTAAAGGAAATGTTTAACCAAGCAATCGCTGAAAGCGACATGGAAGAAAAAATGGACATGGAAGAAATGAAGCACAAACACAGTATGGAAGAGTCTTATTTAGACGAAATCCTTTCTGAACTTGATGCTTTATCTGAAGACATGGAAGAAGAAGGTGCTGACAAAATGGAAGAAGCTAAAGTAACAACTACTGCTGGCTATCCTGAGAAAGCCCACACCGCAAAAGGTGACAAAAATGGTAGTTACAGTGAAAAAGCTAAAGCTACTAAAGGTAATGACAATGGTAGTTATAGCGAAAAGGCTAAGTCAAGTATTCACGAAGGTGAAGATGAAGAAGCTGAAGAAGATGACGATGCTGAAGAAGCAGGTCACGACTTAACACATGACATGGAACATGACGATGACACAGAATCAGTTGAAGGTTCAGATGAGCAAGAAGTAGTTGACATCACAGTAGGCGAATTGAAAGACATCATCCGTGATGTATTCGCACAACTACATGGTGGTGCTGGCGAACAAGCTCCTGAAGGACCGTTAGATGCTGACACTGATCTAGCTGCTGATTTAGGTGATGAAGCTCCAGAAAGCGAAGAAGACGAAAAAGAAATTTCTTTAGAAGAAATCTTAGCTGAACTTGAAGCCGAAGAATCTAAAATGGAAGAAGCTGCATTGGTTCCAGGTAATGAAATCGATCCAAAAGCTGGTGACGTTTACAAAGTAGAAGAAATGAGAAAAGACTTAAACGAAGCTATTAAGACTATTAAAGTTTTAAAAACTGAGCTTAACGAAATGAATCTTTTCAATGCTAAAATGCTTTATGTTAATAAAATCTTCAAAGCTAAAAACTTAAACGAAGCACAAAAAACAAAAGTAATCAACGCATTTGATCGTGCAACATCGGTTAAAGAAGTTGAAAATACTTACAAAACTATACTTGAATCAGTAAGCGTAGAAACAAAAAAATCTTCACTTAAAGAATCTGTAGGTTTTGCATCAAAACCAATTGGTGTTGCTCAAGCTAGACCAATTGTAGAAGCTGACGCTTTCGTTTCAAGATGGCAACAGCTTGCAGGTATCAAATAAATTTTTAAAAACAAAAACAAATACATTTAACGATGTCAAATTTAATTCAATCATTATTAGAAAGTGCTAACCCTTACCAAGATCAACTTGGAGTTAGCCAAAGACTTTCTAAGAAATGGGCTAAATCTGGTTTACTTGAAGGTCTTAAGGACTACGATAGAAACAATATGTCTGTTATCTTAGAAAACCAAGCCAAGCAATTGGTGATGGAAGAATCTTCAACTGGTGGTAACGTTACAAACGGTGCTACTTTTACACCAGGTAATGGTGAACAATGGGCTGGTGTTGCTTTACCGTTAGTTCGTAAGATCTTCGGTCAAATCGCATCTAAAGAGTTCGTTTCAGTTCAACCAATGAACTTACCTGCTGGTTTAGTATTCTACCTAGATTTCCAATATGGTAATAACGTACCTTTACCATTCCAATCTGGACAATCTGTTTATGGTACTTTACAACAAACAAACAACAGTGGATTCGGTAACTTAGCTCAAGGTGGTCTTTATGGCCAAGGACGTTTTGGTTATTCAACCAACCAATTCTCTTCTTCTATTGCTGCTGTTACTACAAACGCTGCTACTTTTGCGAATGTTGATTTTAACTCTGCTTACTCAGCTTCTATCGTTGCTGGTACAATGGTTCAAATCGTATTCCCTACAGCTTCTATCCTATCTAATGGTTCTCCTGCACCTATCGACACTAACGGTGTTCGTGCATTTGAAATCAGCGGTAGTGGTAATGTTATCAGTCCTTCTACTTTGATTACTGATTTCACTACTTTGGATAATAGCGGTAACATCTATTTCTACATTAGTGGATCTAGCAAAACTGCTGTTGATGCTACAACTGGTTCAGTAGTAGTATGGTATAATAAAGCTACCAACTTCGCAACACGTGGTGATTTTGAAGATGCTCCTAACGATACTCCGTATCCATTCTCTAATCCGAATGCTGCTTCTTCTGCTTCAATCGTTATCCCTGAGATCAACGTACAAATGAAGTCTGAAACCATTTCTGCTAAAACCAAAAAGTTAAAAGCACAATGGACTCCGGAATTTGCACAAGATTTGAATGCTTACCATAGTTTAGATGCTGAAGCTGAATTGACTGGCATGTTGTCTGAATACATTTCTTTGGAAATTGATTTAGAAATCTTAGACATGTTAATTGAAAACGCTATCACAGTAGCTAATTGGTCTGCTCAAATTGGTAACCAAATCAACCAAGCTGGTACAGCTTATGTATCTAACACAGCTGGTGCTTACTATAACCAAATGTCTTGGTTCCAAACTTTAGGAATCAAAATGCAAGCGGTTTCTAATAAGATCCATCAGTTAACTTTACGTGGTGGTGCTAACTTCTTAGTTTGTTCTCCTACAGTAGCTACTATCCTTGAATCAATTCCTGGATTTGCAGCTGATACTGATGGTGCAGCAGATACTATGAAATATGCATTCGGCGTACAGAAAGTAGGTGCTATCAATAGTCGTTACAAGGTTTACAAAAACCCTTACATGACTGAAAACACAATCTTAATGGGCTTCCGTGGTAACCAATTCTTAGAATGTGGTGCCGTTTATGCTCCTTACGTACCGTTAATCATGACTCCTTTAGTTTACGATCCTAATACCTTCACTCCAAGAAAAGGTATCATGACTCGTTACGCTAAGAAGATGATCCGTCCTGAGTACTATGGTAAGATCTACGTTTCTGATTTACAGGTTGCTCAAGCAAGCTAGTAATTAGTAACTAACCATAAAACAAAAGCCGACCCCGTAAGGTCGGTTTTTTTATTGTTTTACTCCCTATTTATATCTAAAGAACTTATATGCCTCAAGTAATACAGACAGATCAGGATCCATTTGGTTTAGCAGGTGGGACAGTAATAACAGGTAACGTAACTCAAGCAGCTGATGCTTTTTGCTTTTATCCTTTAACAGATTGTTCAACTGTAGTAATTACAGCTCCAAACATAGCTAATAGTCCAATAACACTATCAACAGCCTTAGCTGGCATTCCTATTTACGGACAGATTACAAGTGTTCAAATGGGTAGTGGAACTGCAGTTTTATACTCAGGATCTTACTACTATTCAAATCCATAACAAATGAGGAGATTAATAATTGGTTTAGGAATATCCACAGGCAGAATCAAAGAAACTGCATCAGGTCTTATTTGGAGAAACTGGACTACTGCGTGGACATCATTAAATAACACTTGGAATACCTATAATTAATAATACATGGCTAGTTTATCAGGACAAAATCCTTCAGCAACTTTTCCGTCTTTAATAAAGACTATCAATAACAATCCGGTATCTGCAAGCTTAGTCCAACTAAGCGATGGTAACGGAAACGGATTACCTATTAGTGTGAGTACGATAAATGTTTCTATTAGCTCTCCATTAACAGCTTCAATAGTAGCTGCTACTAATAATGGCAACGGAACTAATTTTAAAATTGGTGATGATGCTTGGATTGGGGATGTTAACCTTGGAAATACTTTTCAAGTAATGGGTCAAGAAGACTCTACTAAAGGATACATTAAATTTAGTAACTTTGCTGCTGGGCCTATCGTAGGAGCTGCTAGTAGTAGTATTTTACAATTAACTGGTTCTTTAAATGTATCTGGTAGTATAACTTCTACTATATCTGAACTTAATTCAACACTTATTAACAGTAATGGAGTTGTTATAACTGGAGGAACTTCACAACTACGTTTAGTTAATAATACTGGAATATGGGCTGATGGCGTACAATCCTCTTATTTGCAGTTTTCAGGCTCCTATGGAAGATATGTAAGTGTGTTAGGAGGTGCTGCTGGAACTGACTCGACTATACAAAGACTTCAGTTTAGTTCACAATACACCCAGTTTGTAACTAGTAGTATTAATTCTACACCCGTTCCTACACACCTAGTAGAAGTCTTAGGAGGAGACTTGTATGTTTCTAATAATACTACTGCTTCAATAGTATGGGCTACTAACAACGGTAACGGTACTAACTTTAAAATTGGAGATGATGCTTGGATTGGCGATGTAAACATTGGTAACACACTTCAAATAATGGGACAAGAGGATGCTACTCAAGGATTTATTAAATTCGGTAGTGGTACAAGCTCTGCTATTATTGGAGGTGTTGCTGGAAGTAGTCTACTTCAAGTAACTGGATCTATTGCTGTATCATCAGTTTTAAGTTTAAAACCTCAAAATCCATTACCAGCAGCTTCAACTGCACCGTATTCATTTGCAGTATCTGCTAGTTCACCAACTAAACCATACTTTTCTGATGGCACGAATTGGAACCCTTTATATTAATAATTAATATGCTATAAGAAAAACATAAAGCCCCTTCAAAAGAGGGGTTTTTTATTTCCTAATGGAAGCTATTTATTTATACAGAAGTTATAACCAAAACCAATTTATGGAAAAACAAAAGAAGGTTCTAAAAGGTGAAATTAAGTATAACGTAGAGTTAAATGAAGAGCAAAAAGAGGCCAAGAGGCTTATTAGAGAGAACCAAATAGTAGTCATAACAGGTAGAGCAGGATGTGGAAAATCCTTAGTGTCGGCACAAGTAGCATTGGATTTTGTATTCAAAAAAGAGTGTGAAGGTATCTATGTTACGAGAGCTGCAGTAGAAGTAGGTCATTCCTTAGGTTTTCTTCCAGGCAGCCTTAATGAAAAATTTGATCCATATCTTGAAGCATTTCAAGAAAATCTAATTAAGTGTTACAGTAGAGAAAAAGTTGAAGCACTTATCCTTGAAAAGAAAGTCCAAGCGCTTCCAATACAGTTTATACGTGGAAAGACAGTGGATGATGTACTTATAGTAGAGGAGGCTCAAAACCTAACAAAAGCTGAAATGCTTGCTATTGTAACCAGACTTGGAAAGACGGGTAAGATTATTATAAATGGTGATAACGAACAGACTGATATTAAGAATAAAACAGGTGAAATGAACGGTCTTAGTTACATTATTGAATTATCCAAAAAAATCGAAGAGATTAAGTGGATTAAATTAAAAGTAAATCATCGCTCTGATCTAGTAGGTAAGATATTAGATTACGAATACGGAAATTAAATAAAATAAATGGCAAATCCAGTAATATACAACGGTAATCCAGGCCCAATTTCAGGTAGTACACCTTTTGGATTTTACGACAACGACCCTCAGTTTCAAAATGATGGTCCTTTGGTAGCCAATTATTGTGCCAGAAAGCTTGGGTATCCAGTACTTGATGTAGAATTGAACGATTTAAACATCTATGCATGCTTTGAAGAAGCAGTTTCTATATACGCAGAAGAGTTATACCAACTAAAGATAAAAGATAACTATCTCACTTTAGAAGGTCAACCTACTGGATCTCAACTAAATAACACTGTTGTATCTCCAAACTTAACTAATCTATTAAACATATCAGAAACCTACGGTGCACCAGCAGGTGTAGGTGGGTTTGTGAATTGGGAGAGTGGATCAATATCTTTGATTCCTTACCAACAAAACTATGATTTGTATGATTGGGCTGTAAACACACAGGGAATGGATCCAAACGACAGAATTATTGTACAGAGAGTATTTTATCAAGCACCACCGGCGTTGTACAGCTATGGTTACGGGTCTTACTACCCTCAATTAGGTGGTGTGGGTGCTTGGCCTGGTCAGTGGGGTGGGTACGGATTTGGAGGGTATGGTGGTGTAGGAAACACAGCTACCTTATATCCAGTTTATTGGACTATTGAGATGATTCAAGAGATAGAAATGCAGAATGAAGTTAATTTACCTGCCTGGACTTTTGAATTAATTGGTACAAACTTAAGAATATTTCCAGTACCAGGTTCGTACGGTGGATTTTTATCTATCCAATATACTTTTCAGTCTACCTTAATGAGTTTGACTGGTAATAGTCCTTACGGAGCTAACCAAGGTCTAGTAGCTAATGCTTCAATGGCACCTTATGGTAATATTACTTACACAGATCTTAATCAACCTGCAAAGCAGTGGACAAAGGAATATACAGCAGCTTTAACTTCTGAGTTATTAGGTTTAATTAGAGGAAAGTATCAGCAAGTTTTAATACCTGGTGCAGAGACTACTTTGAACTTTAACGATTTAATTTCAAGAGGTAAAGAAGCACAACAAGCGTTACGTGAAAAATTAAGAAACGATTTAGAGGATATGTCAAGACAGAAGCAATTAGAGAGGAAACAATCAGAAACCGACTCTATGAGTAATACGTTAAACGCAGTTCCTATACCAATTTATATAGGGTAACATGGCACTATTTGGAACAGTTAGAGACGCAAATACATTCTTAGGAGTTGCAGAAGAGTTTGTAGCCAATGTTGTTACACAGCAAATTGGTTATTACAAAACTGTATTACCCGCTACACAACCAAACGTGTATGGTGAAGCTTTAGTAAAAAGTTACATTGGACCTGTGTTAATTAACTGCTTAATTGTGAGAGGTGATTATAATACAATAGGAGAAGATTTTGGTCCGGATAGAAGAAGAGATGTAGGGTTTAATTTTTTAAAGATAGATTTAGAAAGTGCTAATGTAGTACCAGAAATTGGCGATGTAGTTATGTATAACGAGTTGTATTACTTAGTTGATAACGTAAACGAGAATCAGTATTTCTTAGGTAAAAACCCTGACTATGCTTATTCAGACGGGTTACAAAACTTTGGCCAAAGCTGGTCAATTTTATTAGACACCCATTACACAACACCAGAAGCAGTGGGTATCCTGCAACAAAGATTATAGTATGCCACAGATAGTTAGACCAGAAACAAGAAGAGAGTTTTTAGATAAAGTAGTGATGCCTTATGATGATAGGTACGGCAATCCTAACCTTATTTTTTCTGAACCCTTCAAGCCTGGTCAACCAGAATTTAACCGTGCCTATGAAACTGCTTTTACACCAAACAGTGGTGATAAGAAGTTTTCTATTGGTATAATGGACATAGATAATGCCGTACAGTGGCAATGGGATAATAAGTTAAAATTGACTGTTAATCAAAATAACAACGATATTTTAGTTCCTGTTATTTACGGCTTACCTGAAAAATGGAAAGCAGTTCAGAGAGATGGTTATTATAGAGATGTTGATTCAAAAATCATGTCTCCATTAATCATGTATAGAAGAACGTCAGTAGTACAAAACCGTACTTTAGGCAATAAATTAGATGGTAATACAGCACATAATGTGCAGTTATTCGAAAAAGGTTTCTCAAGAAAAAACATATACGATAACTTCTTTCAGCTACAAAATCAAAAGCCACAGAAAGAATATATGGTTGTAGTGACCCCCGACTACGTTACTGTAAATTATAGGTGTGTCATGTGGACTAACTACATCGAACAAATGGATAAATTAATTGAAGCAGTGAACTACTCTTCAAATTCCTATTGGGGAGATCCTAGTTCTTTTCAATTCCTAGTAAAGATGGAAACTTTTACGGATGCACAAAGTTTTGACCAAGGTGAAGATAGATTAGTAAGAACGGAGTTCGATATGATCTTAAACGGTTATTTAATTCCTGATTCTTTAAATGCATATTTAGCACAGTTGTCAAGTAAGACTTACAACATATGTAAAATTGTATTTAATAGCGAAATATCAACATCATAGTTGTAAACTATTTATTAAAAACGAATTTAAATGGCAGTATTATACCGTATATCCTCCACTCCTAACACAGGTTCTGCATACATACTTAATGAGGCTCTGAGTTATGCACAATTGGATGGCAACTTCGCGTATCTATTGACCAATATGTCTGGTAGTGATGTTACTATTACAGGTCCTACTACCATTATTAGTGGTAGCCTAACTGTACCGGGTGGTATTGCAGGTAATTTATCTGGTACAGCATCTTATGCTTCTTTTGCTGGAACAGCATCTTATTTTAGTGGTTCTGTTACAAACGCAGTAAGTGCATCCTATGCTTTAACAGCTTCATATGCTCTTAACGTACCTACCTCATCAATAAGTGCTTCCTACGCTGTAAGTGCATCAGAGGCTACGTTAGCACAGACGTCTTCTTATGGTGTAAAAGCGATATCTTCGTCCTATGCTTTAACAGCTTCCTATATACAAGGTTTAAATTTAACCACTTACCAAATATCAACAGGTAGTGTATCGGCTAGTGTCAATGTAAGTACTTCAAGTTTATTTTTAATACAATCAGCAAGTTTACAATTTGTTAATATTGCTCCAGACAGCAGTGTGGTAATAGACAGTAATTTGTTTATAATAAAAGGTTTTACATCTCAACAACCTGTTTTAACAGTAAGTGGAAGCATAATCAACATAGCAACACACTCATTAGCTCCAACAGGATCAACAATTGCAGGAAATATTTATTTTACATCTGGTGCCATGT
>Ga0207957_1000354_pt1 | contig 10826 bp, 9 predicted proteins | sample CryBogCBH27Jun07_FD_184603 | JGI IMG/M metagenome (GOLD analysis project Ga0207957, IMG submission 184603) | Freshwater microbial communities from Crystal Bog, Wisconsin, USA - CBH27Jun07 (SPAdes) | ecosystem: Environmental > Aquatic > Freshwater > Lake | place: Crystal Bog, Wisconsin, USA...
CGGTCTTCGTATGCTTTTTGAAGCTATAATTCCTGATGACGTTAAAAAGGATTTAGGTAGTGATAAGCCCGTCGTAGATACTCAAACCCCTACACCAAAAGAAGCAGAAGCTCCAAAAGCTACAGAACCGACATCTGTTGTACCAAGAGAAGGGCAAACTCCTGAAGCAAAGCCGGCTGTTGTAGAACCTGCGCTCACTACAACAAAAATATCAGATGCTAGTCAGAAACCAGTTGCAACAGGAGAGGAAGATCAGCAAGATACTGATAATGCTCCTGATATTACTCCTCAACAAAATACAACTCCAGCTGTTACTCCAGAGACGGACAAGACTGCAGATTATATGGTTAAACTTGTTGAGAACTCCGATAAGACTAATGATACGTTATCAAACCTTGTAGTAGGTTTTAATACACTTGCAACAGCTCTTGGAAAGCTTGGCGTAAGCATTGCAGAAAACCCAGGAAATAACTCTACTACTATTATTAACGGAAAGTCTGGAGGAGCAAGTAAAGTAGGAGCTGCTTCGGATTTTGCAAAAATGGGAAATCCTGTTATAAGTTCTTTTAGAAATCTCATCGAACAAAGCAGACAAGTTCCGTCCTAATACCTTTAAATACTATATATGTCAATAGCGAGCAATCTAGCAAACAGTATTACAGCAGGAGTGCAAACAAGCGATCCTAATGGAGGAGGTCTTGGCGTTAAAAGCTTAGCAAATACGTTTGATCAAAAAAATTCAACCTGTGTTGATATTGCTCGTTCTTATCCTTGGACACAAACTAAACTTGATAACAGAAACGATATTCCATATATTAGGTTAGTTGAGTATAGAAACAACGAATCAATTCTCAAAAGACAAGCTAAGTTTTATTCTCAGCAAGCTTTTACTTCTATAAAAGACGCTGTAAACGGCACCTTTAGCAACGGAGATGCAAGCGGTCTCTTATCTGTATATGATGAAATTTGGCCTACTACAAATCCAACAAATTGGAGTTATATATTTCCGTACTTCAATAAAACTCAGTTTGAATTGACTACACCTGAGTGGTCGAAGATTGATCCTCCTGACCTTGCTGGAGCTGGTAATGCTACAGCTGGTGGTTTGGAAAAACTTGGTTTTAAAAATTTATCTACACTCATAGGTGGAGCTGTAGCTGTTGGGGAATTAGCTATGGCTGGTGCAGAATTGGCCGTTAAAGCTGTTAGTCCTCAAGTAGGTACAGTTGACAGACCAAGAGTATTTACGGAACATAGTAGTCGTTCTATAACTATTTCGTTTCCTCTCTATAATACTATAAAGCAAGATGATTGGAAAAATAATAGAGATTTTTATTATCGCTTTGCTAGTCAAAATCTTTTTAATAAAAGAGATTTTATTACAGGTCTTCCTCCTGTGTGGTATACGGTATATGTTCCTGGTCAATACTATAGCCGAGCAAGTTCTGTTACAAACTTCAATGTTGAAAATTTGGGAAATAGTCGTCTTGCATATGGAAGCTATATTGTTCCAGACGCTTATCAAATTACTATAACTCTGCAAGAAATGTTAATGCCTAGTTTGAATCAATTTCAAGCAATTCTTCCTAACGGCAGCAATCAAGTTACAGTCAAATAAAGTATGAATCAGAATCAAATTCCAGCTTTAGATAAGTTGCATCCAGAAAACATGGAAAATATGTTCAATGTTTATCAGGAAGGTAATGGAATGTATTACTATAATTTACTGCAAACTATTTCTTTTCCTCAGGATCTTCCTCTCAATCTTTTTACTAGCTATACTGTAGCTTACGGAGATACATGGCCTTATATTTCATATAAAAATTATACTACTCCTAATCTTTGGTGGGTCATTCTTCTTGCAAATGGAATTATAAATCCTTTAGAGCCAGTTAATCCAGGAACTATTATTAAAATCCCAATTAATGTAGTTGTAAAAAACATATTATCACAAATAGGAAAACCTCAGTAGTGTATGGATGAAACTCCGTTTAAATTTAATCCTAATGGACAAGAGACTCCATCAATTCCTAGTCCTTTATCTATTCAAAGTCCGTTGGCAGAGTTGAATGCTCCGTTTGTTATTCCTCCACCACAGCTTGATTCTGGTACTACTGCAACTCAAAAATATAACGAACTAAACTATCAAGTTCAACTATATCTTGACAATAGCGGAGATTTTCAAAATACAGGAAATACGAATAGGTATGATATTAATCCATCAGCTGTTTTAGATTTAACTATATCTGACACTGTTAATAATTGGATTGTTAATGGTTCTATTACTATTATGTATTTGCCTGAAGATATTGATCCAGCTCAATATTCTGAGTCGGGTCAACCGTCTCCAACAGCAACGGGCGCAAAAGATAATGCTAACGTTCTTAAAAGCTATCAATTCCGCTCAGATGGATTTGACCTTCTTAGAGTATCAATGGTTCCGATAGTTAATGGGGAGTCTGATATTGTTGTTAATCCAAACGATCCTCACTGGTATCTTTCCTATTTGTTTTCTATATATGATGTAGAAGATGTAACTGCTACGATCCCAACACTTCCTGGTAATCTTTCTACATATATGAAGTGTATTAAGATGAGATTCAGAGATGTTCGTTATCAAATTTTAAAAACTACAAATCTTGAATACTCGACAGCGGAAAGCGATCAGGCAATTGTAGATCCTTCACTCAATAATGGAGACAATGGAACTGGTATTGGAAGAGTATTGCCTACTGGAACTGCCTTAGTAGAAGTCTTCAATAAGGCTCTTGACGGAAAACTAGAAGGAAATGGAAGTTCTTTGTTTAGAGTTGATCCTGAAAATATAGATCAAGGAAAAGGAAATATTTTCTATACTTCTCCCGCCGACTGGAGTGCAGCAGATGATGTAGACTATCTTGTTGCACATCACGTCAGTAAGACTAGCACACTGGCAAATGGATCTGACGACTTATGTTTACTTCATACAGACAGAGCTCCAACACCAAACGAGCTTGAACCAATCATGCTAACTCCTCTTTCCGAATTCTTTAAGAAAGCTGGAAAGGACGAAAATAATCCTGGAGAATTGCAGTTAGAACATTTCTTTGTTACCGCTTTAACTAATGATAATAAATCTCCTGCGCAAGGAGGATTTAAAGCCCCAATGGGAAGTTCTTCGTCTAAGGAAATTAAAACAGACAAATACGGACAGATCCTTTCATATAGCTTCGTAGATATGGCAGCTGAAATGAATTCAATGGCCTTTAGAACTACTCCTGTATATTCTGTAGATCTTGCAACAAGGACTTTTGCTATAGAATTTAAAAACAATGATGTGCTTTCTGCAAGACAAGCTATTGGAAAAACTTATATTGACGAGTTATATAAAAATGGTAGTGGAGAAAATTTGTTCCTTACAACTCTTCACAATTCAAAAAAGACTTTAAACGTATTTCCTACTTTTTCACTTAATGGAGATAATAAAATAACCAGACAAAGAAATGGTATTCTTGATCTTATATACACTGGACTATTTCAGAATGCTTGCATTTGTTTTAAAGTGTATGGTTTGACTTTAAGACAATCTGGAACATTCATTGGCATTGATAGAGTAGACGGAGCTGATAACAACGATTATAATAATAAACTTTATGGACAATGGTTTGTTGTTAAAGTAGAACATCATTTTGAAGCTGGTATTTACACCAATACTATTTGGGCAGTTAAAGTGCACAGATTTAAAGACCAAGATACAAAATTTGGAAAAACTCTTTAGTTGAATTGTTTTTAAAACACACTAAAGTAGATAGGTGAACAAATATGTTATTTTCCATATTGATGGAGGCTGTGGTAAGAATATTGCTGCAACAGCTGTAGTAAAATCCATTAAAGCTCAATATCCTGAACATAAGCTGATTGTTGTTTCCGCTTGGCCAGAAGTGTTTATTCACAATCCAAATATTCATAGAGTTTATAAGTTTGGTAATATTCCTTATTTTTATGATGATTATATTGTTAGTAAGGATTCTATAATTTTAAGAATGGAACCATACCATTCAGGAGATCTTCTCTACAAGAAGAAATCGTTAATTGAAATTTGGTGCGATATATTCAATATTCCATGTGTTAACAAGAAGCCAGAAATTTTCTTGACTGAAAGAGAATTAATATATACTCAAAGGAAGATGCAAAAGGAAGGACCAATTCTTCTTATACAAACTTCCGGAGGTGCTGAGTCACAAGAGCATGTATATTCATGGTCTAGAGATCTTCCTCCCGTCTTTACACAAGAAGTAGTAAACGAAGTCAAAGATAAGTTCTCAAAGGTTCTTCATATTAGAAGAGATTCACAGCCAGAAATCAAAGGAACTACACAAGTTACAGATAGTTTCCGAAATCTATTTTGCTACGTAGCTTTGTCGGATAAGTTTCTTGGTATTGATTCTTTTATGCAACATGCTTGCGCTGCCTTTAATAAAAGAGCTACGGTTGGTTGGATATCTAATTCTCCTGTTGTATTTGGTTATGATATTCATGATAATATTCAGGCTTCAGGAACTGAATCTTTCCGACATCGTATAGATTCGTATCTTGAAGCAGATGATTGGACTGGTAGTAGGTTTCATGAATGTCCCTACGATAATATAAACACAATCTTTAATAAGGAACAATTTATACGTTCTATATTAGGAGAACAAACAACAGAATACACTTTTACACAACCAAATATTACATTACTATGATCTTCTTTAACTCTTCAATGCCTCGTAGTATGAGTACACTACTCCAGTGTATTCTTAATCAGAATCCTGAAATCTGCGCTACACCAACTGATCCTGTTCTTGAGTATCTTTATGGTGCTCGAATGAACTTTACTAATACACCCGAAGTAAAAGCTATGGATCAGGAACTAGCTTTGAATACCTGGCGTGGATTCTGTAAAGGAGGGTTAGAAGGATATGCAAAGTCGTATACAGATAAACCTAATCTTTGTATCAAAACTCGTGGAGGAACTATTCATTATCGTTGGTTTGAATCTTTTATGAATGAAAAGCCAAAGATGATTTGTATAGTTAGAAATTTGAAGAGTATTTTCTCTTCTATGGAAAAGCTTTATCGTAAGAATCAAGAGCATCACCAGGCTATTCAGAATCATGCCGAGATGAAAGGTACATCAACCGCTAAAAGAGTTGATGCGTGGCTCGCAGGACCTCCTGTTGGATTAGCTATTGAGCGTCTGCAACAGACGTTTCTTGAAGGTATTAACAAAGAAGTGCTTTATATAAGAGCGGAAGATCTAACTTCTTATCCTCAAAGAGAAATGGATAAGGTATATGCTTATATTGGGTTGGAACCGTTCAAGCACGATTTTGATAATGTTGAACAATCTATAAAAGAAGATGACTCCGTATATGGTCTAACAAAAGATCTTCACACAATTCAACAAAAGGTTCAACCTCTTACTCCCGACTACAACGAAATTTTAGGGAAACAGGTTTGCGATTGGATCGACAATCAATTTTCTTGGTATCAAAAAGGATTTGGATATACTAAGTGATTAGTAATTGGTTCTGCCAATAGCTGTATTAAAGTTTTTAATTAGTGTATTGTAAATAGCTACATCCGTACTTATCATACCAGAACCAATCGAATACATACTCATTGTTCTATCTGTAACGTTTGTTATTGCCTTACTAGCAGCACCTGCCCCTGCATTACTTGATGTTGTACGACCGAATGCTACAAAAGATGCAGTGTTAGTTATTGGAGCAGTGACTGCTGTCTGTGTGTTTGGATTATTTGTGGCAGACGGAGCAGATCCATTTTTATAAATTGTATTACTAGTATTTGATGTACGACTACCTACATAAAAGCCCTGAGGAGTAAACCCACTACTATATGAGTATGTAGCAGTGTCTTGAGTAACCTGAGCGTAGATATTTGATCTAATTGAGTTTATTGTAGCATTACCAGAAACACCGGCTTGAATGTCAAAAGATCCATAGCCACCTAGGTCGGCTATATTGTTTATAGTTGATCCTGAATTGATTCCAGAAATATATGCTGCTAAATGAACACTGTAATTATTAATGCCGGAATAATTTGAAGCAACCGTTGTATCAATAATCTTCAGCGTATTTGTATTTGTATTTCCAGTTACGTTTCCACTTGTTGCATATGTCGCATTATTGGCAGCATTAAACCCTGTTGTAATAGACCAGTCAGCAGCTTGAAAGGGTCCATTGCTTAAATCAGAAACAGTAGAACCTTTGGATCCATTATAGTCCCAAGTAAGACCTGCATCTTTTATTATTGGAAAAAACGAACTAATATAGTCTCCACCGCAAAAGAGATTCAATCTAAAAATTTTGGATCTTAAATTATTTTGATATAGACCAGCTAATAATGTATCAATTGCGTTAAGAACGGTAACGCTAGGCAAGGGAAGACTACGAGATGTCAACGCAGCTATCCATGCATTTATTTCAGGATAAGAGTAAAGAAGATTTATTCTTCCTTGTATTTTTAATGCTCCTTGTATTTTTAAAATATTGCTCATGTCGTATTAGTAATTATGCTTTCACCGTAGAAAGAGCTCCAGCTGTTGTTATACTTAACTGCCATCTGGCACCAGTCGAGTCGTACATATAAATTTTAGTTGGTACATTAGCTGCACTTAGATATAAACTAGAATTAACATAAACACCGTTTGTATAGTTCATTGTTAAGGTGCCACCACCATTGCCATATAAGTTTGAACCATCTGTAAATACTGATTCGGTATTCTGTCCGTAAATATAATTTGAACTAAGGTTCAATGTTGTAGCGGTTAAGGTACCAGATACGTTGAGGTTGTTTACGTTTAAGGTATTAGCTGTAGCTGTATTAACAAATGTATAAACTGAATTCCAATTGCCACTTAGAGCCGTAACCGTATTGAATGTTGTTTGCCAATTAGAGCTTTGAGGTAAACTGATTGTTGAAACAATTCCACCACTAACTAATGAATAAGCTGTATTCCAATTGCTGCTGTTGCCGGTACCATCATAAATTGTCGCAGAACTGCTAACATTTCCGACTATTGTTAATGGTTGTCCAGGAGTAGTAATCCCAATTCCAACATTGCCACCAGAAGTTACAGCTACTTTAGTTGTACCTGCAGTATTAATCCAAAAATCTCTATTTAAACCAGTACCAGAAGATTCTACAGAAAGAGTAAATGCGCTATTTGGTGCCGAAAAGGTGATAGCTGCACGTTCATAGTTACGAACATCAGTATAGATATTATATAGACGATACGTTTGTGACGTACTAGAATCTTTTTGTGCAAAAGTAGCTGGTCCGTCATATGTCAATCCGACTCTTTGATTGTTTGTATACCACCAAGAAACATCGTTCCCAAATCCCAAAACACCGTCTGTAGCCATCAAAAACGAATTAGATAGTCCACCTTGTGCTCTAAACCCCATACCAAATGCTCCTACAATTATGGAGTTGCCGTTACCTTGCAAATAATTTCCACCAAGATATAACTTACTATTAAACCCAGTAAGATTTATATTACCGTAAGCGTTTATATTATTGTTAGCACTTAAATTAGCAACGTTGAATGTTGTAGCAGACGTTGTATTGATTAAACTATAAACAGAATTCCACTGGCTACTATTTCCAGTGGAATCATAAACAGTGTTTGTAGCTGATAAATTTCCTACAGCAAGAGCACTATTAGTTGTTTTAAACGGAATAATCATTGTCAAGAGTACTTACGAAGAAAACTGTATCTTTCAACGTTATTACATTGCTTGACCGATAACAGTAACGTTATATGTTGCGTTTCCGTTGAAAGTAAATGAGAGATCAATCGTTGTTCCGGATGTAGCAACATCAACGTTTGTAAACACTCCTCCGGAATCCAATAACCCATATACTGTACCTTCCCAGGTTGTGTTGCCAGTATTATAGTTTACAAGAATTTCCATTGCAGCAGAAGCTCCTCCGGATCTCTTAATCTGAACAACATACTTTGCTGTATTATACGTAGTTTTAATGAACGTAGGTACTACTAAGGTATTAGTAGAAGTTGTTCCGTAGAATATATTATTATTAGTTGTCTGCGTACCGTTGCTAACAGAAACACTAGCAAAGGTTACGTTGTTGGTAGTTCCAAGACCTAATGTTGTTGCACCAGCTGCAGCACTTGAAGTGTTGAGCAACGAAAGACCTGTTGAAGAAGCAGGAATTTCAGCAACATTTGCAGTAGATCCTGTGGAGTTACCAAGAACTTTATTAGCCCCAACTTGTTGGAACTTGCCGTATGTAACAGCATTATTAGCAATTGTTGTAGCTAAAGATACTGCACTAGAACCATCAAACGAAACTGTTGGTGAAGTAACGTCTCCAGAACCTAAGCTAAAGTTTCTTGCATTTTGTAAAGTTGTAGCAGTTGTTGCATTACCGGTATGGGAACCAGACGTATTAGCAACGAGAGTGTCAATTGTTTTAGTATTGGTTGAAACTGAGTTAGCACTTGGCTCAGTAGACATACTACTAAACAGATACCATATACCAGGATTACCAATACCATGGGTTCTCAGGAGACCGGTATGACCGTATACACCACCTACTACATTGTGTCCGACAACACCAATATCTAGCGAATCTGCAGGATTGCTTTCGGAAAGATATATAATAGGGTCTTGGACAACAAGTTCATTTTGAACGAGCTGGATTGCCGAGCCACCAAAATATAGATTACCGCCAACACTAAGATCTCCAGGAGTTGTAATGGAACTTGGAAGACTGAGTGTAACTACACCGTTGACAGTATTAGCTACTATTTGATTGGAGGTACCATTTACCGATGTAAGCCAACCAGCACTTAACGTGTTCAGTGATGTATAGCTGCTATTCCATTGATCACTGGAACCGCCATTGTAATAAATTGGGGAACTTGCATAAACACCGTTCAGATAGTTTAAGCTTAATGTGCCGCCGCCGTTACCGTTTAAATTTGAACCATCAGTAAATACTGATTCCGTTGCCTTACCATAAAGATAAGTCGCGGTTAAAGATTGAGAAGAAATAGCTGTATAAGCAAGGTTCCAGTTAGCAGTACTAAGATTTAAAGCTACAGTAGAAGCGTAAGCCATGTTCCAGTTACCTGCACTAAGATTTAAAGCTGTAGTAGAAGCATAAGATGTATTCCAGTTACCACTCAAAGAATTTACGTTGTTGTATACTGAAATATTGTTAGCAGATTGAGCTTGAAAGGTCGTTGTTAAACTTCCACCACCACTCCATGATGCACTATTTGTATTAACAAGCGTATAAAGAGAAGAAGGACTAAATGATGTTGATATGTCAACGCCGCTTGAAAGAATACTTCCAAGAGTATTCAGATTATTTTTAACTGTAAAATTTTGATTTAGTGCCATATTATTATTTAATAGATTTGATCTTATATTTTAAAGTGATTGGTCCTTAACCCTTTAACAAGCAATCTATGAGTTGGGTCTGCATCTATATCATGATTTAAATACAAATAAACATAATTTGCATCATTGTCTACACTGTAACCTAACACAACATCTGATGTAGAAATCTGACCGTATTCACTAACTGCTGCTGTTTGTGTTTGAACTGAACCAACTACATTAAGTTCCGAATAATAGATTTCGTTATTAAAAGTAGTTTCAACCTGAAGAGTATACTTTGCAGTCTTGAAATCCCCAAGATAAAAAGTATCAATAAGTGTTTGATTTTGGTCTAATACTATTTCTTGATATATAGGAGTAAAAGGGTTAGCATTGAGCTCTAAATATTGATTTGAGTTATTTGGATCTGTACCAGCAAAAATATAAACTCTTCCGTTATAAAGAGTTACTGTATATCCCTTTTTAATATTTTGAGGATTGGAAGAAGCAAATTCCTGAATAGTTTTGATGTCTGAACTTACATTTATATTATCATAACTAATAACATTCAGTAAGTGACTGCCATCTCCATAAAAGGATCCACTCAGCGTAGCAGCACTTACAGAACCTAAAACTGTAATGTTTTGATTAAACTGAAATGGATTTGTTTCTATTTGTAAAGGCATATCTTATGAAGTGTAGTCCCAAAGCTGAATAGCTCTATTTATACCATTTATGTTTACTGTAAGAAAATAACCAGATGCTGTTACGGGATTATTAAACGTAACGGGCGTTTGGTTAATAGTAATACAAGAAGCTGTAACGTTTCCTTGAGAAGAAAGATTATTAACGTATGTATAGTTTGGCTGGGATGCTGTAATTCCTTGACCAATAATAAATGAGCAGGCTTGATTATTAGTGTTATTGCTAGTGCCACCTAAAATTGCGGAATAATCTCCAGAAGCACTGTTACCGCAGCCTCCGGCTGCGTTTGAGGCATAACCAGAAGCACTATTGGCAAATCCTCCCGCTACAGTTGAATAATATCCGGAAGCACTATTTTCACGACCGCCTGCTACGTTAGAATAACAATTAGAAGCTGTATTATAACCGCCACCGGCTACATTGGAAGCATACCCGGAAGCACAATTATAACAACCACCAACTACATTAGAATAACATCCAGAAGCCGTGTTGCTTCCATTTATTGGTTGAATCGAATCGATGGCAGATCCCGCTTGATAGACTTGAGCAGAAAGTTTTGCAAACGTTGAAGCGTTATAGTCTGGATTATTAGTTGCAGAATTTTGATTCGTATATGTATAGACAGAATCCCAATTAGCTGAAGTGCTGTTGACAGAAGTATATACAGAATCCCAATTAGCACTTAAGAGGTTAACATCTGCGTAGACAGAATCCCAATTAGCTGAA
>Ga0207957_1000360_pt1 | contig 10743 bp, 5 predicted proteins | sample CryBogCBH27Jun07_FD_184603 | JGI IMG/M metagenome (GOLD analysis project Ga0207957, IMG submission 184603) | Freshwater microbial communities from Crystal Bog, Wisconsin, USA - CBH27Jun07 (SPAdes) | ecosystem: Environmental > Aquatic > Freshwater > Lake | place: Crystal Bog, Wisconsin, USA...
TAGTTCTGGCAATCCTGCTGTTAATAGCCTTGTTATTAGTAATAGTAGTTATTGGAATAATAGCTATACAACTTTAACTGCTAATTCTGCATTTTGGCAAAATACATATTCAACAGTTAGTTCAAATAGTGCTAATTGGAATAACGCTTACTCCAATTTAGTGTCAAATAGTGCTGCTTATCTAAGCGGTTATGATTTATCATTTTTATCAGTATCAAGTAATTGGAATACTGCTTATACATTAGCTACCGGTTTAACAAGTCTTTCCTCTAACTGGCAATCTACGTTTACCACATTGTGTAGTAATTCAAGTAATTGGAATGCTGCTTACACAACAGTACAGAATGCTAGTGGTAATTGGGGTGCAGATTTTACTGCTTATACTAACCTTACAGCTAATAGTGCTAATTGGCAATCAACTTATACTACTCTTTGTAGCAATAGCGCTAACTGGGTTACATATAGCAGTCTCAATACCGGGTCATTTGTAAATTATACTGATATCGATGCTGTTACCGGTAACTGGAATAGTGCATATACCTTAGCAACAGGATTAACAAGTCTGTCGTCAAATTGGCAATCAACTTATACCACTCTCTGTACAAATAGCGCTAACTGGAACACCACAACCACTGTTGTGAATAATAATAGTGCTGCCTGGGCTGTAGAAGGATTAATGCCTGTCAGCATCACAACAAATTCAACCGTTGGTGGGTTGACGCAAGGAACTATATTTGCTGCAAATACCCCGTTATCAGCTATTTTACAGCGTATGATCGTTGCTGCTATTTCAGCAACCTATGCATACCCTACACTCTCTGCAAGCACATCGGCTTTTGCTTTTGAAGTAGGTACAAGTATCTCGCCGATCATTTCATCTGTTTGGACGCAAAATGACGCCGGTAGTGCTACAAGCTATACAATTCTCTCAAGCTATTCATATAGTAGCGGGTATGCACCGGTTACCTCTTTTACAGGGTTTACTTCAACATATAATATTTCAAGCTTATCAGCTATAACTCTATCACCGTTTTATTTACTTTCAACAACATTCTTCGAAGCATCGGCAACATATGCTCAAGGACCACAGAAACAAGATAACTATGGTAATAATTCCGGTACACCTATTTCTGCATATTTTATTGTTAGCTCTGCTTTTGGCTTATCAGCGTATAGAAAAGGATTTTATTCAGCTGATACGTATACCTGGTCTCTATCAGATTCTAATGCTGTGAGATCATTAACAGGTACAGCAATCGTACCAGCTGGTTTTAGTGTAAATGTACCTGCAGGTACAACACGACTTGTATTTGCATATCCTTCAAACTATGCATTGACAATAACGAATCCGAGTTCTGTAAATATCTCACCTGCTAACGGCTATAATGTTAATACAACACTCTTTACAACATCAGGCGTACAGGTATATGGTGCTAATAACTTTGCTTTAACAGGATATAGAGTATTTACATATGTAGGTACACCTACTACAGGTAATTACACCATTACAATATCGCAACCTGCATCGAGTGTTACATACACAAGCCCTAGCTTAGGTAATAATATAACAACAACTACTCCTCTTTGTGGTGAAATAGGTACGTTATCAGCAATTAATTTTACATCAACATTTACAAATAATGATGCTGGTGGTACAACGACATACTCCGTACTTACAAGCTGGGATAATACTACTTATACACAAATTACCGCTGTAAATACATCACAAACATCCTTTACAGTAACTACACCATCTGTGCCTCTTTCATCTAACGGTGTAAATCCTAATAATACTTTTTACATTCAGACATCAGCAACTTATTCTACAGGACCTGTAAAATACAATACCTATAATGATTTAAATGCTACAGGTCAAATACAGGCAGGCGGTTTTAAAACTACAACGAGTGTAGCGATCTCTGCTTTTAGACGCATGTATTATTCATTTGATACAAGTACATCTACACCTAGTGATTCAAATAGTGTAAGAGCGTTAACAGGTGTAATTAATAATCCGCAAGCAGGTAATACCTATACATTTACACAATCACAAATACCTGCAGGATTAAAACGTATGGTATTTGCATATCCCTCTTATGCGGGTCCTATTACTTACGCGCAAGATACGACTGATAACTTCTCCTATCTTTCTAATTTAACATTAACTGTAGTATCTGTTTCAGGTGCAAACGGACAGTATCCAATAAATTACAATGTATATACCTACATAGCAGGTGGTACATTCGGTAATTTTAACTTCACACTCACCATCTAACGTATGGCTAATATTTCAATACCAAATCCATTTCAAAGAAATGATGCATTTCCTTTGGATGCGACAGTGGTATTTAGTACATACATACAATTAACTGCATATGCAGCTAATGCCGGGAATTCACAATACCCAGGTATTATGTACCCTGGTCAAATCTGCGCTGTTTCGGGTACACCAACAACTGCCTACATAATAAATTCAGATTTTTCAGTTTCTGCTTTAGCGCTTAATAACACCATATATTCTGTAACTGGTACGTTTGTAAAGTATACAGATATTAATACTCTAACCGGCAATTGGCAGAGCACATATACAACAGTTAGTTCAAATAGTAGTAATTGGAATACAGCATATACACTAGCAACAGGCTTAACGGGTTTATCGAGTAATTGGCAATCTACCTATACTACTGTTGCAGCAAATAGTAGTAGTTGGGGTACGGGTGGTGGCGGAGGTATATTACAGTTAAACGGTAATTCTATAAGCTATGTTGGTGATGGCACAACATATGCTTATTCTATAACAAGCTTAGCTTTATCGTCTAACAACCCGAATAATTTTCTTACTACACTTAACGGTGTTATACAGCAACCAAGTATCGATTACACTGTTTCAGGAGCAAATCTTACATTTACAAGCACACCATATATTGGTGATAAAATTCTCATAATATCCAATTACGCTACAGCAACTAATACAATATCAGCTTCCAATATCACTACAAATACACTTAATGCGTATACAATATATACAAACTCCGGTAATTCAAATAATTGGAATAATGCTTATGTTTTAGCTACCGGTTTAACGTCATTAAGCTCAAATTGGCAAAGTGTGTATACAACAGTTTGTTCTTTCTCTGCTGGATGGGGAACTGGTGGTACAGCTGCAAACTTAGGACAAATACCAGTATTAAGTGCTAATTGGAATACTGCTTATACATTAGCAACTGGATTAACGTCATTGAGTAGTAACTGGCAAACTGCTTATCAGAATGTATCTGCGAATAATTTATATCTTAACTCCAACACTACATCATTGAGTGCTCCAAACGCAGTAGTATCCATCTCATCAATTAATGCTACTGGAAGTATATTTGGTTCATATCTCATTAATATTAATACATTAAGTGCAGCTCCGAATAATACATACACGCTATCGTTATCAGATAACGGAACACATTTAACAATTACTAATAATATAAGTTCATTAATCATCATACCATCACAGGCCAATACACCGTGGCCTGCGGGATCAAACGTTATTATTGAACAAAACTATAATGCAGGTACTGTTCAACTTTCAGCATCACCAGGCGTAATACTCTATAGCTCATCAACACTCTTTACACGTACATCAAGTAGTGTTATAGCTGTAGTTAGAAAATCACAAGACACATGGTTAATGTACGGTGATACTCGTTGATATATGTTATTATCAGTTGTAAACAATTCTACAAGAAAGTATCCGCATGATATCGGACTCATAGCTCATATTGATGCTAGTATACCACAAAGTTATTCAGGAACTGGTACTGTCTGGAACGATCTGAGTCCGAATAAGTTAGGATCAGCTACTCTTACTGTAGCTCCTACGTTTAGTGGTTCGCCTAGTATAAATTATTTTAACTTCAACGGATCAACACAATATTGCAATTTTTTTTCACTTACAGCAACAAGTACGCAAAACGTAACATTTATTGCCTGGCTTAGTAGTGGTGGTACGCAAAGTAATTTTACAGGTCTAGTATTAAATCGTATTGCTGGAAGCAATGCTCAAGGAATGTCAGTTGGTAGTAATGGTACATCGTTGGGTTGGGCGTGGATTTCAAATTTTGGTAATTTTACAGGGTTAACGATACCGAGTAATACTTGGTTTATGGCCGCAGTAGCATTTTCCCCCACTACGGTAACTGGATATATAAACACAACTGCCTCCGGTGGTGCAAATACTATCAGTCCAGTAACGTTAAATAAAATATTTTTAGGTACCGATATTGTTGCAGGTGGAGGTAATCGATGGTGGAAAGGGAACATAGCTATAGCATCTATCTACAACAGAACACTTTCTCAAACTGAAATAACCCAATATTACAATACGTTCAAAGGTCGATTTGGATTGACGTAATAATTAAAACAACAGAGGTAAACATATTTACAGTAAACTATATCTGAAAAAATACATTACAAAATTAAAGAATAAATAACTATACATGTCTAGAACACAAATAAGATATACAGATTTAACACCGATTGGACCTTATTGGGACAATACCGGTGTATTATCTGCTATTGGTGTAATCTATGCATCCGGCGGTAATTCAAATCAATGGAATACAGCTTATGTTCTTGCTACTGGATTAACTGCATTGAGTACTAATTGGCAGAGCAGTTACACAACACTTTGTGCTAATAGCTCTACATGGGTTACCTATTCTAATCTTAATACTGGATCATTTGTAAAGTATACAGATATTAACACGGTGAGTGGTAATTGGAATACTGCTTATACACTAGCTACAGGATTAACAAGCTTATCAAGCAATTGGCAAAATACATACACCACACTTTGTGCTTATTCAGGCTATTGGAATAATTCATATACATTAGTTCTGAATAACTCAGCTTCATGGAATAATGCATTAAGCTCATATGCATTTATAGCAAACGGTAGCGTTTCAATTTTCAATCTAAGCTCAACAAAGCCATTCACTAACGCTGCAGGCTATATTGTATCAATGAATGGAGCAATTCAAACTCCAAATACTGATTTTACAATAACCTATAGCGGTACAAATTATTTAAATCTTAATTTTACCCCGCGTGCTGGAGCTTTAATAGATGTTCAAGTACTTGGTAATGGTGTAGTAACAAATAGTAGCGTAGTAACAGTTAGTGCTAGTACCTATAACCCGTTATATACGTATGTAAATAGTAATTTCTCTGTTAATCCACCGACAGGTAATTATATGGTTGATACAACAACCTCTGGAGTTACTGGTACTTTACCAACCACACCAACCATAGGCACAGTTATCGAATTTCTTGATCCGTATTATACATGGGCTACGAATAACTTTGTATTATCAGCACCTGTAAATATTGAAAACCAGAATCAACCTGTGTTTATGAATATTGCGGGCTTTGATTTAAAAGCTGTATATGTCGGAGGTAATTACGGATGGAGGCTCACGCAGTAATCAATAAATAACAACGATGGTATACTTAACTTCATTATTAAATCCGACGAGTAGTTACGTACTACCTCAACCCTTACCGGTTACTACAGTAAATGCTGTAACTTCTTTAAGTGCATATATTACCAATCCTCAAATTGAGATAACAAATGATGCAGGTAATGCAATTCCTACATCAGTAACAACTGCTGTTACAGCAATTCCAGTAGGTGTACAATATGTATCTTATGCAAATGGTTATCAACTCGATCAAACCGGTCGTGTAAGAACAGCTCTATTAGGTCAGCAGTGGTGGTATAATTCTTCTACTGATAAAGATGGTGACTATCGAATGGTAGAATCGTTTACGTCAACGGCAACTAGCGTATTCATTCAAAACTATAGTAGTACATTAATGTCATCAGGGACAGCAAATGGTGCTACAGCTATTAGAACAAGTCGCCGTAGACATAAAATGCGCCCAGGTGTTGGATTGCAATGGTTTGGTACCTGGTGCTGGGATGGTTATGATAATAATGTAATTAAACGTAAGGGTTGGTTTACCAATTACAATGGTGTTTTCTATGAATTATCAGGTGGTGATATGAATGCTGTTGTTCGTCAGCGTTTACCTGATGGTACGTTAAATGAAATTCGTGTACCAAGAAGTCAATTTAACGGCGATCAATTAAATGGACTAGGACCAAGTGGTGAGAATTGGAACATAGCAGGTCTTTCTGCTTATACAACAAATACAATAACACCAACGGTTACAGCTAAAACAGTTAATACTGTAAATGGACAAACAGTCTGGAATGTTCAGTATAGTGTGACAAATGCTGCACAAGCAAGTGCCTTTCCTATTAATTCAAAAGTTACAGTTAATGGGTTTACACCGACGACATTAAATGGTCCTGCTATCGTACAATCATATACTACAAGCCCGCCTACTATTACTTTGACCTATCCCTTAAGTGTTGGTAATTACAGTGCTGGTGCTAATTCAGGATCAATGGTTCAAACTGCTTTTCATGGTACGCATACCTATTGGATGGACTTTATTGGATCAAGAACTAATCAGATTCGAATTGGAAAGCTAACCGATCGCGGTGAAACTATCTTACATACGTTCTCTTTTGACGGTCAATTTGGTTCAACATATTTTAATGCTCCAGCAATGCCAGTTAGAAAAGAAATTTATAATACCGCTAATATTAATTATCAGCCTACATTATCTCTTTTCGGTTGTTCGGTAAACGTTGAAGCAGAAACGGAAATTAATCCATATTTTACTACAGTATATAATAATGCAGGAATATCTATTAACGCTAGCAGTACTCCTAGTCAAGAAGTAGTTATTTTAGGTGTTGGGCAACGATTTGGTGAACCCTATCAAAGAGGTGATATACAAGTCCAAAACCTTGGTATTCAAGATCTAAATAACGCACCTGGTAAGAATGCAAATAATTCTATTATCTTCTGGCGTCTTTTATTGAACCCTGGGTTAAGCGGTTTACCTGCTCCAGTTAATACTGGTAAGTCTATTCAGTACTGGCCTTGTACATCAACAACTGGTTTGACGGGTAGTCAACCGAGTGGTTACGCTTTTGCAGGTGGTGGCTGGGAATTATTATCAGGGTATGCACAATCCGGTGATACTATTAATGTTAATACTCAATTAAACTTCCTCAATCTTGGAGCTAATATAAGTTATACAGATTCTGATAAGATTTTCCTAACTGCTAGGATTCTTACAAATGGCGGTAATAATACATCTAATTTAGTAGCTAACATGAATGTTATTGAATCGTTATAAACAATGCCAAACCTAATCAACAGTTATTCTCTTTCTTCTGTAATTGGAATCGGTACCGATACTCCAAATCAGAATCTTACTGTTGTTGGTGGTATTAGTAGTAATAACACTATATATGATGTTTCTAATAATAGTAGACAATGGTCAACGGCTTATACATATCTAACAGGAAATAGTGCGTCACTTGCTACCCAGAGTTATGTTGGTGCTAATTTTCTACCTCTAACAGGTGGTACATTAACTGGTTTTACAGCGCTTCTTTCTGGTGCACAAATTTACGGTAATTTAACAATTAACGGTAACCTAACAGCAACCGGTACTACAACATTTGCTAATACAAAGTTTACAACAACATCAGCTTTAAGTGTTGTTAACGCAGGTCCAGGTCCTGCACTCTACGTGCAACAAGCTAACGGACCATATGATATTGCTTCTTTTTATGATAGCGGCGGTGTAGAGGTTGTACATATTGGATCCATTAATCCTATTACAAGTCAAGGTAAAGTAGGTATTAATACCGGTGCACCAAATAATGAATTAACAGTTGTTGGTTCAATTTCAGCTACCGGTAATTTTAATACCAACGGTCAGGTAAATGCATATACAGCTAATTTTACAAATCCCGGAGCTCAACAGTCGAACTTTTTAGCGTTAAACGTTGTTGGTGCTGGTTACGATTCTGTTTACCAGCAATTACAAAATACGTATGCAGGTATTAGTGCGAGCGCTGATATATCAATTTATAACGATGCGAGTAATTATCTTGATTTAGGTATTGCTAGTTCCATGTATAATGGTAATAGCTACCCTGGTGTATTTACTATTACAAATGCTAATGATGCTTATGCATATAATGCTGGTACTGGTAATTTAGTACTCGGTACTGCTGGGGCAGGCGATTTAGTATTCTTTACAGGCGGTGTTTTAAGCGGTGTACAAGCAAGTGGCGGTAATGAAAGCATGCGCATTAAGCCATCAGGTAATGTTGGTATAGGAACATCTACCCCTTTAGCTCTATTAACTGTTGCTGGTGTTATTAGTAGTAATAATGCATATTATGCAAGCGGAGGAAATAGTAATCAATGGAATAATGCATACTCATTAGCTACAGGGTTAACTAGTCTATCTTCAAATTGGCAATCAACATATACGACGTTATGTTCAAATAGTGCTAGTTGGGGTAATGCTTATACATTAGCTACAGGCTTAACAAGCCTATCTTCTAATTGGCAGAGTACCTATACGACATTATGTTCTAATAGTTCTAACTGGAATACAGCTTATACTTTAGCGACAGGATTAACAAGTATTAGTTCAAACTGGGTTACATATTCAAATTTAAATACCGGATCATTTGTCAAGTACACAGACATTAATTCTGTTAGTTCCAATTGGAATAATGCTTATACTTTAGCTACTGGATTAACATCTATTAGTTCAAACTGGGTTACATATAGTAATCTCAATACAGGTAATTTTGTCAAATATACAGATATCAATTCAGTTAGCAGCAACTGGAATACAGCCTATAGTAATCTAACAGCAAATTCAGCAAATTGGAATAGTAGCTATACCGTATTAACCGCTAATAGCGCTAATTGGCAATCAACATATACAACGCTATGCTCAAATAGTGCTTACTGGACGACTACTAATAATATTACTGCTAATATTGCAGCTGGCAATATAGGAATAGGTTATGTAGTTTCAGCAGGTACTACGCTACAACAATTTATAACAGATTTAATAACTACAATTTACTATCCTACTATTAATTCCTACCCTTCAGTTAGTTTAGGAACAAATATTGCATCAACCGTAGAAGCTGGTACTTCTGCATCTTCTATTACCTTTACTAACTATTATGATCCTGGTAGCGTGTATGGTAAGCTTGTCGGCGGTTTTTGGAATGCTGGTTCACGTGCTGGTAATTTAGCAGGTAGTGCACTGAGATACACAATTAATGGTGTTAATGTAGGCACTACAAATCCATACACATCTGCTGTCAATATTCAATTTGGTGATGGTAATACAACGTTTACAAATTCAGTTAGCTACGGCACAGGTGCTCAATATACAGATAGTGCAGGACACAATTGGAGTACTCCTTATCCATCTGGTACGACATCAGGTTCAACAAGTATAAATGGAGCACGCTATCTTGTATATGGAGCAAATATAACAAACGTAGGTAATATTAAAAGCTCAGATGTTAGAGCTTTAATTAGTCAAAACAACTATCTTGGACCATATCCTGGACAACAGATAACCATAAGTGTAACTACAAGCCCGCCAACTAATAATGTTGTTTTTGCATATCCTGCAAGCCTTGGTGCGGCTACAGCTGCTATTAATAGTGGTACTGGTTATAATGATCTCGGTGCTTTTAATGTATACACAGTACCTGTATCTGGAGCTAATGGATATACTCCTGTAAGTACATATGTATATGTATTGACAGGTTCGTTTACGACTAATTATACATATACAGTAACTATTTAAAATCATGGCATTTGTAAATACACCATTACAATTTCAACGCACGTTTGGAGGTCCATTGGATACTGATCTTGTATTCAATAATACTTCTACACGTTTAGCGTATTTGACTGGTATTACAAAGTATCCTGGGCAAATTGTTTCTGATCTTCAAGACGGTAATGTATATGTTTTAAATAGTGCAGGCAATGCATGGGTAGCTGTTGGTAGTAATTCTTCTGGAGCATATTTGCCTTTATCCGGTGGTACAGTAACTGGCCCAACAACGTTTTCTTCTACCAATAACCCTGGAGTCCAAATAGGTGATAGTAGTACTGGATACCTAAAACTAGGTGATGCTACATTATATAAACAATCTGGTTACCCGCTATGCTCTAATACAAGCATAAACATAAGCGGATGTGTAAATGCTACCGGTAATATATGTGCAAGCAATGCATTATGTGCAGGAAATACTGTGTATACAACTCAATTTGTCGGTGGGTATAATCCAGCTGTATCTACAAATACATCTAATATTTTAGGAGGATGTTGCAATACAGCATCATGCTATTATTCGACTGTTATCAATGGTTCGTGTGACCCTAATTATCAAAATACAACAAATAGCTGCACACGTACGTTTTCTATATATAATTGGTCGCAGAATTGTGCAGATAATGCCGGCTGCTATTATGATAGTACTTTTAGTACATACTCAAACATATATTTAATACAATGCTACTACAAAACACTCTGCAGCAATAATATAGCTTGTGGTTGTAATAGTTTAATAGGTAATGGCGGTGGTACAACTTATAGTTGTTATTATTGCTGCTATTGCACTGATAATACTAATAGTGCTTGCTATAACTCATCAAATAATGCATGTACTGGAAACGCTAACATAGCGGCTGGTAATTATAGTACAGTTTTAAATGGTTGTGCGAATTGTGTCAATGGAGCTGCCTCAAGTATTTTAGGCGGTGTAGGTAATAA
>Ga0207957_1000361_pt1 | contig 10727 bp, 15 predicted proteins | sample CryBogCBH27Jun07_FD_184603 | JGI IMG/M metagenome (GOLD analysis project Ga0207957, IMG submission 184603) | Freshwater microbial communities from Crystal Bog, Wisconsin, USA - CBH27Jun07 (SPAdes) | ecosystem: Environmental > Aquatic > Freshwater > Lake | place: Crystal Bog, Wisconsin, USA...
ACGATGGTTCTTCAGATTCTTAACGGAATGACGAAGAATGGTCATAAGGTCGGATTTGTATCGGCAGAGGAGTCTATTCATCAGGTTGCCTTTGCCTGTAAGCGTCTTGGTATTGAAGATGTCGGTATTTGTAACGAGTCTAATGCTAAGAAGATTATTAGTCTTATGAATGATGTCGATGTCATTGTCATTGACTCCTTTCACGCTGTCGATAAGAGTGGTATGGAAGAGAAGGAATTTATCGAGACTCTTATTAACCGTGCTAAGGAAACTGAGTGCGTTGTTTTGATTATCTGTCATTTGACTAAGGGTGGTGTTATTAAGGGTACGAATCTTTTGACGTATGCTGTTGATGTCAATATCTTTGTAGAGATTTCGGATGAGGATCCTGGTCTTCGTCGAATCTATTTTACGAAGAATCGCTTCGGTCCTGGTATTGACTATACCTGTGCGTTTACTAGTCGCGGGTATGACTTTACTGCGGCAAAAGCTGCAGAGAATACTTCAGGTAAGAATAAGAAAGCTGATAGGAAAGAAGAAGCTCGTAAGCAGATTCTTAGTATGGAGGGTAAGATCTCTATTGCTAACGTTTGTACGGCTTTGAATGTCGATGCCTCGCGTGCTGGATGGCTTCTTCGTGAGCTTACTACAGAAGGTAAGCTTAGTAAGAATAATCTCCGTGGAAATAAGTGCCGTTGGAGGGTAAATAAAGTCGAAGCAATTATAACTAAACACTAAAACTATGTCTGGCAAAGGATCAAAATCACGCGTAAGCGACACTAAAAAATATAAAGAGAACTTCCCTAAAGTTACCGGTAAAGTCGAAGGCTTTCTTAAGGTAAAAGGAAAGCTTGTAAAGAAATATTGAGAAGCTATACTCAATAATATGACACCGGAAAAATTTCAAGCACGAAATCATAAGCTTCGTTGTGATTTCTCTGACTACACAAATTACGAAAAGTCTTTTAGTCGTAAGCTTAGAGACTTTATGGACGATAAATTTGGTATTCGTAATGTATGGGATATTCTTCCTTTTAGATGGAGGATGCGTTACTACGACAACATTCGACCAATTTTTGCACCGCAGAATAAGCGTTATCGTAAAGCAATTCCACGTACGTGGGTTGATACATCACATCTTATTGAGATTGTAAATTTTGAATTTGTTAAAGGGTTTTATGAAGGTGAATATCTTCACGGTCATACAGATTGGGAAGGTACGGGTGAGCATGCAGTTCAGTTTGCTAAATGGCTTGAATCTGCCTATGATTATATTACTATTGAACGGCCACAGTTAGAGAAGGATATGAATAATGCATATCCGCCTCTACGACCGATGGAAGAATGGTTTGAAGAGACAGATGAAACACATAACGGTAAAAAGCTCTTTAGAATGAAAGAACGTACAGAATCTTATGAAGAACTTTATGGAGAGGTAAATCGTCTTGAGCAACTTATTCAAGATAAAGATAGTGAAATCTTGACACAACTTATTAAGTATCGTCACTTCTTTTGGAGTTAATTTTTACGAGCTACGGGTCGGTACACCGTTAAGGACGCGGATTTGGCTGTAGACCAAATTACCGAAAGGTAGGGCTAGGTTCGATTCCTAGACGGCCCAAGCTCTCTTTTTGTTACGATTTACAAGGGTATAAACTAAATTGTAGATCTCTGTAGCGTGCTTTTTGGTAAACCCACCGCTTCCAAGATTTATAGTTACTAATTCTATACCACGCTCATGACATATATTTGTTTTTTGCTTATCACGATCCTGTATTTTGGTGAGTGTATTTTCACCATATATCGGGAGATAGTGAAATATACCGTTTAGCTCGAACGCCATTCGCAGAGCAGGTATAAAGATATCAAGTTCTAACCCTATTGTATTTTTATCGTTAAATATAAAATCGATATCAGGAAAATCGTTTATAAGTCGCGAAGAGATATATTTTTCTATCTTGGATCGAGATTGTCCACCTCTCGTATGTGCGAAGACATGTAATTTGAGAAATAAGCTTCTGCAGCTTCGCGAACAAAACTTCGATGTTTTTTTCTCTGCCTTATAATTACTGCTGCAACGCTTACAGACTTTGTTGTATTTTCTACTGCGTTGCTTCCAACAATCATCACTACAAAATAATCGATTATGTTTTGAAACAAACTCAACTCTACACACTTTACAATGTTTTATATTTTGCGTAGGCTGCTTAATAATTTTCGGTTTGCTCGAGCAACACATACATTTAAATTTTGCTCGTCGTATCCAGTTCGCAACCTTAAAAACCACCCCGCAATCACTACAAATTACATCTTTTCTGCAACCTCTTATTTTATTGTTAAAGATTGCCGCGCATGCGTGACTACAAAATTTTTTCTTCCATTTTCCTATTAAAGGTTGCTTGCATTCGACGCATTTCATATAATAATATTTAATGTTTTACATATGTAAATCTTTTATATATAACAGTGAGTCCTTCTCTGCCCACCATTCTTATAAAAGAAGAATAAATATTTAGTGCTATGACTCTTTTTGATAACACACCGCACTACGGTACCGCTCCAAAGATAGATCGCAATATTATTAAATGGAGTGGATATTACACGACTTCAGAAGAAGCACAAAAATATCTTGAAGAACAAACCAAACAATTTGCAGTCACAGAAAATAAACTTGTCGTGAGTTCAAAAAAGGAACTTGTAAATAGACATTTCAAAGGTTATTTTCTCTATCAATTTTGTGTTGTTTTAACTGAAAAACGATAATGAACTTTAAAGCACTATTTGAAAAATTACTTACCGAGCACATGCACTCTAAACAGAAGGCAGGCTATGTGGCTCATCCCGTTAATGGTCATCGTTGCGATGTTTGCACAATGTGGAGACCACCAAATAAATGTTCTGCTGTATTTGGTGTTATTAAGCCTGATGGTTGGTGTAAATGGTGGAAGAGAACACATAGAAAGGATCGAAAGTAATGAAAGTTTTTCTCGATATGGATGGATTGTTAGCTGATTTGTTTAGTGCTGTCAGCTTTAAACTTTATAACAAACCATATAAGCAATTAACACTTGAAGAAAAAACTATAGCAAAAAAAATCTGGTATGATAGAGATCATTTTATTGAAAATTTTGGTGATGTAGAAGAATTCTTTGCTACGTTACCGTTATTTGGTAAGAATGGTGAATTGACAAAAGAGATTATTAATGTTGTTGTGAAAGAATTCGGTGGATATAATATTTGTTCACACCCTGCTGGCATTGATTCTAAAGCGTCAGAGAACGGTAAACGTATTTGGATACATAAACACTTAAATCCATTACCTGATGAAATGTACTTTCCACAGAGTAAAGCTCAATACGCTACAACAGATAGTAAACCGAATATACTTATTGATGATTTTCCACCGTATATAAAGGCCTGGAGAGATGCCGGTGGTATTGCTATAGAAATGCGTACTGATAGTTTTAATAATATACAACAAGTTAAGAATTTTCTTACAACTGAACTTAATAAAGCTAAAAAACGAATAGACAATAAAATACCAACTTTTAAACAATATGCTAATAAAGCAATTAATAATACATTAAAGTAATTGCATTTATTTATAGTTTTTTACTCATATTTGCTTTTGCTTGCGGGCTAAATCCTAAACACCATCCTTTATCAAGCCATAAATTTAGATTATCGGGAGACACTCTTTTTTGTTCCATTGTTAATGGAAAATATATACTTTTATAACCTTTTCCGTGTGTAAATGGTTGCCAACCCTGAGCACTCATTTGTTCTACTAATTCTAGCTTAACAAATTTATGTTTTCCTGTTTTAGGATCATGCATACGTAAGCTATTCTTTTTTGCTTCTGAGTTTTTTTGCTTGTGCTCTTTACTTTGTATTTTTGTTTTACCTGATAAAGACATTTTTTGTATTGCATCAGGTTTAAATCCTAATATCCAGCCTTCTTCGATATACTTTTCGATATCTTCGGGCTTTACTTTTGTTTGTTGATTTGTTATCGGATTATGGATAACTTTTTTATTTCTGCTCGAAAAGTGTAAATTAACACGTCTTATGTGATCAAATCCGCCTCTACCTCCTTCCTTTATATTGTAACATTGTTTATTTTTTACAAGCTCTTCCGTTACTAATTCTTTTTCTTTTTTATAAGCATCAGATTTCTTTGTATATACATGTAAAATTTCCTTATTAAAATTTTCAATACCATATTTAGCTATAGCAGCTTTTATTAACTTACCAGATCCATAGTAATCGTCATGAATGTTTTCAGTTTGATGTACACCTATATAAAATTTTCCGTTGATTTTATTGGTAATACAATATAATATATAGAAATGAGCCATTACAATAATATTTATGCTCGACTATTTGATAATAGTGTCAAACAGCAACAGAAAGTGAGGGTATCTCTATAGGCATGTTTGATACAATCTTGGTTAAAAAAGCTTTACCTCTTAATAAAGAGCTTAAAGCTATAACGGATATTAAGTGGGAAGAGTTTGACTTTCAAACTAAAGATTTAGAGAACACCATGTCGACATACGAAATTACTAAGACCGGTAAGCTTCGTTATCTTAAGGTAACACGTGAATGGGTTGATGATGAGGGAGCCTTCCTCAAAGGATACATGAAAGAGGTATCTTCAGAATGGTTTGATACAAAACATACCGGTAAAATAAGATTTTATCACAATTTTTCTACCAATAAAAGCAATCGTAATATTTTTTCAGATGTTTTGGAAAACGAAACAGATCTCGATGGATATGATTGGTGGGTAGAGTTTGAAGCTGAGTTTGTTAAAGGTAAGCTTACAGAAATCAAACTTGTAAAAACTGAAAAAGAGTCTGCTAAAATCCGCATATTAAGAAATATTGAATGGGCTAAGGAGCTTAAACAAAAAGAAGCTTCTATCTATCGTAAAACGATAAAATTTTTACGCAAGTTTAAAATTTACTGTAATACAATTAGTTTTTTGTTAAAAGCAAATACAGCTATCTCTAACAGGATTAGTTGGGTATTGTATAGACTTTGATTTGATCTTTGATAAATAATTTTGGGGGCGTACTGGCTTCGACTTATACTTGAAGTTTGTATTGCACGTAGTGGTTAATCGAAGGGCCACTATGTGCTGGTATTCCCTTTAGGGTAAAATAATTATTAATCTGCTATAAATAATATTAGCAGATTACTATGACTATAAAAGAAAAAATTATTGCTGACTTTAAAAGTGGTGTATCAATACGTAAAATACAAAAAAACGTTAATATACCATTTGGTCAAATAAAACTTCTTTTATGGGACGAAAAACTCTACGAACCTATTAATTTAAATGATACTGTAGTATGCAAAGGATGCGGTCAAAAAAACATAAAAAACAGCTTTACGAGATTAGAAATTGTGAATGCTAGTTATTCATGTAAAAATTGCAAAGCGTTGCATACAAACAAACATCAATTAAAAAAATTTGGTCTAGATGAAGAGCAATATAACAAAATATTACTTCAACAAAATAATTGCTGTGCAATCTGTAAAACAGATATCGGACATTATTCGAAAAGTAATAAAAAGTGTAGATTAGCTGTTGATCACGATCATAAAACAGGCAAAGTCAGAGGTTTATTGTGTAATAGCTGTAATAGAGCATTAGGGTTACTAAAAGATTCTATTACAAATTTACATAGTGCAATAGTTTACCTTAAAGGGAGTATCAGCACTGAAAAAATCGATTAAAACATAAATGCAAAGACTAATGTCAAAGCAATCCTCGCCAAGGTAAAGAAGGCAGTCAACACAATCACAGAGTTCTGTCTCTGTGACGAAATGGCTCCTCTCGCTATCGCTGCCTAAGGAACCAAAAGTAGATCCTATTAAAGCTTTTGGAAAAATAATAGGTAAGGTAGGACTTGTGATACCTAAAAATTAAGTGCAAGCGGTGGTATGTGGTCGTTATTCACACATACAGGTAGGACTCTAAACATGGATAGGTCGCTGGTGCCTGGTTACCTTTAGTCAACCAAAGTACGAAAGCCGGCTAAGCGTGTAGAGATGCAAATAGAACAGTATAAACACAGGGGTTCGATCAACAAGCAGGTCGACTTATCTAGCAATAGATAATGTATAAATTGGAAGAATTCAGTGAAACCTAAATTGCGAAAGTAATATGGCAATACTGAGCCGAGCCTAGAAATAGGAAGGTGCAGAGACTACCGGAGTACCGGCTAGAGCATCCAACATCCGCAAGGATGAAGATATAGTCCACGCTTTAGTGAAAATTAAAGATTAAGTGTCCCCTCGCCTCCACCAATTTGACCCAGATCTTAAGATCTGGGTCTTTTTGTTTGTTAATCCTCGACTCCTCTCGTCTCCAGACATAAATAATATAAATGAAAACATGCGATATTTGTAATGAAAATTTTTCAAATATTAGATCGTACGCTAATCATATTAGATGGACGCATAAAAAAGTAGATTATAAAAGACAGCAATGCTCTTTCTGTGAAAAAAATTTAAGAGCAGAAAATTTTAATAAGCATATTAATGTATGTAGTAAAAATCCTGTTAATATAAAACCTTGTAAAAATTGCAATAAATCAGTTAAAAGTATTTACGAAACATTTTGTAGCTTAAATTGCAGTGCATCTTATAATAATACCCATAAAACTCATGGTACGAGACGATCAAAATTAGAAGTCTGGTTAGAAGATAAATTAATATTTGAATATCCAAATTTACAATTTATGTTTAATAAAAAAGATGCTATTGAATCTGAATTAGATATTTTTATACCACAATTAAATATCGCGTTTGAAATTAATGGAATTTTTCATTATAGGAATATACATGGGTCTACCTTACTTAAACGAATACAAAATAACGATGTACTAAAACAAAAAGCTTGCAAAGAAAGGAATATTAGTCTATATTCTATAGATACATCGTCACTTTCAACTTTTAACGAAAAGGCGGCGATACCATTCTTTAATAATATAAAAGAAATAATAGATAATTTTTTGGGGAATTAGTTTAGTGCTAAAACACCGCATTTGCACTGCGGGGTCAAGGGTTGAATTCCCTTATTCTCCACCAATTTTTTATTAAATATTAAAGTACATGTCACGTACTTTTTTTATCTTTATGATATGTATGGTATTACTATTTGTAGTGCCTTCAAATATATCTCTTTCTCGTGATACAGCACCACTTGAGAATCCTGAAACAGCTATTGAGAAAGAACCAAATTCTTGCTTTGTATCAGCATTACTTTTTAAAGAAACTTTTGATAGATACGGTATATGGTCAAGAATTGTAAAGGTTTTATTTACAGTTCCGAGTGAGCATACCAATCATATCTACGGACATATGTTTGTTGAATACATATATCCTAAAAATAGTACTAATCTCTGGATATATGATAATACAGGTTCATGGAAAGCAGATATTAGTATAAAAGATAACCCAGCAGCGTTAGCTAAAAAGGTATTTGAAGATAACGGTGATGATTTTGTTATAGATAAAGCGAATTTCTTTGGAAACAATTAAATATTTGTATGGCATCCACACGCTTAAGTCATACACTCGATGTCGCTAAAGGTAAAATACCTGCAGGTGGACCTAAGCGTTCAAATGAATGGCCAAAGGTTCGTAAAGAGCATCTTAAAAATCATCCTAAATGTGAAGTATGCGGTGATACCCATCAACTTAACGTTCACCATATTAAACCATTTCATTTACACCCTGAACTAGAACTTGATCCAAATAATTTGATAACATTGTGTGAATGTGCAAGTTATGGAATTATTTGCCATTTACTTGTCGGTCATTTAGGTGATTATAAAAACATTAATCCAAATTCCGTAGAAGATGCAAAGATTTGGAACGCTAAATTAAAAGAAGAACATTTTGAGAAATAGCTTGCCCAATCTGGTGCTTGGTGTTAATATAGATAAATAAATGCTCTGTTAGTTAAATGGTATAACTTCGCCTTTGTAACGCGAAATTGTCAGTTCGATTCTGACACGGAGCTCCATTTTCAATTGTAAAAGTCCGTAGTGTAATTGGTAGCATAATTCTCTCCAAAAGAATAGGTCAAAGTTCAAGTCTTTGCGGATTTGTTGCAATACGGGTTCAAAAATATGATGGTATGCCATAAATATTCGTATGATAGAATATAATATAGAGCAATATAACAAAAATAAGGCAAAAACAAATCTTATTGATATAAAATGCCCTACGTGTAAAAATAATTTTAAATGTACACGCTTATTACTACAACGTGCGCTAAACGGTAAGCGGTTAAAATTTTGTTCAACATTATGCGCATCAAAAGCAAGAAGAGTTAAAAGAACCATTAAAATATGCTTAGAGTGCAGCAAAGAGATAGTAAGTAAGCCATCAGAAAATAAAATATACTGCAACCATAAATGCGCTGCTACTGCTAGCAACCGTAAAAGAAGCGAGGTAGTTCGTATAAAAAATACTTTTACGTGTATTACCTGTAATAAAATATGTTATAGTGAGCCAGCTAAACTTAATAAAAGAAAATTTTGTTCGAATGCTTGTAGATCTAAAACAAAAAAGGAAATACTATGCTGCTATTGTAATAAACTATTTTCGCAAACGTCAAAAAAAAGTAAATTTTGTAGTGGGGTATGTCGCAATAAAGTTAACAACCAAAATATTAAAGGTAATCGTAGCAAGGCTGAAATATTGCTTGAAAATACAATAACACAAACTTTTCCTGATTTGATTGTACTATATAATGACCGTAAAATGCTTAATGGTTTAGAGTTAGATGTATATATACCATCATTAAATCTTGCAATTGAATGGAATGGTATATTCCATTACAAACAAATTAAAGGTAGCCTTTTAGAACGATATAACATAAAAGATAGACAAAAGTTAAAACTATGTAAACAATTAGGTATTAAATTAATAGTTGTGAAAGATTTAACATCACACAATGCGTTTATAAAAATAAAAGTAAAACAGGTTGCAACTATTTTACACAAAATGCTTGCAAAAAAGAAATAAACAAGCTATTATATAAATAAATTTAACAGTAATCGGCAAAACCCTCTCTACAATTATTGTATGTATGGAACCGGTTCGTCGTAAGTTCATACAAAACTAATACATAATGAAGGACGCTTCAAGTTTTTAGGACAAAGGAACTCACAAAATTTTACTTGCCACATCCTTATTCAGACACTATATTAAAAGAATAAGAATTGATCTTTGATAGAAAATTTTAACGCAGGGTGGACAAACGGTTAAGTCGTGTGGCTCATAACCACAAGATTCCGGGTTCGATTCCCGGCCCTGCCAAATTTAACACTCTCACGTTGTAGGCCACTACGTCCGTGAGAGGGGTAAGGCTGAGTTGTCCGTTGGTGTGTTAGTAAGTCTTATTCAAGTTAGGGGAGCCAAATGCCTTGGTAAGCTTTGATCCTAACAGTTTAGTAAACACGGAATTAGACGGTGTACTTGGCTCCATGCCGAGGCCCGTTGAAGCTTGAGACAAATACTAGTATAAAGCTCAATACATAACCTTTAATTTCTTTAGCAATGCTACCAGTTGCCGGTCTCAAGTCCGGAAAGGAGTCGCTCTCCCTAAAATGCAGAGAGATAAAGAAATAGAAAAGCAGAGTTCGAACTCACCCTTACTACCCTGATCAGGTGGTAAGGGTTTTTTCTTGCTATAATTTTTATTTGATTATATACTATTAATCATGAATCTGGTATTAACAGTCGATTTTGACGACACGCTTTTCTCCGATCCTACAACGAGTAGTTCCGGAGGATTGTGGATTCCTACTGGAGCGAGTGCTGAACCTGTTGTTCGTGTACATAATCTTGTAAGAGAGAAAGCAAAAGAAGGATTTGATATTCATGTCGTAACATTCCGTAGGAAAGAATATATCTCTGAATGTTGGGATCTTATTAAGCTTTACGAACTTCCAATTATATCGGTCGTCTCTACTGAAGGTAAGAATAAAACCCCGTTTCTCAAAGAGCTCAATAGTTCTCTCCATATTGACGATAGTGTTGAAGTATGTCTGTTAGCTCAACAAGCAGGTATTGATGTACTTCTTGTGGATTGGAACCAAAAGGATTGGAATTGTACAGCTGAACTCTTTAATAAAATATGATTATTAATAAAATCTGGCGTGTTTGGGCAAAAGCTCTAGGAGATAAAGCAGGTAAGCACGATAGAGAAGCAGATGCTATTGCTACCGTGCGTACTTTGATTGTCCTTGTGTATATCATTACAAACTTCTTTATTGTAGCCGGTGTTATCCGGCACTGGTAAAAAAATTCCTGGAATTCCAAAAATAATTCTTGAATTCATTCTTTAGTGCCTGTAATATAAAAGAGTCATGAGTACAACAACACTAGATAAGTTCGTCGCTAAGAGTAACGACATTCGCCAGACACTGCAGGGCTATACCCTCGCCCCTCTGGATATTGAGTCCATCGAGAAGAACGGAAACAACTTCTCTTATAACAATAATCGTCTATCAAGCACTTCCTTGAAGAGTCTTCTTGGAGTTCTTGGTGTCAAGGATCAGCTTGTCAACGAGATTAAAGATGATAGTTCACAGTGGGCACCACTTCACAATGCTCTTACGAACATTAAGAAGAACAAGCGTGTTACTGCGGTTGTTAACAACCATAATCAGGAGATTGTTAATCTCTTTGATCGTCCTATT
>Ga0207957_1000362_pt1 | contig 10715 bp, 11 predicted proteins | sample CryBogCBH27Jun07_FD_184603 | JGI IMG/M metagenome (GOLD analysis project Ga0207957, IMG submission 184603) | Freshwater microbial communities from Crystal Bog, Wisconsin, USA - CBH27Jun07 (SPAdes) | ecosystem: Environmental > Aquatic > Freshwater > Lake | place: Crystal Bog, Wisconsin, USA...
CTTCAACCGCGCGCGAGGTTAGTTTTAGAAAGCCAAATTTTTTTGTGTCTTTTGTCTTTGTCGCATTAAACCAACTCTCGAGCGATGGTGTGGCAGTCCCCATCAAGATTGGAATGTTTTCGGACTTGGCACGGAATATTGTGACGTCTCTCGCGTGATAGCGCAAACCTTCTTGTTGTTTGAATGAGGCGTCATGCTCTTCATCAATGATGATGAAAGCTAAATTTGGCATGGGTGTAAAAACACTCAAACGCGTTCCAATCACAATTTGAGCTGTACCCTCTTTCGCAAGTCGCCAATGCGTTAGACGTTCATTTTCAGTTAAGTGGCTATGAAGTGTCACAAGTGTATATTTTTCAAAACGCGATCTAAAGCGACTCTCGAGCTGCGGTGTTAAATTAATTTCAGGCACCAATACTAATACTTGTGCGTGCTCTTTTTTTAACGCTTCTTCGATTAAACGGATATAGACTTCAGTTTTACCACTCCCTGTGATGCCATAGAGTAACCAAGCCTTAAAAGCTTTGTTTGTTTTTGTAATTTCATTGAATGCTTTTTGTTGATCAAGATTTAATGAGGGAATAGGTGCTTGTGTATAAACTTGATCGTCTAATGTCACTTCCTCTTTTTCAATCCAACCCATTTCATCCAGCGTTTCGATGGATTTTTTCCATGAACTACTAATAGAACGAAGACTTGCTTCATCAAGTTGATTGGCATCAATTAATGCCATCACGATGCGTTTTAAAATCGTTTGACGTGGTGGTAATTGATCCACACCTAATTCAATGGCTTTATGGGTTAAGCGATAAAGATATTTTTTCGCCATCGCCTTGGTATTTAATTTTTTTAATCGAGATGGCACAGCGGACAAAATCGTTTGCCCTAAAGGATAGTGATAATACTGACTACAGAATTGAAAAAGCTTAAAACTTTGTTCATCGAAAATTACTTCGGGATCAAGACGAATGATGGACTTTAATTTTTTAGATTCAATTGCGGTGGTATCAGAAATGCCGACCACGACACCGATCATTTTGCGAGCGCCAAAAGGCACCACCACATACTGGCCAATCTGCGTATTGGGTTGATCTGTTCTGTAGTCAAACACTCGATCGAGCGGCACGTCGAGGGCGACTTTGAGAATATGAAGTGCGTCAGTCATGGTGTTAGTTTTTAGGGGGAGTCCATCAATTCTAAGTTAAAATAAACGCTTTAAACGTTACCTATCATTCTAAGACGTGAAATCACATCTTCTACAATTATTGTTGCCCGTTGCACAATCCATACATCCTGAGATTTTAGCGAATTCTATTCAATTAGATCGCCCTAAATCAATCGAGCATGGTGATTTTTCGAGTAATTTAGCGATGATGTTGGCCAAGCCTTTGAAAAAAAATCCACGTGAATTAGCAACCCTCATTATTGAGAAGTTACCTCTCTCACCCTTTATTGAAAAAGTCGAGATTGCTGGTGCGGGTTTTATTAATTTTTACTTGAGCGAAAAAGCACGTACCTTCATTATCCATGAGATTTTAAAAAATCCTGAAGCTTACGGACAAAATACTTCGGGTCATGATGAAAAAGGTAAATCTCAAAAAGTCCAAATCGAATTTGTATCAGCAAACCCTACAGGGCCTCTTCATGTCGGACATGGCCGAGGGGCTGCAATTGGAGATTCACTAGCGAGACTTCTCAAATTTAATGGCTGGGATGTCACGCGCGAATTTTATTACAACGACGCGGGTGCGCAAATTGATAACCTCACAAAATCAGTCCATGCAAGATGTCACAATATGGATCCCTCAGATCCTGCATTTCCTGAAGATGGTTATCGTGGTGAATACATTGTGGAAATCGCGAATGCTTTTTTAAATAAAGAAAATATTGAATGCGAGGGCAAAACGATTCATGCGTCAGGAAATATTGACGACTTGGAATCCATTCGACAGTTTAGTGTGGCTTATTTAAGACACGAGCAGGATCAAGATTTAAACGCATTCCACATTAAGTTTGATGTTTTCACGCTCGAATCTTCTTTCTACCAAAATGGTCAGATTGAAAAGGTTGTAGCGTCTCTGATTAAAAATGGATTTACCTATGAAGAAGACAATGCGCTCTGGTTAAAAACGACAGAGTTTGGTGATGATAAAAATCGTGTCATGAAAAAATCAGATGGCAGCTATACCTACTTCATTCCGGATGTGGCCTATCACCTTAATAAATGGGAGCGCGGATTTAAGCGCGTGATTAACGAGCAAGGCTCGGATCACCACAGCACCATTACAAGGGTAAGAGCAGGGCTTCAATCATTAAAACTTGGCATTCCTGAAACCTATCCTGAATATGTACTCCATCAAATGATTACCGTGATGAAGGGTGGGGAAGAAGTCAAACTCTCAAAACGTGCGGGTAGTTATGTGACACTTCGCGATCTGATTGATGAAGTGGGTTGTGATGCGACACGCTATTTTCTAGTGGCACGTAAGCCTGATTCACAGCTCGTGTTTGATATTGATCTAGCCAAAACACAGAACTCTGATAACCCTGTGTATTACATTCAATATGCGCATGCGCGTATTGCGGGTGTTTTAAAACAATGGGGTGGCGATGTTAATAAATTAGTAAGCGTTAATATTGATCAACTTAAGTCTTCACAAGAATTGATTCTTATTAAACGCTTAAGTGAATTCCCGGAAATGGTGTTACATGCAGGTGTCGAATTAGCGCCGCATGCCATTGCAAACTACTTAAAAGACTGTGCGGCAGACCTTCATAGCTATTATAATGACACTAAGTTTTTGGTTGAGAATGAAGATGAAAAGCTAGCGCGCTTAAGTCTCATTCGTGCGACACAAATTGTATTAAAAAATGGTCTAGATCTTCTCGGCGTCAACGCTCCGGAAAAAATGTAGTTTAAAAGGTGAATATGGAAAAGGGTAAATCAGGTAGTTCTTTTGTGAATGGCCTCTTTATGGGCATTCTAGTTGGCATCGGCTTATCGATTGGTATTACTGTGTTTATTACCAACGGTAAAAGTCCTTTTGTAGCCAAAGATACGAATGGGGCTTGTATCGAGATCCAAGGTGCAAAACCTGAGAATGATGCATCGAATAATGCCATACAAGATCAACCGACTAAGTTTGATTTCTATAATATCCTGCCTAATGGGGACAAAGATATCTCAGACCGAGAAGCAACTCAGGCCCTAAAAAATCCGGCGAGCATCCCACAAAAAGAAGTCTACTTCTACCAGGTGGGTGCATTCAATTCGGATAAGGATGCGGATAACACCAAAGCAAAATTGGCACTTTTAGGATTTGAAGCTGTCGTACTAACAGCCCCTGCACAAAATAATGATGTGATACATAAGGTGCGTGTAGGTCCTATGACTGATGATGCACAAATCATGAAAATAAAAAATGATCTCATTAAGAACGGCTTTAAACCTGTCTTGGTGAAAGCGTCACTGAATAATACAAATTCAAATAATTAAGGAAATGTTTATGAAAAAAATCTTGATTCTCTTCTTAATACTTTTTACTTCAGTCTCTTTTGCGGGTGAACCTGAAGTCGGTGTTAACTTTGATAAGACCGTACAAATTATTCCTACGGACAACAAAGATAAAATCGAAGTGACTGAACTCTTTTGGTACGGATGCATTCACTGCTACCAAATGGATCCAATCTTAAGTGACTGGGTTAAAAAATTACCTAAGGACGTTTACTTTAAACGCATACCTGCGATTCCACGTCCTGAATGGGCTCCCATGGCACGTGCATTCTATGCGATGGACACACTAGGTGTGGGCGACAAACTTCATACCGCGATATTTGATGCGGTGCATAAAGAGCACTCACTTAACCCAGCGGACGAAAAAGCGATCCTACAATGGGTGACATTAAAATCAGGTCTTGATCGCAAAAAAGTCGAAGATGCTTTCAATTCATTCTCGATGAATGCTTCTTTAAATAAAGCCGCGCAAGTTTTTAGAGCATCAGGTGCAACAGGTGTGCCAACACTCATGATCGATGGCAAATACATCACTTCAAGTACGATGGCGGGTGGCAATAATGAAGCGCTCCAGATTGCTGACTTCATCATCAACAATGTCAGAAAAGATCGCAATAAAAAATAACACTTTAAAAGTCTTTATCACCGGTGCCACAAGTGGCATCGGTGAATCTATGGCCCGTCAGTATGCAAATCAAGGTGCTACCTTAGGATTAGTTGGACGACGCACAGAACTTCTCACAAAAATAAAATCAAAAATTAAAACGCCTTGTGACATTTATGCAGTTGATGTTACTGATCAAAAAGCACTTCAAAAAGCGGCAAACCACTTCATCAAAAAATATGGGGCTCCCGATATTGTGATTGCTAACGCAGGGGTGAGCACAGGAACCCTTGCAGGTGAAAAAGAGGATCTCCATACATTTAAACGCGTGATCGAGATTAACTTATTTGGTGTGATTCATACCTTTCTCCCCTTTATTGAAGCATTTAAAAAGAAGAAGTCAGGTCAATTAGTCGGCATTGCAAGTGTGGCTGGCATTAGAGGCTTACCGGGATCAGGAGCATACAGCACTTCAAAGGCAGCGCTCATTAATTATCTAGAAAGTTTACGTATTGAAATGAAACCTTTTGGGATTCATGTCACAACGATTGCGCCGGGATACATTCATACACCCATGACTAAACATAATCGCTATGCGATGCCTTTTATTTTGAATGTTGACGTTGCGGTGTCACGTTTTATGAAAGCTATTCAAAACAAAAAAGGGTTTGTGATTATTCCTTGGCAAATGAATATGGTGGGCACGCTCATGAAGCTCTTGCCTTCATCTCTATGGGACTTTTTAGCTAAGGGTGGTCCTAAAAAAATTAGAAAAATGATTCAGTAACTACCTAATATCCGAATATACGTTAAACGAAAATTTAAACCATTCATCAAACAAAGGACCCTCAATGGAATTCGATCAAAAAGAAGAAACACCTTTTAATCTGCCTGAAAAAAAAGAGGCTGACAAAAAAACACTCGCTATATATGTCATCACAGGATTAATTTCGGTGAGTTCTCTCATCTATGGTTACGCGAGTTATCAATCTACATACTTCAAAGATGCTGAAATTAAAAAACTTAAATCTGATTTAGATGAAGCCAACATTAAATTACAGCGCATTGATATGCTTGAAAACCAAGTGAAAGAATTGGAGGCTTCATTAGCAACGAAAGCGGCTCCAAAACCAGAACCGAAAAAAGAAACGAAACCTGCAGCTAAAAAAGAAGTCAAAAAAGTTGTGCCTGCGAAAAAACCTTTAAAGAAAACAAAAGCACCCGCAGTCAAAGCAAAAGAAAAGAAGCCACTTAAAAAATAATACTTAAAAATTAGAAAAGACACTTATGACCACACATACACTTTATAGCCCATATCAATTAGGTAACTTAACGCTTAATAATCGTTGTGTCATGGCACCCTTAACGCGTAATCGCGCTAATGAGAACCGCGAGCCTGTCGACATGAACGTAACCTATTATGAACAACGCGCAACAGCAGGTTTAATTATCGCGGAAGCCACACAAATTTGTCCTGAAGGTCAGGGCTATATTTCAACACCGGGTATTTATTCTGAAGGTCAAATTCAGGGCTGGAAAAAAATCACCGACGCTGTACATAAAAAAAGTGGAAAGATTTGTCTACAACTGTGGCATGTGGGCCGTATTTCACATAGCGAATTATTACCGAATAACATGGCACCTCAAGCACCATCAGCAATCAGGGCAAAAGCCAAAACATTTAATAGCAAAGGTTTGGTTGATGTATCAGAGCCTCAAGCACTTGAAGTTGACGAAATTAAATCGCTCACCAAGCAATATGCCAAAGCCGCATTAAATGCAGAAAAAGCTGGATTCGATATGATCGAAGTGCATGCGGCAAACGGATATCTCATTGATCAATTTTTAAGAGATAAAACAAATCATCGGGCAGATCAATATGGAGGCTCGATTGAAAATCGTGCGCGATTTTTATTAGAGGTGATCGATGAGATTATTAAAGTCTATCCAGCGAATTTAATAGGTTGCCGTATTTCACCTGCATCGACATTTAATGACATTGATGACTCTGATCCACAAAGCTTATATAGCTATGTCGTTACTGAATTGGGCAAACGAAAATTAGCTTATCTACATATCATTGAAGGCGAAACAGGTGGAAAACGTGATGCCAATCCGAAAGTGAATTTTGCTGAATTGAAAAAACTTTTCAAAGCACATGGCGGCATGAATATCATGACGAATAATGGTTACAACAAAGCGATGGCAGAAAGTGCCATTGAAAATCATGAAGCAGATCTTGTCGCTTTTGGTGTGCCTTTTATTGCGAATCCAGATTTAGTGAAACGATTAGAAAATAATTATCCGCTTAATACGCCAGATCAAAAATCATTCTATGGTGGCACTGAAAAAGGTTATACCGATTACCCTTTTTATAGCGCTTAAGTACTTTTCTTCTTTGTAGATTTTTTAAGGGTAGTCTTTTTAGGTTCTTCACCTAGATGAAGGTCGACATCTTTCACTAGGCTCTTAAATTCATCTGTAAAAGTAATTTTTTTAGGCGTCGTCTTTTGGCCATACATGGATATGGCAGTAAAGATGATGCTATATAAAAGAATGACGGTGACCACCACAGTGGTCTCAAAAAAATAATCACGTACTAAATTGAGTACGGGATCTAACCATACCCAGCCTTGTTTCACTTGATACGTTAAATTGTCCGCCCAGATTGATTGAACCGTGTGTAAATACTCAAATAAAGCCGTCATGTTTAACCTTTTTCATATTCACCAAATTATAAGTGAATTCCCTATCCAGAAAAGACAAGCCTCAAATAAAAGAGGTAAAATATAGCTTTAAATTCAACTAATTATTATGAAAATCACAGTTATTGGTACAGGATATGTAGGTTTAGTCGGGGCTGCATGTTTAGCTGAGGTAGGCAATCATGTATTAGGTCTTGATGTGAATCCAGAGAAGATTCGAATTCTAAAAGAGGGTGGTATTCCTATTCACGAACCTGGGCTTTTAGAAATTGTGCGTCGTAATGTGGAAAACGGACGCCTTTCTTTTACTACAGATATCGAAGAAGCCGTACATTTTGGTGAAGTGCAATTTATTGCGGTAGGTACACCGCCTGATGAAGATGGCTCTGCTGATCTTCAATACGTCACAGAAGCCGCTCGTAACATCGGTCGCTTTATGACAAATGAAAAAGTGATTGTAGACAAATCCACTGTGCCTATTGGTACGGGTGACAAAGTCAAAGCGGCTGTCGCTGAAGAATTAAAGAAAAGAAATGTCGACATTCATTATAGCGTTGTCTCTAATCCTGAATTTTTAAAAGAAGGTGCTGCAGTAGAAGATTTCATGCGTCCTGATCGTATTGTAATTGGCACTGAAGATCCCAAAGCGATTGAAGTCATGAAACAAGTCTATGCACCTTTCCAAAGAAATCACGAACGACTCGTAGTAACCAATTTAAGAAGTGCTGAGCTTATTAAGTATGCAGCCAACTCCATGTTAGCGACACGTATTAGCTTCATGAATGAATTAGCAAACCTAGCTGAAATTGTGGGTGCTGATATCGAGATGGTAAGACAAGGTATCGGTTCTGATCCGCGTATTGGTTATCACTTTTTATACCCGGGTTGTGGTTACGGTGGCTCATGTTTTCCAAAAGATGTAAAAGCTTTAATTAAAACTGCTAAAGATGTAGCAGGTTTTGATTTGAAGTTGTTGAAAGCTGTTGAAGAAGTGAATGATCTTCAGAAATACGTCTTACCTAAAAAAATTAAAAAACAATTGGGTGACAATTTAAAGGGTAAACATTTTGCATTGTGGGGTTTAGCTTTCAAGCCTAATACGGATGATATGAGAGAAGCTTCAAGTCGTGTCCTTATTAGTGAACTCATTAAAGCAGGTGCCACGATCACCGCTTATGATCCCGTTGCCATGGATGAGGCTAAACGTATATTCAAGGATGAAAAACATTTATCTTTTGTAGACACACAAGACGATGCACTTAAAAATGCAGATGCACTCGTCATCGTGACCGAATGGACAGAGTTTAGAAGTCCCGATTTTGCTTTAATTAAATCTTCACTTAAAGCGCCTTTCATTTTTGACGGTCGAAATCTTTATGATCCTAAAGCAGTTCGCTCACTTGGATTTAATTACTTCCCTATTGGACGTTAAATGAAAATCTTGGTGACAGGTGTAGCCGGTTTTATTGGCATGCATAGCGCCAAGAAACTCCTTGATGACGGTCATGAGATTATTGGTATCGACAATCTCAATGACTATTACGATGTCACTTTAAAAAAAGATCGGCTTAAAACATTAGAAAGCTATAAAAATTTCAAGTTTTTAAAGCTCGACATTAAAGATCAAAAAGATGTACTCGATCTTTTTAAAAAAGAATCGCCGAAACGTGTTCTCCATTTAGCAGCACAAGCAGGGGTTCGTTATTCCATAGAAAATCCTTATGTCTATATCGATTCCAACATTCAAGGCTTTATTAATATCTTGGAAGGTTGTCGTGCAATCAAAACTGAACATCTTGTCTTTGCAAGTAGCTCGAGTGTCTATGGCGGAAACGAGAAAGTGCCTTTCAGTGAACATGATAATGTCGATCATCCGGTAAGTCTTTATGCGGCCACTAAAAAAGCAAATGAATTGATGGCTCATACCTATAGTCATCTTTATCAAATCCCTACAACAGGATTACGTTTTTTTACAGTCTATGGCCCATGGGGAAGGCCTGATATGTCACCTATGTTATTTACAAAAGCTATTTTGGCTAATGAACCTATCAAGGTATTTAATCATGGCGATATGATGCGTGACTTTACTTATATTGATGACATCGTAGCGTCTGTGAAAGAAACACTATTTAAAACAGCCACACCTAATATGAATTTTGATGCGCACCATCCTGATCCAGCGACCAGTCATGCACCTTATCGTATCTTTAATATTGGTAATAGTCAGCCAATATCATTGATGCAATTCATCGAAACGATTGAAGATGCATTAGGTAAAAAAGCGATTAAAAAAATGATGGATATGCAAGCAGGCGATGTCAAAATCACATCAGCAGATACTTCGGAATTAAATCAGTGGGTCAATTTCAAACCTAACACCTCCATTAAAGAAGGTGTTAAGCGATTTGTGGATTGGTACAGAAACTACTACTAAGTTATTTTTTCTTAGAAGGCTTTTGTGCTTTTTTAGCTGCTTTCGATTTCGCAACGGGTTTTGTTTTCTTTTGAGATGCAGCTTCTTTTGTTTTTGCACCTAATTTGGCTTCTAGATTTTTCACTTCTGCTTCAAGCGCTTTATTCTTATTTGCTAACTCTTCGTTCTCAGTCGCTTTGTCATTCAATGCTGCAACCTGATTTTGTAATACTTTAATTCCGCTTGCTTGATCAGTAATTTTATCTTGTGCGTTATAAGCTACAAATAATGAGCCTGCAACAACAACACCTGCAACGACATACTGCACAATTGTTTTGGTTTCCATTTAAACTTAGATCCTTTTTAATATAATTAAACTGCTAAGTGACATCTTATCCTTTTTACGAAAGCTTTTAAATTACCTTTTTGATTTTTTTAGACGCGCTTTTTTAATGAGCATCAAGTTTCTGACGTAAACGAGTGTTCCTGGAAGTTGACCTACAATAATGACGAGTTCAGTTTTATGAAAGCCGTAAGCTAAAACGATCACGCTACCTAATAAACTAAAGTACCAGAAGCTGATAGGGATCAAACTTTTTTGATGCCGCTCACTATGAATCCACTGCACAATGAAACGCATCATGAAAAGTACTTGTCCCAATAGCCCTACTAGGAGCCATGTAAAGTCTTGACCTGACATTGCATTAAAATAATTTTGTGCGGCTTCTACAATATGCCAAAAGAAATAACTAAAGCCTTGATTCATCTTAATCCTTTTTGATTTGAGGTAATTTAGATCTGCGTTGTAGCCAAGCCACACCAAATAAATCGACAATACCGACTAACAAGCGATCAATCGTTCCGTAATTTGAATGTCCGTGAGTGCGAGGTCGATGGCTCACAGGCACTGACACAATAAGACCGCCACGACGTTTAATGAGTGCGGGTAGAAAACGATGCATATGATCAAAATAAGGCAAGTCTAGAAAAGCTTCTTTTGAAAAAAGCTTGAGTCCGCATCCTGTATCTGGTGTGTCGTCTTGAAGCATCCATGAACGAACACCATTGGCAATCACAGATGAAATTCTTTTAATCCAAGTATCGCGTCTGCTATGACGGCGATTTCCACCCACTAATTCAACACCTTCTTTTAAAGCCTTAAGTAATTCTGGAATATCTTGAGGATTATTCTGTCCATCACCATCGAGTGTTGCAATCCAATCATATTTAGCATGCTTCACACCTGTTCTGACGGCCGTACTTTGACCACAACTTTTTTCGTGACGAATCACGCCAAGCTCTTTGTATGTTTTTTGTAAAGCAATTAAATTTTTATAGGTGTGATCGGCACTACCGTCATCCACATAAATAATTTCGTAATTGATTTTATTTTGTAAAGACTTACGAATTTCATAAATTAAATCAGCGACATTATCTTCTTCATTTCTGACTGGTACTACTACGGATAGAGATTTAGGT
>Ga0207957_1000374_pt1 | contig 10489 bp, 14 predicted proteins | sample CryBogCBH27Jun07_FD_184603 | JGI IMG/M metagenome (GOLD analysis project Ga0207957, IMG submission 184603) | Freshwater microbial communities from Crystal Bog, Wisconsin, USA - CBH27Jun07 (SPAdes) | ecosystem: Environmental > Aquatic > Freshwater > Lake | place: Crystal Bog, Wisconsin, USA...
ATACTCGTTGTATGGGAATGGGACGACAACTGGCCTAAGCGCAACGGATACAACAATTCAACTGAGTCCAACGACTAACTTGGCTGATATGGCCGCAACTGGCTACATCAAGTTGGACAATGAAATTATTTACTATCCCAACATTAGCACGTCTTCTCCTTATCAGTTGATCAACTGCTATCGTGGGCAGGCTGGCACTACGGCTGCAGCGCATACAACTGGTACACCAGTGTTTGTTCCTAATCTTCCCAACATCAATGTGTGGCCTACACCTAATTCTGGTGGTAACTACACTTTTGTTTACTGGCGCTTACGCCGGATTCAAGATGCTGGAACGGGTGCGAACATTAATGACATTCCTTTCCGCTTTATTCCTGCGATGACAGCTGGTCTGGCTTATTACTTAGGCATGAAGAACCCAGCGGTAGATCCAAATCGTCTGATGGCTTTAAAGGCAGACTATGATTTGCAATGGGATCTAGCGTCTCAAGAGGACAGGGAAAAGGCTCCGATTAGGTTTGTGCCACGGAATATGTTCTACATGAGGTAGTCATATGCCAAATAAGTTTTCGTCAGGCAAACATGCAATTGCCGAGTGTGACCGATGTGGTCAACGGTACAAGTTAAGCCAGTTACGCAAAGAAATTATTAAGACGAAGCTGTTTAACATCAAGGTATGCCCAGAGTGCTGGGATCCTGACCAACCGCAGTTGTCTTTGGGCTTGTATCCTGTGAATGATCCGCAGGCGGTAAGGGAACCAAGGCCAGATGTTAGTTATAACGCAGGTGGAACGACTGGATTATTTACCAATCCATATGATTCCACGGTGACGAATGTTGATAATGCAGGCTATCCAACAGACGGTAGTCGTCAAACGCAATGGGGCTGGAATCCAGTAGGTGGAGCGCAGAGTTTTGCCTCTGCATTTTCACCTAATGACTTGAATTTAGCCATTAAAATAGGTACAGTAACTGTTACAACCACTTAGGAGTGTTTATGAACAAAAAACAAGTCGTCAAAATTGCTGACAAAGAAGCAATGAAGGAAGTTCATAAACATGAACACCACATGCACAAGGGTAAACCTGTGACCAAGATGGCTAAGGGTGGCGTCACCAGCGGTGAAGAAAAAGCCGTTGGCCGTAATTTGGCCCGTGTTGCCAATCAAGGGAGCAAGAAATGAAGCCCCAAGTCAAACCGACTACCAAAAACAGCCCTAAAGTCACGACAGGTGATTCCAAAGGTAAGTTTAATGGCTCTGCTGAAGAGTATGCAGCGCCCCATACTATGGATGGAAAGCGTTATAGCGTAGCAAGTTTCCAAGCCAAGATGGATGCAGTACCTTATGCTACTGATAAATCAGCTCAAGATGCAGATCTTAAAGATCCTTTGCCAAACGGCGTGTCTTATGGCGTAGCTCGTGAGAAAACCAGTGGTATTGAGATGCGTGGCGCTGGTGCAGCTACCAAAGGCCGCATGTCTCGTGGACCTATGGCATGAATTACGAAACGCTGTATAACACGATACAGAATTACTCTCAAAACTCTGAGGGTTCTTTTGTAGATAGTATTCCTACCTTCGTTCAGGAGGTGGAACAACGTGTTTATACGGCAGTTGCGTTCCCATCGTTACGTAAAAACGTCACTGGCGTGATCAATAACGGTGTGCCTTACCTATCTGCGCCACCAGACTATTTGTCTACGTATTCTTTGGCCTGCATAGACTCAACAGGTAATTATTCTTACCTTTTGAACAAGGATGTTAACTTTATTCGGCAGGCTTACCCTACTGTCTCAGCAACTGGGCAACCCGAGTACTATGCTCTTTTTGGCCCAACTGTCTCAGGTGGGACAGTATCAACAAACTTGTCGTTTTTGCTAGGCCCAACGCCAGACGCAACCTATACGGCAGAGTTGCACTACTTCTATTACCCGACCAGCATCATTCAAGGCCAGATTACAGCTATCACTATTACTTCTAGTGGCAATCAGTTGTATTCTCCGGGTCTTTATACAAATGTTCCTTTGAGCTATGTTGGATCTGGCTCAGGCTCTGCTGGCTATGGGGATATTTTGGTGACTGGTCTTTCACCAGCGCAGACTATTACTTTTACCCTGCAAAACGGCGGCAATTTTTACAGTGTTGGCGATGTGCTGACGGTCGCCAGTTCTTATTTAGGTGGCCCGGGTGCTGGACTGACCATGACTGTCTCAACGATCAACAATTCCACTGGGACCAGCTGGCTTGGAAATAACTTTGATCCTGTACTTTTGTATGGCTGTATGCGTGAAGCAGTCATTTACATGAAGGGTGAGCAGGATATGGTCAAGTATTACGAAGAAAAATACCAAGAAGCTCTGCAGCTGGCTATTAAACTGGGCAACGGTCTTGAAAGAGGCGATGCTTACAGGGATGGCCAGACAAAGCTCAACATCAACCTTAAAGGTAATGTTGTCTCATGATTGTCCAAACATCTTGCACGGCCTTCCAGCAAAACTTACTCAGTGGGTTAGAAAACTTTGCTGTTGGTACGCCATACACTTACAAGATTGCGCTGTATAACGCCAATGCAAACTTGAACCAGACTACTTCAGCATACACAAATGTGAATGAGGTAACTGGATCTGGCTATACGGCTGGCGGTAAGGCATTGGTTATTTCTACGCCGCCAACACAGAACAATCAGGTCAACATTACTTATGTATCGTTTAATCCTGTAACGTGGACTGGTGCTATCACAGCTCGTGGTGCATTGGTATACAACGCTACTACGGGTGCAGCGTGTTTTGTGTTGAACTTTGGATCTGACAAAATGTCATCCAACAGTTTTACAATTAACTTCCCAACGGCAAATGCTTCATCTGCAATTTTGACGCTGGGAACAACGTCCAGTAGTATTAATTACAGTAGCCCAGACTGAGGAAAAAATGCTAATTACGACCACTAAAGGGATCATGGATGATTCCAAACTTGAGAAAAAAGAAGGTTCGTTGGATAATGATAACGAGATCACCACGTGGGTTGAGTATTGGTTAGAAGGCGAACTTGTACATCGTTCTGTGCATGTTCACTTAAAGAAAAATGTGGTTGCTGAAGGCATCCAAGCAATGTTAGCTTAAAGGAAATATCATGAGTAACACACAAGCAATGTGCACCTCTTTCAAGGGCCAGCTTCTTACTGCAACCCACAACTTTGGTACTGCTCCTACTCGCGGCACAACTGCGGCAGACACGTTCAAAGCGGCTTTGTATTTGGCATCGGCTACGCTGAACGCATCGACCACGGCATATTCTGCTACTGGCGAAGTGTCTGGTACTGGCTACACGGCTGGTGGTATTACGGTGACTAACGGTACGGCCCCCACGACCAGCGGTACAACTGCATATTGGACGCCTTCTGCATCATTGGTCTATACCACGGTGACGTTGACTACTGCGTTTGATACTGTGTTGATCTACAATTCCACGCAAAGCAATGCGGCTGTTGGTGTGTTTACCTTTGGCTCACAAACTGTGACTGCTGGTACTTTTACTCTGACCATGCCTTCTAATGCTGCTGGTACTGCGCTGCTGAACTTGGCTTAATTTTCTAAGGGGGTAAACCATGTTTGGTTTTACCGCATTTGCGGCGGCCCCTTTTGCGTCAAGCCAATCAAATTTCGCCACTGCATTAAGTGGCGTTACATCGACTACATCGGTCAACTCTGTTTCTCCGAATGTTTCGATAGCCTTATCTGGAGTTAGCTCTACAACTTCAGTTAATTCGCCAACGGCTGGTTTGGTTATCCAGCTTTCTGCTGTTACATCGACCACATCGACAGGCACAGTAACACCCAACCTAAGTCACGCTATTTCTGGCGTAACAAGTACCACCTCAACGGGTACTCTTACTGAAGGTCAGTCAGAACCTATTTCTGGCGTAACGGCTACTGGATCTGTAGGATCGTTAACACCCAGTGTATCTATCGCTGTAAGTGGCGTTACGTCCACGACTTCAGTTGGTAATGTTCTAGACCTTGATACTGGCAGCATTTCTGGGGTTACAAGCACAACATCGACTGGATCGGTCACACCCAGCAAAACAAACGCCTTAACAGGGGTCAGTTCTACTACTTCTGTAGGAGCGGTGGTTAGCAACATCACCATCGGGCTATCTGGGGTCACAAGCACAGCATCTGTAAATTCAGTTACAGCTGGTCGGTCATCTGCTCTGAGTTCGGTCACTTCAACGGCGCAGACAGGGACCATCTTTGCTTTTACTTTGATCGGAATATCTGGGGTTACAAGTACTACGTCTACAGGGACGATGGTAGCCAGTGTTCCGGTTACGGTTGCTATTACGGGAGTAAGTGCTACTGCATCTGTAAACAGCTTGCAACCGGGCGTATCTACGTCCATAATTGGGCAGGTCATCACTGGGTCTGTAGGTACGCTTGGGATCGTTAATTGGGTTCTTATTGATGATTCAGAGAACGCAAATTGGACGACCATAAATGATGCAGAGGCGGCAAGTTGGGCAGTTATTAACAATGCCCAAACAGCTTCATGGGCAGCGACCAGCGATTCATCTACACCGGGTTGGTCTACAATTGATGACTCAGAAACGGCTAACTGGGAACTCGTGGAAACACAATAAGGATTTATCGTGGCATTAGTTTTAGCAGATCGAGTTCAGCAGACAGGTACGGCCAATACCACGGTCAGCTTTACGCTTTCAGGATCTGTAACTGGCTATCAATCGTTTTCGGTTATTGGTAACACCAATACGACTTATTATTCTGCAACAGACTCTTCTGGAAATTGGGAAGTTGGTCTTGGTACTTACTCCACAACTGGCCCAACGCTAACCCGCACCACAATTTTTTCGTCTAGCAACTCTGGCAGTGCAGTGACGTTTAGCGGCACGGTCAATGTGTTTGTTACTTTCCCAAGTGAAATTGTCTCTACGGCCCCAGTAACCGTCACAACCAGTACATACACCGTTGGTACAACTGATGTATGGATCATTAACAACTATGCTGGTACTATGACGGTGACGTTGCCAACTGCTGCTAGTTATTCAGGGCGTGTTTTGAATTTCCAAAACTACCAAGCCTATACGGTGGTGTCGGCATCTAGTAACGTAGTTCCAATAGGCGGCGGCAGCGCCAGCACTGCCATATTAAATGCAATTGTTGGAGATCAATGCACTTTGGTGTCTAATGGAGCCAACTGGGTTTTAACTCAATACATACCTAACAACATCTTGTTGCAGGGCTAATCTATGACCACTTACTCACAAGACCTACGACTCTCACTTATTGCTGATGGCACTCAAGTCGGCACATGGGGAGACACCACCAACGCTAACTTAGGCACTCTCATTGAGCAAGCGATTGCTGGTGTGTCAGGCGGTCCTAGCACTACTGGTACGTATCCATCTATTACGATGCCATCGGATGCTAACTATGCTCTGACGGCCAATAATGGGGCGGTTGACCAAGCTCGTAATGCGGTCATTGTGATTAACAGCACTCCAACGCTTTCACAAACACGTTATATCATTGCGCCAGCTGGGGCCAGCAAAGTCTACATCGTTAAAAATAGTACATCAGGTAGTCAAGCAATTGCTATGTCCTACGGGACAACTGATGCACCTACGGGAGCTGCGGTAAGCGTAGCCAATGGAACGACCAGCATTGTTTATGGTGATGGCACAAACTTTTACGGCGTTAGCGCATCTGGTGGTGGCGGGGGTGGTAGTAGCATTGCTATTAACGAACAAGCGTTTGTAGCCACAGCAGGCCAGACTGTATTTAATCTGACCAGCTTTTCGTATACACCCGGCATCAATTCTTTGCAGGTCTACGTCAACGGCCTGAAACAAGTTCTGGGTGAAGCGTATACAGAAACCTCCACTACATCGTTTACGTTTGTTACTGGGTTAAATGATGGTGCTATTGTTGAAGCCCTTGGTGGTGCGGCATTGGCTCAAAGCATTTCGGCGTTAAATGTATCCTACAACGAAGGCGGCACAGGCGCAGTCACCACTACGGTTCAAGCTAAGTTGCAGCAGTATGTTAGCGTTAAAGATTTTGGCGCTGTTGGTGATGGAACAACGGATGATACGGCTGCTATACAAGCCGCATACAATGCTGTTAATACGTCAACTGGCAGCAAAGGCGTATTTTTCCCTTCTGGCACTTATTTAATTAGCAGCACAATTAATTGCACACCTAATTACGGAACAACTGTTCCTCAACTGTTAGGCGAAGGTGCAGACACTACAAAGATTGTGGCTAAATCTGGATTTGGTGCAAATCCTTTATTTACGCATACTGGTAGTAGTCCATCAAAAAACAGTAAGTGGCAAGGTGTTTCAATTAGTGGTACATCAGCAGCCGATGGACAATGGGGTATCCATCATGTTAATACGTGTTTTGTTAATTACGATGGAATTTATTTTTCAGAGCTAGAGTGTGCCGTTAGATTTGAAAATCAAGGTGGCGGTTTTACCGAACAAAATGTATTAACAAATTGTTGGTGTGCAAACTCTTATTATTTTATTACGTTTGCTCGACAAGTTGGTTCAACTCAAAACAGTTTTCGTGGAACAGGCCTTGCATCTGAGTGCCACATGGATTTAACAACATATACGCAAGCACGAATGATGCGAGTGTATTACGTTAATTCTTTAGCTTGTAATTGCTACAACACACCGTTAAATGGTTCAATTTGGATTGGTTCTGCTCAAGCGGTTATGCAGAATGATGGGCCAACGTCAATTCGTGCCACAGGCACATTGCGTTATGAAACTTCCGCAAATCCTTGGACATTTGGCACAGGCAGCGCACTTTGCACAGACTATTTCACAGGGGTTTTGGTTGGTCTTGCATACAATCCTGTTGGCAACACTTGCAATCTTGAAGGCTTAATTAACCAATCTATGCTGAATCAGACAGGTACATTTACGCCTGTTTTGACAGCTAGCGGTGGTTCTTTGTCAACTTCATACGCCGTAGCGGGGCAACAAGGTTATTTTTCCGTTAACGGTAAAGTTTGCACATTCCAAATCTTTTTAAATGTAACTTCTGCATCTGGTGGAACTGGTAATGTGGGTATTGATGGGTTCCCATTTTTACCTGCTACATTGCCTATTTCTGGTGGCGTTTCACCTGTTTCTTTTACTCCTATTTATCCCACAGGAATAACATATACAAATCAGTTGTTATTAGGTGCTGTCCCAAGCAATACATATCAGCTAATTTATACCGCACCAAGTGCAGGTTCATTGACAAACTTCCAATGGTCATCAATGCCATCATCATTCTCAATGAGAATTTATGGCTCTTACATTATTGCGTAAATGGCTAATACCAAAATATCAGCATTAAGCTCGGCATCTACGCCATTGTCGGGTAGCGAGATCGTTCCTGTCAATCAGTCTGGAACAACTGATAGTGTTACTGTTGCCAACTTGACTGTTGGCCGAGATGTAAACACAGCTCGTTTAACAGTCGGTACTGGTGTTGATGCCTTAACAGGTAACGGTACTGGTCAGGTAATTCTTACTGGCGCTGGTCAAACATTACAAACACCAGGAAAACCAACTCTTTACCATAAAAACAGCGTTGGTTTAGGCATACATTCTGATTATGCGATTGATATTGAAGTAAATGGAGGGTCATCAACTATTGTTGCTTATCAAGTTGACCCTACTGGAAACATCATTCAAAAAGTAGCAGGTAAAGGCATCAACTTCACTGCCAACACCCCCGCATCGGGGATGACAAGCCAGAATTTGACTTGGTATGAAGAAGGCACTTGGACACCTACTTATTCAGGATGGACAACAAACCCAACAACAGCAAACGCTAAATACACCCGAGTCGGTCGTTTGGTTACTTTACATTACATAGGAAACAATGGCGTTTCTGTTGCGGGCGTTTCTAGTATCGGCGGCTTGCCTTTTACATCAAACAGCCAGCAAGGTGCATCAGTGGCAATAAAAGACATGAGCGGGGCTTCACCTGGTGTTACTTGTTTTGCCACAATTGCCTCCAATGCAACGTCTATTTCTTCAATGACAACAGCTACTTTTACTGGTCTGTATTGGGCATTTTCAACAACGTATATGGTCTAAGGAAACATTATGTCTTTAACAAAAGCATCATTCTCAATGATTACAGGCTCGGTGCTTAATGTGCTGGACTATGGCGCAGACCCAACTGGTGTAGCAGATAGCACTTCAGCAATTCAGACTGCTTTAAATGCTGCCGCTGCTTATAACGGTGCTATTTTGTTTTTTCCTAAAGGCACATACTCTTGCGCCAATACGTTGTCGTTGTCTTCAACTGTTGTCGGTTTAAGTTTAGTTGGTGAAGGCGCAGACAATACAAATCTTGGTGGTTCACGGATTATTTATTCTGGCGCATCGTCAAGTCCATTTTTTAGCATGAGCGCCACTAACACTCGTTGGTGCAACATTCGGATGCTTGACATTCGAGGAACAAATGCTTCTGCTACTGGCAATTTGTTATCTGTTTCTATTTTTAACGGCAACATTGAAGATTGTCATTTTTCAATGGTTTCAACGGCTGCTGAAGTTGTTAATATTAACAATAGCATTGACATAAAAATTACTCGTTGCTATGTGCGTGGTGGAACTAAAAATATAGTTGGCTCTGGTAATAACGCTATTGTTTTTGACCAATGTGATTTTGGCGGTCAAACAGATTATTCTGTGGGTCTTACCACTCCTGCTGGAGTTAGTTTTAAAAGCTGTGCTTTTGAAGGTGATGCAACAGGTGCAAAAGCCAGTGGTATTTATGTCACTGCTGCTGCTGGATTAACTGTGCAAGGGTGCTGGTTAGGAGATGTAACAACCGTTTCTGGTTCACCTACTAGCAATTGGATTTCTTTTTCTGGAACTGGTTTAAATGTTATTGGTAATTATTTTAATGGTGATGGATACCATTTAATTACACCTGTATTTATTAACGCTACTTCAGTTGGTGTTTCGATTACGGGCAATTACTTTTCAGCTTTCCCAACAATTATCAATGTTGGTTCGAGCATTACAAAAGAAGTTGTTATTCTTGCCAATAACTTTCTTACTGTTGACGCTATTGTTACTGGGACGATTGCTTCTGGTGGCAGCATATTTTCTCAAGGTTATTTGTACGGTACGGAAGATGGAAGTATTCACACAAATCATTTTGTGACAATTCCTGTTACCGTGGCTACTTTACCATCTACTTCTACAAACATTACAGGCGCAAGAAGTTTTGTAACCGATGCAACTAGCACGACATACGGTACTGTGGTCGCTGGCGGTGGTTCTAACGCTGTTCCTGTTTTTTGCAATGGTTCTCAATGGATTATTGGGTAAATCATGGCTATCACATACAAATGGTCAATCCCTAAAATGACGGTAAACAACGCCGCTGACGGTGTTGTTATCTACGCCGATTGGATGTGTGTCGGTACGGATGACGTTAACAACCTGACCGCTGCGGCTGCTGGAACGGCTAAATTGGGTGAGCCAGCAAACCCGTTTACACCTTATGCAGACTTGCAACCTGAGCAAGTTTTAGCTTGGTGCTTTGAGCCTGTAACTTACACTTTGGTTGATGATATTCGTAACACAACCACTACAATTACGACTAATCTGCAACCAGACACAGAAGCCCAAGTAGCGGGTCAATTAGCTCGTCAACTGGCTGCTATTTCTGCCAATCCTCCTCTGCCTTGGCTTGGTAAGAATGTCTAAATGGTGGGTAAGTGTAATTTTATTGTTTCTAACCGCTTCAACTAACTTTGAGTGCATTAAATGGACGTGGTATTGGAAAGATGAACGCCTAGTAGTCAAATGCCTTGAGTGGAGAAAAAGATGATTGACCCAGTAACCATCGGCCTAGCCCTGACGGGCATACAGAAAGCAGTATCGCTTGTTAAGCAAGCGGCTAAGACCGCTGAAGATGTGCAGTCTCTTGGCCCTGCTTTGGGCAAATTGTTTTCGTCAGCCAATACTTGCGAAAAGGCAGTTGCAGAGGCCAAGGCATCCGGCAACGCATCAAACATGGAAATTGCCATGCAGATTGAGTTGGAGTTGGATAAGGTTCGAGAAATCAAAGCCCACTACCAACTTGAGTTCATGAAGGTCGGCAAGGTTGATGTTTGGAACAAGATTCTTGAACGGGCTGGCAAGATGGATCAGGCCGACAAGTTTGCTGAACAAGCTGCCAAGGATCGGGCCAAGAAGCAAAAGGAAGAGCAAGAAGAGTTTTTCATAGCCGCACTCGTTGTAGTGCTGGTGGTAGTTTTGGGTGTTGTTGGGTTTTATTTTGTTCAGGAGGCAGTGGACTATGCGAAAACTAATAGCCGCCCTGCTACTCATCGTAAGCATTAACTTAACTGGCTGTAACGACCATTACAGATACAAATGCCAAGATCCGAAGAACTGGGAGAAAGCGGAGTGCAAACCACCGATTTGCAGCGTGAATCACAC
>Ga0207957_1000375_pt1 | contig 10486 bp, 13 predicted proteins | sample CryBogCBH27Jun07_FD_184603 | JGI IMG/M metagenome (GOLD analysis project Ga0207957, IMG submission 184603) | Freshwater microbial communities from Crystal Bog, Wisconsin, USA - CBH27Jun07 (SPAdes) | ecosystem: Environmental > Aquatic > Freshwater > Lake | place: Crystal Bog, Wisconsin, USA...
GCTGGTCAAAGATTGCAAGAGGTGGCAGGTATGGGTGGGGGATCGACAGCGATAACACCTCCAGCTGGAGCTATCGCCGCTTTGAAAGCAGATCCAAGCCTAAGATCAGCATTTGAACAAAAATACCATGTGAGTGCGTCCACCTATCTAGGAAAATAAGATGGCCAATCCTTTTGACCAGTTTGATGAGGTGAAGGGTGGTAATCCTTTTGATCAGTTTGATCCCATCTCTGATGAGAAAAAGAAGCGTTCAGTCTATGAAGCACTCAAGGATGTACCTGCTTCTTTTCTGACTGGCATAGGATCTTTGGCTCAAGCTCCTGGTCAGCTCTATGGCTTGGCTACTGGGGAGATGAACAACGCATCAACCAAAGAAGGTCGGTTGATATCCAAGTTTGCTGAGCAGATGAAGTCTCCTGGTCTTAAGGCTAGAGAGGAAGATCGAGCACGCAAGATTGCAGAAGCTGAGAAAGAGGGTCAGCTATCTGCTGCATTGACTGCCGTAGGTCAGACTGTTAAAGATCCTTTTGGATTGGGATTATCGTTCCTAGCGCAGAATGCGCCACAGATGATTCCTGCTTTGGGCGTTGGTCGTGCGGTTAATGTTGGCGCAAAGGTTCTAGGTGCAACGCCTGAGATAGCATCTACTATAGCCAAGTATGCAGTCCAAGGAACTATGGCCGGTCAACAGGGCGTAGATGTTGGATCACAGGCTTATGATGATATCTATCAAAAGCTGATAAGCCAAAAGGTTCCCCCAGAGAGGGCAAAAGAGCAAGCGTTAGAGTTGGCTAGGAAGGCGGCACTAGAAGGTGCGGCTATATCTGTTGGTTCGCAGATGTTGCCTGGTGCTAATGCGTTTGCCAAGTATGCGGCCAAGGTTCCTGGTCTAGCGAAAGAAGTTGAAGAAGCTGGCATTAAAACGCTAATCCCTGAGAGTAGACTGATGAGTGCAGTCAAAGGGGGTTTGGGCGAGGCAGGACAGGAAGCGGTTGAAGAGGGTGGCGGTCAGGTTGCACAGAACTATGCTATGCAACAGATTGATCCTACACAAAGTTTGACGGCTGGTGTTGGTCAAGCCGCGGGTCTTGGCGCCTTGGGTGGTGCGTCTATGGGTGTGATTGGCGGTCATGGTCAAGAGCAGTTTGTACCTCCACCATCTACACCTGCAGCACCTACTGCCGCTACGCCTCCAGTTACCCCTCCAGTATCGCCTCCTGGTACACCTCAGTTGCCAGCGCCTGAAGTTCCATTGGCCTTGACTGGGCCTGCTACTACTGAACCATCACAACTTGCATTGCCTGCACCAGAGGAGCAAGGTGCGTTATCTGCTCCACCTAATGCGCCCAAGCTAGGTTATAAACCTTTTACTCCCGTATCTTTACCAGATGGGACTATTGCGGCAACACAAGAACAACTGGATGAATATAACCAACACAAGGCTGATGTTCAAAAAGCTTTGACTGAAAAGTTCAGCGCAGATCCTCTTATTGATCGGGTGATGAGACAAAAGCGTTTGGATGAGCTTGGCTACGTCATGCCAAAGACCAAAGCTGAAATGTCGCAAGAGGAGTTGGATCATTGGAATTCAATGACCAAGCCTGAGCAAGAGGCAATCATTTCTAAGGCAGAGTTGAAAGATAAATCGGGCAAGAAGTGGACAGGGCCAGGAGGATCTAATGGTGGCGGTGGTCGATGGACTAAAGCTGAGTTAGACCAAATGGGCATAGACATTCCTGAGAAGAATGTGCCTATGGATAGAAGTTTGCATCCTGACAATCTTGGTAAAAATGGTATACCAATTACTGATGGAGGCGAACACTTTGCCACAAGAGAAGAGGCATCGGCAGTCAAGAAAAAATCAAGGATGAAAGATTACTTGGTTGCCAAGACTCCCAAGGGTTATGTTTTATCTCCCAAGACGGATGAGGATATTGCCAAGTCAACCCAGCAAGCCATTGATAATCTGAATACTCTTGGCATGAAGCCAGGCGATATCATGGGTGCTGGACAGTTTATTGCTAGTCAAGGTGGTTTACGCAATAGCGAAAAAGCTGATATGAGGGTTGACCCCAAAGAAAACATTCAGCATGGTGCGACATACTTATTCAGACCAAGCGGTATGACCATTGAGGAGGCTACCAAGTTACTTAAAGAAGCTGATTACATACAAGACGATAATCACGATACCGCTAGACAAGCCATTAAGGGCAATAGCTACAACTCAATGGGGAAACAAGAGGATGCCGAGCGTAGGCTTGCTGAGCATAGATTAGAAGAGCAAAGGCAAGTAGATGAGGCTAGGCTACATGGAGAGATTTCTGAAGAGATGGGTTATCCCACATACAACACCTATCAGGAAGAAGCGGATGCCTTAAGAGCTAAAGTTCGTGAGATGGGGTTTGATGATACTGAGATGGTTGTAAGGGCGCATGAAGAGACGCAACATCAACCTGATGAGAATTACTACAAACGCCTTGCCTTTTTATTGCGTCCCTATGTAACTGGCAAGATGAGTCAAGCGATCAATGCCAAGAGGACTGGTTTCATTACGACAGAGGAAGAGCGCACTAATGCAGAGCAGTTAAGAGGTAAGAGCTTAATTGAAGCAGCACAGTGGTTAGCGGACAAGGCTCCCAATCGATTTGCCAAGGTTATTGCCAATAAGATTGTCAGTAGGCTTAAAGAATATGAGAGAGCTGGCGTTAAGCTTGGTTTCGAGGTGGCTTTTGATGAGAGGCGTGATATCAGGCTTGCAGGTGCAAATGGTTTTACCCATTTAAAGTTTGGTACACAAGATCAACCAGCAAGCATTACAGTGAAGCTTAATGGCCCAACAAACCATCCAGAGCAAGCTAACTTTGGACCAGGCACTTCTTATCAAACAATATTCCATGAGCTATTGCACGCCGCTACGGATGCTCATTTAGAGTTTGCTCATGGTAGTGATCCATTAGTCCAGGAAGTCAATCGTATCTATGGCATTGTTGCCAAGCACGTTAAAGCCAATAGGTCAAACAATACAATGTCTGATCTAGAACAAAGTTTCTTTAATAACGAGAACAATGCATTTAGAAATCCCAATGAGCTGATCTCTTGGGGTTTGACAGACCATGATATGCAAGTGTTCTTGTCTGGCATCAAGGTTGGTGAAAAATCAGTCTTTAATATGCTGACTGAAATTGTGCGAAAGATTCTTGGTCTTGACCCATCATACGATAGCGCCTTGGATTCTTTGATTAGGACTACCGATAACATCCTTAGTGATCGTATTGAGGCTACTGCTTTTGGCGCTAAGAATAAAGGCTTTACCTTTGGTCGTAAAGCCATTGAGTCGATCTCTAACAAGGAAGAAAATATACCCAAGGAACCTTCTGAAAAGACTAGCGAGTTTATTAATACCGCCAAGCAAAAGGCAGCGCAGACCACAAAGAAGGTGGCCAAGGCTATCCATAAAGCTGGACAAAAGAGGGTTAAACCAACAAGTGCATTCAGGGGCATGGATCCTTCGCTCGTAGAGTCTTTGGACGATGTGTTCTATCCTGAGAACAAAACCATCGTATCCAAGATTGAAAGCCTGAAAGATGATTTCTTTGAGCGTTTGGCGCAAAGGACTGTTGACCAGTTTAGATCAATCAAGAATGTCTATGAGGCATTGGCAGATGCTGGCTATAGCGGTAACCCAATTGGTTACATGAAGGCCAGGCTATCACAGTCTATTGATGGGGCTTTGGAAGGTTTGGTGTTTAGCGGTCATGTGTATGATGATGGCGGCGCATTGAACATCAAGACTGGCAAGAACAACAAAGGTTTGATTGAGAGCTTGAAACCATTGGGTGATGAAGTAGATCGATTCCAAATCTGGTTGGCGCTGAACAGAGAAAAAGGTTTGCCAAAAGAAAAGAAATCTCCTAGTCTTGATAAGTACAGGGGTCGTGAAGCTGAGTTTTCCGATGGCCTAATGGAAGATGGTAGGGATCGCCTACAGGTGTTCAAAGACGTTCAAAAGGATTTGAATGCGCTGAACACTTCAGTACTAAAGGTCGCTCTTGATAAAGGTTTGATTGACCAAGATGCTTTTAATCGATTTTCAAAAGACATTTTCTATATACCTTTTTATAAGGTAATGGAAAGCGGAGAGATTGGAGATGTTCAGGTTGCGGCCATGAAGACTGCATCTACTTTGACTAACCAATATTTTTCCAAGCAATTAAAAGGTAAGAGCGAGAAGCCGTTTGGTGACTTGATGGGCAACACCTTGAAGAACTGGAGTCATATCCTTTCGGCAGCGCAAAAGAACGATGCTGCGGTAACTGTTCTTAAGGATGCTGAGTTGGCCGGCATTGTTTCAAAGGCTAAGCCAGGACAAGATGATAGCAATCTGGTCAAGGTCATGGAGAATGGTCAGCGTACATACTATGATGTGCATGATCCTATGTTGTTGGAGTCAATTACCAATATTACTTTCTTGACAAAGAACAGTCCTTTCCTAGATGTGGCGCAGAAGTTTACATCTATGTTGCGCTTTGGCGTGACCATATCTCCTGCTTTCAAGGTGGGGCAGTTGTTCAAGGATACGATCCAGAGTGCCGCCTTGTCTGAGGTTAAGGCGTGGGATGATACTTTGGGTAACTGGGCTGATACCAAGCGTGGTCAACCTGCATACATTGAGGCGTTGGCTGGCGGTGCTATCTTTAACTTTGGGTCTGCTTATGAGGGCAATCAATCTGAGCTGATTAAAAAGCTGATAGCCAAGGGCGTTAACAAGACGTCTATCCTTGATTCTCCTGAGAGTATCAAAGAAGGATTAAAGACCTTGTGGCAAGCCTATGAGGATTTTGGTACTCGGACTGAAGCGGTCAATAGGATCGCCCTTTATAAGCAGCTCAAGGCGCAAGGCTTATCTCACTTGGAGGCCAGTTATCAGGCTCGTGACTTACTTGACTTCTCCATGCAAGGCTCATCTGGAGCGTTCAGGTATTTGACTCAGAGTGTTCCTTTCCTAAATGCTAGGCTACAAGGTTTGTATAAGCTGGGGCGTGATGGCTTGATACCTACCAGTCGTGTCATCTATAACACCTTGACCGACAAGCCCTATACGCTTGACGATGCAGCAAAGGCCAAGCGGTTCAGTATCGTTACTGCCTCTACCATGATGGCATCGATGCTCTTGTACTTGGCGTTTAAAGATGATGATGACTTTAAGCGCAGAGAACAATGGGATCGGGATAACTTCTGGTGGATCAAGTTGCCTGGTATGGATTCTGCCCTACGGATTCCTAAGCCGTTTGAGCTTGGGGCATTTGGTACATTGGCTGAGCGTACCCTTGAGCAGATCGTGGACAAAGATGTTGAGGGTAAACAGTTTGGCGATAGCTTGAGTCGTATGTTGACCAATACGTTCTCGCTTAATCCTGTGCCTCAGTTTGTCAAGCCTATGGTAGATCTATATGCCAACAAGGATAGCTTTACCAGCGCACCGATTGAAACAGCGGGCATGGAAAAGCTTTCCAAGCAGATGCGTACTACCGATCAAACCAGTCCAATTGCCATTGCCTTGGGTGGTGTATCCCATGCTGTAGCGAATGTAACTGGGCAAGGCACAGAGCTTTCTCCAGTACAGATTGACTATGCGATCAGATCCTATCTTGGTTGGCTTGGCGGTACGGCTATTGCTGCATCGCAATATGCAGTCATGCCGTTTAAGGATGGGGCTTATCCTGATGCAAACTGGCGTGATCGTGTAAGCTTAGGTTATATCAAAGCTTTACCTGCCAAGGAGTCCGCTTACATGACTTCGTTCTATGAGAACAATCAGGCTATCCAGCAAGCTTATGCCGATATGCGTCATTATGCTGAGCTAGGTCAGTATGATAAAGTGATTGAGGTTCAGCAAGAGAAGGGTGACTTGATATCCTTGCAGAAGGTATACGATAAGACTTCCAAGGAGATTGCCAAAGTTCGCCAACAGGTGAGGTATATTACCAACGATCCAGAGATGGATGGGAAGAGCAAAAAAGAAGAGATAGAACGCCTCAGATTACTGATGAGCGATCTATCCCAACAAGCTGAGTCATTGCGTAAAAGTCTTAAATCCTAGACTTGTGCAACGCCTCAATGGTCATGGCTACCAGATTCCACTCGGTGAGTTTATATCTGGTATAGAAGCCTTTAGTTCCAAGCCCATGAAGCCCTGAAGCACCTGTATGGTGTTCGGGGCATAGGGGTACAACAAGCCAATCAGAAGCCCTTTCACCTCCTCCCGCGGCATTGCGAGGGTGGTGTAGGTGAGCTGGGGTTGGGCCATAGTCCAGATGCTTACAGAGAATACATCCAAGATCGGCAACGCTACTGAGGTATTTCTTAAGCGTCACAGTCTTTTCTGCCTTTCTTTAAGCATGGCATAAGCCCTATCGTAGGCCATTTTCGCCTCTCGTTCATAGTCTCCTCCCGATATTGAATTGATCATACAAAAGCAAGCAATAAAGTCTACTGCTGTAAGGTCATCAAAGGGTACAGATTCTTCTTTCACAAGAGTCTCAAGACCTTCAGGCTTTTTTCTTGTCATCTTTTTCTCCCTTTAGCTTGTCAATCTCATCACAAATAATCTTTGCTAGAGATTTACCGCCAACGTGGATAGAGGTGATCCTGTCCTGTTTCTTAACGATTGCCTTAGCGTCTTGCAATGCCTTCTTATAGCCTGCCGTATAGGGCTTATCGCCCTTGATAAACAGATCTATGGCATCCCTGACCATACTAGCGGCCTTGCGATCCTTGGCCGCTTCCTTGACCTTGTTGAATGATTCCTCGGTAAGATATACCGAATATGGAATCATGCGTTTTGGTGTTTCCATGCAATGAATTCCTCTTGTATGCTAAATAGTTTAAGGCAAGCCTCTTTGTTGTCCTTGAGTTCTGCCCTAGATAGTATGCCCAATTCTTTTCTCAGCCATACCACAGTATTGGTTTCAGTCTGATCGGGAATGTGAAACGTCCTGAATAGATACTCTTGAAACAAAGGGTCTTTGCAAAGTATGCCCGCCATCTTGACTGGATCCTTGTAAAGATCTCGATTAAGAGGCGTGTTATCGTCATTCAGGCGAACCATCACGACTTGATATCTAGACCCAACAAAGTCTCTGAAGATTTCTTCAGGAACCTCATCGGGGTGTACTGCTAGGGTTAAGATATAACCGCCCCTGTTCTGGGACATATTAATCTTAACCGCCTCAAATTGATTGGTCTTCATATCAGAAGGGGATATCGCCGTCTTCCATAGGTGTTGGCTTAGTCTTAGGTACTTCTTGGAAGTCATCGTACTTAAGGCTAATAAACTCGCCATACTGTCCCTTGCGAGTCCACCCAGAGATCTTAATGTTGATATCATCTTCATCAGTTAACTCCAATAACTTCTTCAGAAGTGATCGCTCTAGCTTGATAGCGCCCTTGTGATCGGGTTGCTTTTCAGTCTTTTTCCATTTGTTTGGGGATAACATCCCAGAATTCTTATACTCCATTGAGTGCCTCTTTTCTTTCTTTAAATAAACCTAGCAAAGTAACGTGTTGTCTAGCGTCAAGTTCGTTAAGCTTGTCGTAGTGTTTGCGGTTGACCTGATAGATCTTCATCAGATCATCTTGGGTCATCGCATTCATAACCTGTAGTTGAGTAGCCTCAATCAAAATCTTAACGTAATCCTCTGGCGTTAGGGTATCGCTTTTGGAATCAATGTGAATCGCAAAAGGGTCTTTGATCGCCTTCTCTGTCTTAACTGCTTTTTCTTCCTTGACTACCTCTTCATCGCTTTTGACGATAGGTTTAGGGATATCCTTTTTGGGAATATCTATCGGAGGAGCAGAGTCGATAGGATCAGTCTCAGTCAACTCTAGTGCCGTCATCCATAAATAGCGGCGCTGATAACTCTCAACTGCACCTAGGTTTTGAATGTCATGTGCGCCCTTGAGTGCAGCCGTAGCCATTGGAGAATGGATAACTATGCAAGTGCCGTCCTCTACATCAGTAATGACCAGAGTAGCCTCTTGTGCGGTATAAGAAACTACACCACATAGATCATTCTTTAAGAATAAATCCATCGCTTGGGGGATAAAGTCACCTAGCTCAAAGTACTTGTAGCCAGCAAACTTGTTGTGTCCTGACCTTTGTAGTCCTTTTCTAGCCAGATCTACCCTGACTTGCATCAGCTTTTTATGTACGCTCATTCTTGCTCCGATTCATTTATTATTTTGTCCATTTTGCTTACTAGTGATTCCAAGTAATGAATGATGCCACGTTGCTCAACAATAGTATTTTGAAACTGTTTGTTAATTTCAACGGCTTTATCAAACTCTTTGCTTAGGGTTTTGTACTTGCTATCAAGTTCATTAATTGTTTTTTCTGTTTTATTAATGACGATTTGGGTTTCATTAATAAGTTGCATAGCCGCTTGATGTTTTTTCTTCCAGTTAATCGGTGGTCTAGCCATTTTGTTGTTCCTTTGTGTAGTTTTGATACTGTTTGCAATACTCTGATACCTGACAATAGGACTTGCATCTCGTCCGTTCGCCTGGTCTGTGTTCAATAAAGTAGCCCTTGGTCACGGCTGCATCTGCCTCCTCTTTGTTGTCATAAACCTTCTTTGCTCTGACACCTCCTTCCTTCATCAATGCCCATGTTGTTGGCTTTTCCCACATATCCTCTGCGGTACATTCAGGTAGCTCTTCCCCTACCTCAAAGTTAAATGTGGCATTGGAGTGCATCTTGATCCTGTTGCGAATGAATGCATCCTGAGTGTCCGCATCCCACTTGGGTATATCAATGGTGACAATCGGGGACTGAGGATATCCCTCCTTGATCAAAGCCTCCCTTGCTGACCAATCCCTGATAATGGCTATGATCTGTAGTTTAGAAACAAGCAATCCTTTGGCGTGTTCTACAAGCCAAGCATAGATGTTGAGTTGTCTGTGCCAGTCATCCTTTTCATTCATTACCGCCCAAGCACCAGTGGTTTTGTAGTCAGAAATGATCACGCCATCAGGGGTCATCTCTTGTAAGTCAATAGCGCCAGATATATCCCATCCATCGATTGTGGCGTGTAGCCGTTCTTCGATCACATGGTTATCGCTCTTGCCGTGTTCCAAGACATTGTGAATAGCCGATCCAAAGATCTGCCATACCATCTCACTGGCATCTTGGGTAATATCGTCCCAATGCTTGCGCTTGAGCAGAACAATCTGTGGTGAGGTCATCATCTCGGTCACAGATATGTGCGCTACACCCTTGGAATAGGTGGGGCGTTTGATCACGTTAATGATCGTCTCAGGCAGTTTAAACTTGTTAGTAAGTTTCATATTTGTTGATGTTTTTTTTGAATTGAATCATCGCCAAAGCTATGTTGTAAGACCATTCAGCAATATCCTCGGGGTCTGTTGTATTTGGCTCTTTGGCTACAAAGGCTTGCATGGCTCGGGCCGCAAAGTAGTCCAATAAATCCATACCATGTGTAATTCCTGTGGGAAATGCTTTCATTTACTCTCCATTTGGTTTGCCATATATTTCACAATCTCTTCCATCAACTCTGCCGATACCGATGTATTCCACGATAGAGTCTTTGGATCCCATGTAAAGGTTAACTCTGATATCAACTTACCCTTGTGTTCAATCGGCAAGTCAATCAATGTGTTCGCTATCCTGTTGGAGAATGTTCTCAATGCCAACTCGGATAGGTCTTTGGGTGTCATCTGTACTTTCAATGTGCAGCTCCTTTTTGAATCATTTGCTTATAAAAGGTGACGAATAAATCAACGGCATCGTGCATTGATAAGCTTGTGTTGTATGCTGCATTGGCATAGGCAGCGCCCAATGCACAAGTGGTCAGCTCTACATCCAAGTCTAGGTCGTTCATGCAATATGCTATGATTTGATCAGCACCATCGTAGATCTTTGTTGTTCGATCCATCAGTTCTTTCTCTTCCATTTTCCCTCCTGATATGTTTGGGAACTAGAATATATCAGGTGTATTCTCAAACGTCAACATATTATATTGCCATGTCAAAATATGCCAGAAGAGTCGATGAAAATCAAAACGAAATAGTTACTGCATTGCGTAAATGCGGAGCTTTTGTGCGAATCATCAGCCAGGGGGATGGAATACCCGACTTGCTAGTAGGGTATAAGGGCTACACGATATTGATGGAGGTCAAGGACGGGGATAAATCTCCATCTAAGAGGAGGTTAACTGAAGCGGAGGAGGAGTTTTTTATGGGTTGGAAGGGCGGTATTTTGGTTATAGTCAATAGTATTGAAGAAGCGCTTGACATTCTAAAGCGCTGCGATTAATATGAGGCTGTCAGTTGCATTTGTTTTTCCTTTTGGTTAAGTTATTTAATCCCGTTAGAAATAGCGGGATTTTTTTTGTGCTACCATTTATCTACTGGCGAAACGGGTTAGCGCCGTAGGGAATACTTTTGGAGAGAGTGTTGTTCACCCTAT
>Ga0207957_1000376_pt1 | contig 10480 bp, 11 predicted proteins | sample CryBogCBH27Jun07_FD_184603 | JGI IMG/M metagenome (GOLD analysis project Ga0207957, IMG submission 184603) | Freshwater microbial communities from Crystal Bog, Wisconsin, USA - CBH27Jun07 (SPAdes) | ecosystem: Environmental > Aquatic > Freshwater > Lake | place: Crystal Bog, Wisconsin, USA...
GTATTAAATGCTCCAAAACTTAATGAAGTTAAGGCTGAAATCTTAATTTCTACGATTGTTGAGCAGGCTAAAAAGCTAAATAGAGAGAAATTAGATAAGGAAAAGTACAATCTTATTAGAGAAATCAAGAAGCATTACGATATTGATAACTTTTTTAAGGCTAAAATTGATGCTTACCGTGTGTATGCTTCAACTTATACCCTAATAGAATCTCAATTATCTAAGGAACTTACAGACACTAAGCAAGTAATTACAAATAAACTTAGTATTTTAGAGCATATTACCAAGGAAACTTTGACAGAAAGGAAAGTAGCTTCTAAAGTAGTTGAAGAGTTTATGAAGGAAGATAAGGAAATTCGTGTTCTTGCTTATAAATTCTTAATTGAAAAATTTAACGATAAGTATTCTAATTTATCCGCAGATCAAAAGGATTTATTAAAAGAATATATTAACAATATTTCGGATACTACACAACTTCGCGTTTACTTAAATACAAAGTTAATTGAAGTTAAACAAGAACTTACAGAGTTGAAAGCTCAAACAAAAGATAAAGTGTTACAAATTAAACTTAATGAAGTTCTTAATTTTGTCAAGCCTTTAGCTGCAAACGATCCAATCAAAGACGAAACTCTTATTGGCTTGATGCAATATTATCAATTAATAAACGAGCTTAAAGCTGTTAAATAATGAACAATACATTTGCAACACGATTTTTATTGCAGGAATATGATGAGCTAGATGTGTTGAAAGACCATTTACAATCGATAGGTGCAAACGAAGACATCATTCTTTTAATGGTAAATGCAGTTGCAAAGGGTCACTTAACACCAGGTAAGGCCATAGAGATTGTCAAAAGCACAATGGATCCAGATAATAGAGCAGTTAATATGGCTGAAATGAGCTCAACTGGTGGTGGTGTAACAAATGGTGCTGCTTTTCAAGCTGGTGCAGGTGAGCAGTATGCTTCTCCAGGAGCCTTCCTTAAAAAGAAAAAGAAGTATCAAGAGGATGCCCCAAGACTTGCAGGTGGTAAACCAGCTGATATCAAGACCTATACCCAGGATGGTTTTACTAAAGCACCTAGTGCAAAGGAAGCTGGAAAGCATATTAAAGGTGTCGAAGTGAAGGAATTATGGGAAGAATCTAGACAGTATTCTCAATTTAAAAAGGAGACCGCAACTAGAAATAAGCCTGATCAAATGCACGAAGCTGCTAAAATGATTCAAAATAAGTTGCACGAAATAGAAAAATTATTAGAGTTTACATCTCAAATGAGAGGTGAATTATCTGAGGGAGAACAAACCTTAGAATATAAGCACAATACTAAAAAGGTTTTTGATAAAATACACTCAAAGGTTGTTGAAGTTTATACAAAAGTAAAAGGTCTTAAATAATGGCAAAAGCTAAATCAGCAAGTGACGGATTAAAATTAACCTTTGGTAAAAGAAAAGAAGGACAATTAAACGGTAAGAAAAGCTATAACAAACATAGTCCTAGACCAAAAGCAAGTAGAGGACAGGGTAAATAAACTATTTATTAGTATGAAAAATATACAAGCGCAATATAGAGACCTTTTAGAAGGTAGAATGTCACATGCCAATTTTATGGTTAGTGTACGTAGAGACTTTCCTCAATACGTATCTCCAGTGACTTCTTTCCAAGATTCAGTTAAGATCTTGAAAGGAAAACGTATTTTATCTGAAGCTGCAGATGGTGTTTATGGTCACAATCCAAACAACGAGAATCCTCCAAAACCAGGAATTGACCACGTAAACTACTACCAAGCGTATTATGGTATTCAATATGAATTGTCTAAAGTAGCTGAAATTACTGATGAAGTATATGAGCAAGTTAGAAAGAAAGTAGTAGATGCAATCTTAAAAGATCCTCATGCTTATAGAGATTTGCAATTAGCTAACTATAAGCAAGTTAAGGAAATGGATAAAGACCTTGAGATGAAGGAAGTGAAGGAAGATAACAAAGTTGATAAGGCTAATGCTATGAAAGTAGTTAAGAAAGACGAAGGTGCAAACACTATTGATACTATAACTAAAAAAGAAAAGAAAAAAGCCAAGAACGGTAAAGGATTGGATCACATGACCATGACTCCTAAAGGTAACTTACCAGCTTTTGAAACTCCAGGAAAAGAAAAAGTAAAGGCTTTAAAAGAAAGTATATTAGACGAATTAACTCACCCTAACGTGGCTTATGAAACATTTGGCCCTGGTTCAAGAGTAAAAAAAAAAGATGGATCGTTAACAGGTGAGGTTACTGAATGGGATGGTGACACTGCAACTGTAAAGTCAGATGACGGTGAAGTACACCACCTTCAAGGTAATGTCTTAACTAAGCAAGATGTTCCTGAAAAGAAGGAGCACCAAGAGCAAGTAGAAGAAAGTAGAGAAGAAAAGATGAAAAAGTTAAGAGAAAAGTTAACTAAAGCTATCAAAAAAGAATTAGAAGAAGAGTTATATAAAGGACCATCAGGCGTACAATCATTCGATCAAAATGATCCAGCAGACAGAAAGATAATGCACGACCCAGAGTTCACCGCAAAATTCAAGAAAGTAAACTAATGGAAAAACAAGTATTAATAGAGTATTTACCGTTTAAGCCGCAGCCTAAGCAAATTAACGAAGCTAAGATGAATCCAAGGATTCCTTTCTTAGTGTCTGGTAAAATCCAAGCTGCAAATAAGCCTAATGCCAATCACCGTATTTACGATTACGATACTTTGAAAAAACAAGTTGCTTTATACGAACAAGGTCCTGTAGCAGAAAAAAGAGCTTTGGGTGAATTAGATCATCCCGAGACTTCTGTTATTAACCTTAAAAACGTTTGCCATAATATTACAAGAGTTTGGTGGGATGGTGAGGATCTATTTGGCGAATTTGAAATTCTAGATACTCCATCCGGAAATATTTTAAAAGAGTTATTCCTTGCAGGAATTAACGTAGGTGTTTCATCAAGAGCAATGGGATCTGTTACACCAATAGGTGAAGGTCTTGTTCAAGTAGGTGAAGACTTAGAATTAATTTGTTGGGATTTCGTTTCAACTCCTTCAACCTACGGTGCTTATGTAAAGCCTGTAGGTGGGTTAAACGAGTCTTATGCACCACAAATTAACACACAACGCAACTCAATTGACAGATTAATATCAGATATAATCTGCTCACAATCAGGGGTTTGCTGCATTAAATAAAATAATTTTTATCTAAACCTCTCTTTTTCAGGGTACTACGTGTATTTATTACCGTACGCTATCCTAATATAGCGTTTCATACATTCTATATACATTATATTGCCACTACTCTAATAGGCAATCTCCCGAAAACAGAATTATTAACATGGAAAGCAATCAAGAATTGTTTAGACAAGCCATCCTTGAAGCCAAAGAAGTACGCGAAATCGCTTTAGCTGCAGCTAGAACTACGTTAGCAGAACACTTTGAGCCTTACATTAAGGAAGAAATGGCTAAAACACTTTCCGAAGAGGAATTGGAAGAAAGTGAAGCTGGTGAGGAAAAGATCTCTAAAAAAGATTCTGCTTACAAATACCCAGCAATGAGTCACGTTAAAGAAATGCATAGCATGAAACACGATGACCACGATGAACACCATCATTTACACGCTGATGTAGAAGAGTCTTACCTAGACGAAATCTTATCTGAATTAGACGCTTTATCTGAAAAGATGGAAGAAGAAGGTGCAGACGAAGATGGAACAGTTGAAGAAGGACATATCAAAGCAGACGGATACGATGGAAGTTTAAAAGGTAAAGGCGCTAAAGATGGCGGCTACGACGAAAAAGCTAAAGTTAGTCACGGAGATCACAAACTTCACGAAGGTGAAGAGGCTGAAGAAGAAGAAGGTGAAGACGAAGGCGGAAGCGCTGACGACGATACTGAATCAATCGACGGTACTGACGAGCAAGAAGTTGTAGATATCACAGTAGGTGAATTGAAAGACATCATTCGTGATGTATTCATGCAGTTACAAGGTGGTGCTGGAGAAGAAGAAGAGCCAGAAACTTTTGATGCTGATACTGACTTATCTGCTGATTTAGGCGGAGAAGAAGGTGAAGAAGAAGAAGGTGGTGAAATTTCTCTAGAAGAAATCTTAGCTGAACTTGAAAACGAAGAGAAAATGGAAGAAGGATCTTCTGATGCTCAAGAAATTCCTGCAGGAGTTCGTGGCCAAAAGTACAAAATGGCTGATGTAAGCAATGTACAAGCTAGAGAATCTGCTATTAAAGAGGATTTAAACGAAGCTATTGAAACTATTAAAGTTTTAAAAGCAGAGCTTAATGAAATGAATCTTTTCAACGCTAAAATGCTTTACGTTAACAAGATCTTCAAGGCTAAAAACCTTAACGAATCTCAAAAGACAAAAGTAATCAACGCATTTGACCGTGCAACATCGGTTAAAGAAGTTGAAAATACTTACAAAACATTACTTGAGTCAGTAGGAGAAGCTACTAAAAAGTCTTCTTTGAAAGAATCAGTAGGTTTCGCATCAAAACCAATTGGTAATGCTCCAGCTAGACCAATTGTTGAAGCTGATGCTTTCGTAACAAGATGGCAACAACTTGCTGGAATCAAATAAATTAAAAAAATAAAACACATTTAAAAATGTCAAACTTAGTACAATCTTTATTAGAAAGCGCTAATCCATACCAAGATCAATTGGGTGTTAGCCAAAAGCTTGCTAAGAAATGGGCTAAATCTGGTTTACTTGAGGGTCTTCATGACTACGATAGAAACAACATGGCTCTTATCTTAGAAAACCAAGCAAAACAATTAGTGGTTGAGTCTTCAAGCACAGGTGGTAACGTAACTAACGGTGCTACATTTACACCAGGTAATGGTGAACAATGGGCTGGTGTTGCTTTACCATTGGTAAGAAAAATCTTTGGTCAAATCGCTGCAAAAGAAATGGTAAGCGTACAACCAATGAACTTACCTGCAGGTTTAGTATTCTACTTAGACTTCCAATATGGAAGTGGTTGGAATCCTTCATTCACTCAAGGTAACTCTCTTTATGGTAACTTAAACCCTACAGCTAACAGCGTATTCGGTAACACAAATACTGGTGGTTTGTATGGTCAAGGTAGATTTGGTTATTCTATCAACTTGTTCTCTGCATCTTACAACGGTACAACTGCAGCTTTATCAGCTTCTATTGCTACTGCTACATTTGCTCAAGTTAACTTTAACGCTGATTACTCTGCTTCTATCGTTAACGGTACAATGACTGTTGTGTCTATCCAAACTGGTTCTTTAGTATTAGATACAAACGGTGTACGTGCATTTGAAATCTCTGGTAGCTCTGCTGGTGCAGGTGTTGTATCTCCAGCTAATTCAATTAATGACTTCACATACTTAAGTGGCTCAGGTATTACTTTCTTAGTGTCTGGTTCATTAGCTAACGTAAGTGCTTCTATCGCTGCTGCTTACACTGGAACTGGTTTGACTTTCTTCTACAATAAGTCTACTAATTTCCAAACAAGAGGTGACTTCGAGGATGCTCCTACAGATACACCTACTCCGTTCTCTAACCCGAACGCTGCTAGCTCTGCATCTATCGTTATCCCTGAGATCAACGTGCAAATGAAATCTCAAACCATCTCTGCTAAAACTCGTAAGTTGAAAGCACAATGGACTCCAGAATTTGCGCAAGATTTGAACGCTTACCATAGCTTAGATGCTGAGGCTGAATTAACTGGTATGTTATCTGAGTACATCTCTTTAGAGATCGACTTAGAAATCTTAGATATGTTAATTGAGAATGCTCAAACAGTAGCTAACTGGTCTGCTCAAATCGGTAACCAAATCAATAACACTCAGACTGCTTACACAAGCAACACAGCTGGTGCTTATTATAACCAAATGTCTTGGTTCCAAACTTTGGGTATCAAGTTACAAGCGGTATCTAACAAAATCCACCAATTAACTTTACGTGGTGGTGCTAACTTCTTAGTATGTTCTCCAACTGTAGCTACTATCTTGGAATCAATCCCAGGATTTGCAGCTGATACTGATGGTGCAGCAGATACAATGAAGTATGCATTTGGTGTACAAAAGATCGGTGCTTTAAACAGCCGTTATAAGGTTTACAAAAACCCTTACATGACTGAGAACACTATCTTAATGGGCTTCCGTGGTAACCAATTCTTAGAGACTGGTGCCGTTTATGCTCCATACGTTCCATTGATCATGACTCCATTAATCTACGATCCTAATACCTTCACTCCAAGAAAAGGTATCATGACTCGTTACGCAAAATTAATGGTACGTCCTGAATACTATGGTAAAGTATACGTTGCTGATTTACAAGTTGCTGCTGCTATCTAGTAGTTGCAATTAAGCAATAAAAAGAAAGACCGGCCCCGTAAGGCCGGTTTTTTTATTTACAGATAGAAGCTATTTATTTACATAGTAGTTATAACCAAAACCAATTTATGGAAAAGCAAAAAAGGGTTCTTAAAGGTGAAATTAAGTATAACGTAGAATTAAATGAAGAACAAAAGGAAGCTAAAAGGCTTATAAGAGAAAATCAAATAGTAGTTATAACGGGTAGAGCAGGATGTGGAAAGTCCTTAGTATCAGCCCAAGTAGCTTTAGATTTTGTATTCAAGAAAGAGTGTGAAGGTATATACGTTACGAGAGCAGCAGTAGAGGTTGGTCATTCCTTAGGTTTTCTTCCAGGAAGCCTTAACGAAAAGTTTGATCCGTATCTAGAAGCATTTCAAGAGAACTTAATGAAGTGTTATAGTAAGGAGAAAGTTGAACAGCTTATACTAGAAAAGAAAGTACAAGCGCTTCCAGTGCAGTTTATACGTGGAAAAACAGTGGATGATATACTGATTGTGGAGGAGGCTCAAAACTTAACAAAAGCCGAAATGCTAGCTATTTTAACACGATTAGGTAAGCATGGAAGAATTGTTGTGAATGGAGACAACGAACAGACTGACATTAAGAATAAAACAGGTGAGATGAACGGTCTTAGTTATGTAATTGAACTATCCAAAAAGATAGAAGAAGTTAAGTGGATTAAATTAAAAGAGAATCACCGTTCCGACTTAGTAGGTAAGATATTAGATTATGAATACGGTAATTAATAAACAATAAATGGCTAATCCAGTAATATACGACGGCAGTCCGGGTCCTATCTCAGGTAGCACTCCTTTTGGATTTTATGATAACGATCCTCAATTCCAAAACGATGGTCCTTTAGTGGCAAACTACTGTGCTAGAAAGTTAGGATACCCTGTACTTGATGTAGAATTAAACGATTTAAACATATACGCATGCTTTGAAGAAGCTGTTTCCATATATGCAGAAGAGTTGTATCAATTAAAGATTAAAGATAATTATCTAACTTTAGAAGGTCAACCAACTTCTTCTTTACTTAACACTACAGTCGTATCTCCTAACTTAACAAATATGCTAAACTTGTCTGAGACTTATGGTCAAGCAGCGGGGGTAGGTGGATTTGTAAGTTGGAAGAGTGGATCTTTAGCTTTAAGTGGTAGTGTTCAAAACTACGATTTGTATCAATGGGCTGTTAATACTCAAGGTATGAGTCCAACCGATAGAATAGTTGTTCAAAGAGTAATGTATCAAGCACCTCCAGCTTTATATAGCTATGGATATGGCTCTTACTACCCTCAATTGGGAGGTTCAGGAGCATGGCCAGGTAACTGGGGTGGATATGGATTTGGTGGCTATGGTGGTGTTGGAAACAGTACTACTCTGTATCCAGTCTTCTGGAGTATCCAAATGATTCAAGAGGTAGAAATGCAAAATGAAGTTAACTTACCAGCTTGGTCTTTTGAATTAATAGGTACTAATTTAAGAATAATGCCAGTACCAACTGCAGGTGGTGGTTACATTTCGATCCAATATGCTTTCCAATCAGATTTAATGAGCTTGACTGAGAATAGTCCTTATGGAGCTAACCAAGGTTTGGTAGCAAATGCTTCAATGGCACCTTATGGAAACATTACTTATTCTGATTTAAATCAACCTGCAAAGCAGTGGACGAAGGAATTTACTGCAGCTTTAACTTCTGAATTGTTAGGTTTAGTTAGAGGTAAGTACCAACAAGTTTTAATACCTGGTGCAGAGACTACTTTGAACTTTAACGACTTAATTACAAGAGGTAAAGAAGCTCAATTAGCGTTACGTGAAAAATTAAGAAACGATTTAGAGGATATGTCACGCCAAAAACAACTAGAGAGAAAACAATCAGAAACCGACTCTATAAGTAATACGCTAAACGCTATCCCAATACCAATATACATAGGATAATATGGCATTATTTGGAACCGTCAAAGACGCAAATACTTTATTAGGAATAGCTTCCGAGTTTGTCAGCAACGTTGTTACCCAACAAATTGGGTATTACAAAGTTGTAATACCAGCTTCGGATGTAAACGTGTATGGAGAAGCTTTGGTGAAGCAATACATAGGACCAGTCCTAATAAACTGCTTAATTGAAAGAGGAGCTTATACAACTATTTCAGAGGATTTGGGTCCAGATAGAAGAAGAGATGTAGGGTTTAGGTTCTTAAAGCCGGACTTACAGTATGCAAATATAGTACCAGAAATTGGCGATATTGTAATGTATAACGAGCATTATTACGAAGTAGACAACGTAAATCAAAACCAATACTTCTTAGGTAAAGATCCTAACTATGCTTACTCTAATGGTTTACAAAACTTTGGACAGAGCTGGTCTATTTTATTAGATACACATTATACAACACCTGATAGATTGGGTATCACACAACAACGACTATAATATGGCAGGAGGATTACAGCAGGTTAGACCGGAAACAAGAAGGGAGTTTATGGATAAACTTGTGGTACCTTATGACCCAACATATGGTAACCCAAACATAATTCCTTCACAGCCGTTTAAACCTGGACAACCAGAGGTTAATCGTGCTTACGAGACGGCTTATAATCCAACTAACGACAAGAAGTTTTCTATTGGTATTAAGGATATTGACGAAGCAGTTCAGTACTACTTCAACAACGTACTTCAATTATCTGTATACCAAAACAATGATAAAATATTAGTTCCGATCATATATGGACTCCCTGAAAAGTGGAAATCTATCCAAAAAGATGGGTATTACCAAGATCAGGATTCTAAAACTATGCCTCCACTCTTAATGTATAGAAGAGAATCTATTGTACAAAATCGTACCTTAGGTAACAAAGTGGATGGAAATAGCGCTCATAACGTTCAATTATTCGAAAAAGGCTTTTCAAGGAAGAACATTTACGATAACTTTCACACCTTACAAAACCAAAAACCACAGAAAGAGTATGTTGTGGTGGTGACTCCAGACTACATTACCGTGACTTATAAGTGTATTGTATGGACTAGCTTCGTAGAGCAGATGGATAGCATAATAGAGGCGCTAAATTTCGCTTCAAATTCTTATTGGGGAGATCCATCATCTTTTCAATTTCTAACAAAAATCGAAGCGTTTAACGATGCTTTATCCTTTGATCAAGGAGAGGATCGCTTTGTAAGGACTGAATTCAATATAACTTTGAATGGATACCTAATTCCTGACACAATTAATGCTTACTTAGCTCAGTTACAGGGTAAGACTTACAACATCTGTAAAATAGTATTCGCACCAGAAACAGTAATATGACATTAGCAAGCATTATATCTCAGATTAATTCTAAAACAGGGTATTTAATACCAACTGGCAGCTCTACCTATTATATTAGCTCTTCTCAAACTCTTTCGAGTGGATCAGTTAATAGTATAATTAACGAAATAAACTCCTTGACTGGCTATGGTATTCCAGCTACAAATGTGACTTACGTTTCTGGTAGTCCTGTGGCAAACGAAGCTACTATAATATACGTTCCAACTGCAGCAAGTGGTACTATTCCCACTACTGGAATTTATCCTGGCGGCATAATAAAAGCCGAGCAAATTCTTAACATTATCAATGCGTTAAATGGTGTAAGTGCATACGATATTATTATTTCTGGCAGCTTGAATGTTTCTGGTTCAACTACTCTAAGAACTCTCTTAGATTTACCTTTTGTACCTAATGAAGACTTACTAGTTTCTAACAGCGGAAGTGTTGCAGGAACTAATATAGTTGATGGTGGAAGTTTCTAAAGTAACTATTTATAAACAGCTTAAATAAGCTTTTGTTAGTATATACTTTAAACACTCCTAGATATGGCAGTTACTGTCGAACTGAAACGCAGCGCAATACCTGGTAAAAAACCAGATACATCCCAATTAGCTCTTGGGGAATTAGCAATCAATACCTATGATGGTGCTGTTTACTTTAAACAGGACAATGGTACTCAGCAAATCATCCAGTTAGCAACTACAAGTGGTAGCTCAGTAGCAAGTGCTTCTTATGCAAACTACGCTGCAACTGCTGGTACTGCGGTATATGCTACAAATGCTGGTTCTTCTAACACTGCTATAAG
>Ga0207957_1000378_pt1 | contig 10393 bp, 20 predicted proteins | sample CryBogCBH27Jun07_FD_184603 | JGI IMG/M metagenome (GOLD analysis project Ga0207957, IMG submission 184603) | Freshwater microbial communities from Crystal Bog, Wisconsin, USA - CBH27Jun07 (SPAdes) | ecosystem: Environmental > Aquatic > Freshwater > Lake | place: Crystal Bog, Wisconsin, USA...
ATTGCAAATTTTGTTGTATGTCCACCTCCATACAAACACCAATAACCAACTGGTTTAGGTGGTTTATAAATAGTAAATCCTGTTTTTTGTTCAGTCATTATTTCCCCTTGCTCGGATTTTGTCCGCAATGATTTCAGAGTAATTACGCTCTAACCCATCTGCATATGAGTCAGCAATCTTTGCGCACTCTTCACGTTCTTTTTCTATTGCTTTATTTACTAATCGCAAAACTTCTTCATCGCAATCCATCAAACGTTTGAATGCAACAAGATTGAGTTGCTCTTTATGAAATAATTTAATGTATTCTTCTCTAGTCATAAGTGCCCCCTCAATGCTAGCTTTACTATTGTGCTGATGCTTGCTATGGTGAACTCAGGACTGTCGTCATGGTCAAAGTGTTCTTGTATACGTTTCTCTACACGTTCTAGAGCTTCACGATACTCGGTTGCTTTCAATGCGTCTTCGAGTTTGCCCTCGTCTTCGGGATAGTTAAACGATAGAGTTGCTTGCATTTTCATTAGCCCTCCCCACTTTCTTATTTAGAAGCCAGTTATCTCCGACCACCCTGATGGCGCGAACCCACTGGCGCATATTGTGACGTTGCTGATAGTATGGTGAATGTTCTACGCACCACAACTGTCTAGCTCTTGTTAGCATTGTTATGTCCATCTGCTCTCTCCTTCAAAAGTTCATAAAGATTATCTACATTGTGTTCGTCTACGATAAATGCAATACCGCCATTCATATTTATTTCTTTGATATGTGATTCTTGCAAACGCGTAGGCTTGTTGCCATTAGCCTTGCACTCAAGACCAATGAAAATTCCCCGATAACAGACTAGGATATCGGGCACTCCCGAATTGCTATATCCGCCTGTCATGGGGAATGTGTAGTATGCGCCTAGTCTAGCTAGGGCTAGTTTTGCCTTGTTCTTTACTTTGCTTTCGGGCGTTGCCATCTCTGACCTCATGAAACTGATTGGTCGTCAATATTAACATATATAAGTTTTGTGTCAACTGCCATCCGATCTCACTCAATTTATAATCTTGATTGTTATCATAAATGGATTGCATCATTTGTAGCTGACCATTCTTATGTTGGAAAACAACACCCTTCATAGGCGAAAACGTATCAAAAAGATTAGGGGTAAACGCGTGTATCATGGTCATCAATGACTTAACAAAATCAGGTAATGTTTGTTCTGTGAATATCCTGATATCGTTATCGCCCACACATAGAATGTAGTCGTCGCCATCAATGATCATGGGTGTACGAATGTAATCCCCAATCGCCCAATGAGATATTGGGCTAGGATATTTACTCTGCATTGTCAGGAATCAAGATGAAATGATCTGTGCCACTATAACAAGATATGATATCCAAGTCCTTGAAGTATCTATCCCTTCGGGCTAACCCGAATTCATTATCATTGGAACTGAGATTATTATCTCTACTGAGATATGTTTTACACATGGTTGCTAGTCCTGCGTATGGTGTGTCGGACATAGAATCGTATCGTTTGTAATTTGATGTAACCAAGTCCTCGTTTGAGTCTAACCATGCTTTACCAATTAAATAAAAGTCCTCGCTGTTATGCCAATCCTTTTGGGGTAATCTTATAGTAGTCACACCCTTGGCAAACCTCTTGAGTTCCTTCATACCTTCTTCTGATCTCCGTTCGTCTTCAATCATATTGTTATACAAGTCTTGTATGTGACTCATGTCTATGGCATATGTTACTGGCAGACCTATCAACTGTTGGCAAATGCCATACATGGTATCTCTCGTAATCTGAACGCGAGTACTTGGTGATTCATGTCTCAGTTCATTGAACCCATACTTGATAGTGCCTAAAAATTGTTTAGTAACTCTCTCAGCAGTTGGTATCTCGTCATTCTTCTTGAGTGTTCTGATCAAAGTATTGATCTTGTTTGAATCTCTAGAAGATGAATCTGAGTTCCTACTACTGCGAGTTTTATTTATAACTGCATGACAATTATAAATATAGGCTGGCTTGCCCATCGCCTTGTCGACTTGCAAATACCCTAGCGGTATACCTTCGTGATCTACTACGCTGAGTTTGGTACTGTTAGACTTAGCGCCTGTTACTTTCACGCCGAACGCGTTACAGAATTCAAATGCCAAGTCCCTGTACGTTGAGTGTGTCTCAAGTACTGTTTTGGCGCTCTCACGATCACCATATGTAGATAAAATTGTTTCAATCATTGCATCTCTCCTTTATAAACGAATAACATCTTGACCATCTTGCACAATCTTGTAGCCCCACTTAGATGATCTAAATGGTTTGCCTGTCTCCAACTGAACTAACTTGTATGGAGTGTCGTTCTGTCTTATAACATACTCATTGAATCTGAGCTTCAACTTGTTCTGTACCCTAGTCTTCAGCGTTTTGACACGCTCCTCGTTCGCATCAAGGTAATACCAAAAGTTAAGATCATGGAAAAAGAAAAGCATCAACGCATCGACATAGTGTCCTTTGTTATATGCTTCCATGAAAGATTCTCGTTTCTGTGATCTAGCCGCGATTCGCAACTCTTCGATCATCTCGTTGATACCACTACCATTCATCGCATTGAACATGGTCATGCTGATCACCTTGAAGTCATCGAACTGCTTTATTAATTCATTCGCCTTGTCCCGAATCAATACTTTGACGTACAACTCATAGGGCTTCGTAGTCTGCATGGTGTCCAAGTCCAACTTCAATCCTTGGAACATCGGGTGCATGGTTGTGCTATCCCTGTTGCCGTAGGTATGTATCACAGTGCCCTCGTGTGGTTTTGAATGAGTCACACTTGCGTTGAGCAATGCTCTCAAGATAAGATTCTCCGACTGATACCCAGTACTCCTCGTGAACTCTATCGTGTTGTCAGGGCGCACGATGGCGAACGGCGCACGCAAATTCGCATCTGCGTTCTCCTTCACCTTGTTGTCCATGTTCTGCCTATCCGCATAGTAAAGCGCATAGCTCCCATCTTCTAAGGGTCTGAAGTGTCTGTTGGAATACTTCCTCGCCCCTAGTGGATACGCGCCTTTGCTCTCCTCGCTACCACGATATGCGCCATGCTCAGTTATGAGCTTGAGTCTGTTGTAGCTTACCTTTCTGATGTCATCAAACATAATCTCTCCTTATCTGTTAAACACAACTTTCTTACCACTTGGAACTTCCCAGTCTTTGTTCTCTGTGATCATCCACAGAGTCGGACTGTCGATGTCCCACTTCACATTGCTCTCCACATAACCATCTGTGAATACAATCACACACTCTGCTTTGAGCTTGTGCTTATTGATGTATTCGGGTACACACGATACTGTCGTTCCACCACCACCCAATGGCTTGAGCATTGAGCCGATGTTGACGTAGTTCTCTGTGAATACTTGTTGCCCATGCACCTTGGTATCCCACCACAGAATACGAACTGCTTCGGGTTCGACCGCTTCGCAAATAGACACCAGTTCCGATGCAAACTCATTGATCTGATCTTGTCCGATTGACCCTGATGTGTCGATGGCAACGATAACCTCACCAATCGTTTCATTCTCTACTGTTGGTAGATAGATGTCATTGGCTACCCATCTGCGGTTGAACTTGCGCCATGTGTACTCGTCCTTGCCTTTGCACGATGCAGATACAAAGTCACGCAACGCATCGCGCCAGTCGATTACAGGTTTTAGTATCTCTGTGATCTCGCGAGGAATGTCTACACCAAGTCGACCTGCGAGCAACGCGCCTTCACGCAACGCTCTGTCGATGCGCTCGTTCGCTTCCTTGAGATCATCCATGTTCATCTCGCCTGATGTGTCATGCTCGTCGAACTGATACCCTCCGCTACCTTCGCCATCGGGTTCGCCCGACCCCTTACCTACACCACCTCCACCACCTCCACCACCATCGTCTTCAAGAAGATCAAAGATTTGTCTCATGGATAGGTTGTGATACTGTGGGTCATACAGTCCACCATCGGGCAACTTGCACAAAGACTTGTCCTTGAGATTGACGATGATGTCATTGACCACATAGTCTGCCGCCTTGTTCGCACGCGATCTGTCCTTCTCGAACAGGTCACGATTGTGAATCATGTGGCGCAGAGAGATGTGCAGGTTCTCATGCAAGACCAAGCCATTGACCTCGGTTTGTAGTTTGCAGAATTCCTCAAGGAATGCTCTGCCGTAGCGCTTGTTTACCCCATCGGTATAAGCCGTTACGTTCTTATTGTCGATGACTGACGTTGTACCCATCATCATCACACCTGAGTACAAGGCAGTCTCAGGGTGCTTCATCATTGTGATGTGTGCCTTCTTGATACGTTCTTCTTGCGTTAACATACTACTTCCTCCATACAAATAAATCTAAAATTAAAACGATGAACGCCATCATGTAAACGATGGCGAAATACATTCTTAACAGGTTGTACTTCGCAAACCATCTCATACCTACTCCTTACATCAGTTTGTGGTTAGTCAATGCCCAAGCATTGATCGAGTCGTTGTACCGCGCAATGCGTGGTCGTGTGTGCATGATCATCGTGAAGAAGATCGATTGAATCTCTGCGTTCCTGATACGATTGACGAACTGCATATAGTTGTTCAGGTCGTCCTGAGTCTCTATGTTGTCGACTGCTTCGAACATCATCATCACAAGAGCAGACACATCATCAGGAACTTTAATAGTCGATGCGTTCTTCATCACATCAGCATACGACGTGAGCTTGCCCTCCAACGCGATGAACGCAGACATTGACCTCGCACCTGCTTCGCCGATAGTGCCTGACAAACCGACCATCAATGCGTTCTCCGTGATGCTATCCCTGCGGTTCACGATGACAGATGCCTTCGCAAGACTTCGGGGTGACACGAACTGCTTATTAGTCGACGATGGTTTGAAGATGTACTCGTTGTCCTTCTGATCGGGATCAAGGTATGACTTGAACGCTTTGGGGTTCATCGATGCCCATGCTCTCACAGGTCGTGCGATGCCGTTGTTGGTAGCCCATATGTTCCACTCCGTGTGGTTCGGCTTGCGCATATTGATCACAGTCACGCGGTTACCTGCATGAGCGAGCATATTGTCACCGACACCATCTGATGAGTTGTTACTTGTACCGAACAGCAATGACCCCTCGGGTAGTGGCTCGTCGCCCACAGTTCTCTCAAGCATCATTCTAGTGAAGATGACCTGCAAGAGCTTGGGAGCTTTCATAAACTCGTCGAGCATGATGACCTTCTTGCGACCATTCTTGATCTTGAATAGATCGGATACATAATACTCAAGCGACTTGGTATCATGGTTCGGTATGGAAGCCGCAACGTCCATCATATCTTTAACAGGACAGTCGACATAGATGTAGTCGTACCCATCGCCCATCTCAGCTTGCAGAGTCTTCAGTATGGTTGACTTGCCGACCCCAGGTTCTGAGACAACGACAGGTGTGATTTGATCTGCCATTGCTTTGATGAAATCCTTTGTCTCGTCGATGGACATGGTAAGAGAGAAGTTGATTTGTGACATGATTTGCCTTTCGGGTTGATGTGAATGATTAATTAAATCACAATTAATAAATTAATTGCTCATCATGGATTTGAGTGGTGCGAACTTAGACAGTATGTCGTCTACGTCATTCTTCACCACACTACGAACATATGAACTCTCACGCAGATCGTCCACAGTTACATCGCGCAACGCATTCTCCAAGCGTTGTCGTGCTTCCTCCAGTTGAGGATTGTTTGTAAGATTAAACTCTTTGAGGGTTACGCATATCTCCTTGGCTTGGGTTACAGTTGTGTCGTATATCTTCTTGCGCTTGACCTTGCCGTCCTCGTCGGGTGTGGCTTCGGTACAAGCATTGCTTATGCGAGATGCTATCTCCAAGAATCTCTCGCTTGCATCTGTCATTACGTTGTCGATGATCTCTGCCACTTGGCGCTCATAATGGTTCTTTAAGTCTTCGGCTATGACCGATGAGATACTTGATCTGAAGTCGTTCTTGGGCACAGTTGTGACAAACAACTTAATGCGGAACTTCGAACGTACGTTCGCAACATCAGGATACTGACTTCTATCAAACATATCTCCCTGCTTAAAGGCGGCATCGCTCACGATCTGAGGATACTTCGCAATGAACACATCGAGCAGTTTGTTGAACTCGATCTCATGCTGATTGAATTCCTTCATAAACTTCTCAAGGTTAACAAGTGGTAGCAAACGACTAGACCCTGACCAGTCGTACGTTGAACGTTGAAGCCAGTTATAAACTGTCTGCCGATAATTCATCAGCGCTTTGTGTTCGGGTGAACTGGAGAGCAAGTTCTTGGTGAACTTACCTGCTTCTGAATCTGCGTTCTTCATCGATGTGACCTCGTTTGATATCGCGCGGTCTTGCTTGGTCGCAGTCCACACATTGACTTCAACTGAGACAATATGTGCTGACGATGAAAGGGAGATGATCTGCTTGGGTTGCGATAATTCGAAATTCATAATTATTCCTTCGTGTTTATGTGATTGATTGTTTAGTGGATTGCTTCGTCTGAGTTATCAATGAGCAGGTCGTAGATGTGTGAAGATGCTGACATCAAATCTTCTTTGGATATATCCATCTCGATTGCGGATTGAATGTACATACGAGACAGTACAGTCAAGACTAGTGCCATTGATTCCCCATCTAGTGCTTCACCGATCTTGTGTGCGAGTTCTGTTGCTTGGTTTATTTCTTTTTCAATGTTCATTTGTAATACCCTCCCTTGTTGTTAATACCTTTTAAGTCTTCCCGATTCGTCACGAGCATATAGTTGCTCTTGTGCATAGGCACGATGGTGTGCTTGCGAGTCTGTGCTTCCTCCTCGCCACACCATAGGCAGATGTTGTATCCTGCGTTGGCACGCTTGGGCGAAAATGTATCGCCACAACGCACGCACATTGGCTTCATGCGCTGAGTCATAGTTAGTCCATCCTGTGAGTCTGAAGTGGTAATGTGACGATCTCGTAAGAATTGCTTTGTCCAAGCTCTTGCGCATCGCCCTGTATGCAGAGGTGCATCTCATACTCTGCGGTCATGCGGTCAACATATGTGTCTACTGGCTTGCCGTTGCACATGAGGATATGCACCTTGGGTTTGATGGTTTCGAGTACCCGACGATCTTGCTCGTTGGTATCGATTAGAAGACTTTTTAACTTTCCCATACTGATTCCTTTACTGAATGAATTCGGGTCGACCCGAATGACTAAATAAGAACTGACTGTGGATAGTTCCCCACCCACAACTACATTGTATCATAACTTGACACATAACACAACATCGTTAAAGAAAATACTTATTCATCTGATCCGTCCTCGATCCACTTCTGTAACACCAATGCAGATGCATAGATGTGACCCTCGCCACCACCATCGCGCAACTCGTGTTCGTATGAGTCCGCTTCTGTGTCGAGCACATAGCTCACCACATCGTTAAGCGCATTGATCTCTGCCTGAGACATTCTCATTAAATAGACTTCCATGATTGATCCTTTATTGATTGTTTAATTGATACTCAAGTTCGCACAAGAGCATATCTTGGAACTCATCGTCCTCGTCGGTAATTAGTCCGTCGGGTGAGTCCGATTCGATGATCCGCAATCCGCACGATTCACAATCGCTTTCCAGCGTTTGCTCATCATGAAACTCATCGAAATTGAAATCGGGGTCGCATACGTTGATGCGATAGTATTCAGCATCGCCGTCGAATGACTTGAATGTGTTGTAGTCCACAATGAATTGATCGACTGATCCGTTAATGATTGCTTTGTCCATTGTGGGAATAGTTGGAACGTAGCGCTTTGCTTTGCGCATGATGCGTGGGGATATAACAAAGTTTGCTTGCATGATTCTCTCCTGTTGAATTCGGGTAGACCCGATGGGTTAATTAAGACGTTGATCAAAGTCTTCTCTGACCAACGAATCCATTGTATCACAACTTGACACTTTTTGGTAGGGGTTTATGGACGAATGTCAAGTTTGTCCAAAAAAATTGGAACTTGGAATAAGGGACTGGAATATTGGAATGACGAAAAAAGTAGTAATAATGGTTTAGTTTTTTGAGTGTTTTCTTTGTTTTTATTATTAAATAATAATACTAATATATTATATATTTATATATATTCCAATATTCCAATAAATATTTAGTGAACGTCTGGATTGGAGGTGTTTTGTCTTGGAGGGGGGGGGAAATATGCTATTAGGGGAGTTTTGTTTAGCAGAAAGTTGCACCACGAAAAAGAGACGAGAGAACAGATATGCTCTCAAAGTCCGCCCTACTTTTTTTTGACTGGAATTTTGGAATAATTTGGTCAAAAACACCATTTTTCCCTTTAAAATCAAGCACTTACGCGGTTCCAATTTTTTCTCCGAAATTGGAACGACTTTACACTTTTTCAGAATTGAATACTTTCAGCGTACACGCGAATTGGAACTTTGCGCACACGCTTGCGCTCAGGACTTCTTCTAAGCAAACAGGAAAAAGAACTCTGATTCCAATATTCCAAAACGTGATTCCAATATTCCAGCGTGATTGGAATCTTGGAACTTCGGGTCGACCCGAAGTCTTATTTAAGCAAAGCCTAGCTGAACGCACACGCAGACACGCGCGACGACAAATAACTGGTATCAAAAAATTTTGGGCGAAAAAAAACCCAGTCCGTAGACTGGGTTGAAAGTTGTTAGCTAATTACTTTTTAGTGTAGACCTTAAAGAAAGCCTCTTTCGCCATTCGGTACATTACTTCATCGGCTGTAACATCACCATTGGAAACAGAGAGTTTTACTTTTTTGTCTAAGCCTCCATTTTTAACACCGTCACCGTTAAAGATTTTCTCAATAGATTGCCTAAAATTATCATTGGGTTTTCTCTCTTTAGGTTTATCACCATTTAAGATTTTATTAGCGCATGAGACTATTGACCTAAGGCATTCGCTCGCATACTTTGAAAATGCCTCGCGTCTATCTTTAACTATCGGTTTTAAAGCTGGGTTAGTATCCCGTAAATTACTGTAATCATATACAGATAGTGACATCGCATAGTCAACAGTAACATTAACAGTTTCAGTACCCTTGGGCGCGTCCTCTAATGATTTAATCGGTATTAAAACAGTTTGACCCGTTTTATTGTCTCTACTATAATAGTAATATCTATTACCATCTAATTCATTTTTACGCACTTGCATACCAGAGTACAATTCTTTTTTAGTTTCTACTGTAATTTCATTAGGAAACTTAGAATCTTGTGACATTACAAACCTCGCGATGGAATAATTACCATCTAGGTTTGATGCCGATTTATATCCCGCATCTTTTAATGAAACAATTTCAGTCGAAACCATAGTTTCGGGTTTTTTTGCTTTGCTTTGCATAATTAGCCTTTCAGTTTTAATGAACAAAAATACGCCACCATGATTGATGGCGTAAGAGAATTATAGCACACACTATTCACTTCGGGTTGACCCGAACACTTATATAAGGGCAAGCCTACGCGCTTGGACTCGCACGCCCATCTACGCGCGGCGACACATAACTGGTATCAAAGGGGCCGTAGCCCCCTCGATTACTGGTCGGTCCTACCGATCCACTCAGCGCCAATCACAATGGGAAAGTATTCCATGCTCCATTTGTTTTCAACGTACTTGATTCCAACGCGCCCCGTTGATGCGGGCTTGTGTGGTTCTCTGATGTACTCAACGACGGCCTTGCCATCTCTGAGGTCTATGATGTCGCCTGTCTCTACAGGCTTGCGGGATGATGTATAAACTAATTGCATAATTTTCTCCAGTTGTGGGGGGCTTTCGCCCCCCGTTGATTAATCGCAGACTATCTCGAACTTCTCAACAGTCTGTAGTTCCGTACCAACTAAAACCTTACGGCAAGTTGGACTGTCGCTCTTCACATAAGCGCTGACAACCGCTGAGTGAGTGCTTGAAGTGAACCGATAATCCCTGTTGATGGATGCGGCCCAGTCTTCGGTCTTCATGTCGTCCATTGTCTCTGCGAGATGGTCTAGAACTCTCATCAACCTATCGTCCTTGAAGGACTCTAGGTCATGCATCGAGATGTAAACGTGAGGCAAACTGTTGTTTGCCATCAAGTACATACGATCGTCGCCAATAATTAACTTGTCTAGCGATCTGAGCACTTTGCCGATCATCTTGCGGTTGACCTTTAAGACGTTCAGGTTGCGTGTGGCGTGAGCCACTGAACGGTTTTCATTTTCGATTGCCTGTTCGTAGGCTTTTGTTGCTCTGCTTTGCATAGCGTTTCCCTTTCTGTGTTAATGAACTTCTATCGCATCACAACAGGATCGCTGTGATGTGATTGAATTATAGCATAACTTGACACTTTCCCGCCCCCT
>Ga0207957_1000383_pt1 | contig 10309 bp, 12 predicted proteins | sample CryBogCBH27Jun07_FD_184603 | JGI IMG/M metagenome (GOLD analysis project Ga0207957, IMG submission 184603) | Freshwater microbial communities from Crystal Bog, Wisconsin, USA - CBH27Jun07 (SPAdes) | ecosystem: Environmental > Aquatic > Freshwater > Lake | place: Crystal Bog, Wisconsin, USA...
CCCGGTCCCCGCAGTAACGCTGGCAACGGTTCCGGCCAAACCAACAATGGATCCAATTGTGACGGAGCGCGGAGTTGTGTCGGCATGCCGCGCAATCGGCAACAAATCTGTTGATTGTGGCGTGGAAAGCGTAGCTTGGCTGATTGATGTGTTAGCCATGTTTTATCCCCAAAACCACGCGCCAGTGCCGTTTTCCAATTCCCAAAAACCAATTCCGCTTTCCAATTCGATTGGGGAATTTATCCAAACGAGCGGAGGGCCAAAACCAGGATTTGGCGCCAAAGGAATTGGCGGGATAGCGTATTGAATATCTATAGGCAAAGTCACAAGCCACGAGAATGTTCGAGCGTTAGCCGTGACCATATCGACGCGAACAGTATATACGCGACCTGGAACCCCACCAGATAACCACAATTCTATAATATGCTGTTCTAAATCGGAAGTGTTCAGATAGGTTGGTTGCAGTTCGCCTGTCCCGGAAGGTGCGACACTAACGGTGAGAGTGTTTATGGAGTCGTTAAACTGAACTAAGGGAGCCGCTACATTTAAATAATAGTCCAAATCTTCTAGGGGTTCAGCCACAGGCCATTGCAGATAATCAAAGCCGGAAGGCGACAATACGATTGTCCGAGAGGAAGAATCCGTCAAGGAAACACCCAAAGAAGGAGTCACGACGGGGTTTATGGGTCGAGTAGGACCAGAATATGTCCAAGTGGCCGACAACCCAAAATCGGGGTCTTGAGCAAGCGGCAAAGGATATGTGGCATTTTCGGGGTTAATCGGTAATCCGACTAACCAGGAATACTCACGGCCCGTTTGAGTCGTGATATCCACCCGAATTTGATACATTCGTCCGGCGACGCCGCCAGAAAGCGTCATTTCGACTAGCATACCGACTACCGACACAGCGGAGGGAACCAATTCCCCGGTGCCAGATGGCGACGCACTAACTGCTACAAATGTAATGTGGTCGTTGGTGATCGCTGCTGAAGCATCCAAGCAGTAATCAAGGCTGTCATAAATTTCAGCCGTAGGCCATTGCAGGTAAACAGTCCCCGCCGCATCAACAGCAACAGTGCGAGCGGCGGAAACGGTCATTTAATTGCCAATCGCAAACCAGCGAACGTGAACCGTGTTGCCGATTGACCTGCTGGAATTGGCTGTTCCGATGTAGAACGTATAACCGGAAGTGGTGAGCGAAGTGTTCATCACCGCCAATTCGTCCCATGTTGACGCCGCCAAATTGTCAGGGGTGCCGACAATGACGAAAGCGTTATTTGGAAAATTAACAGGGAAAGTGCCAGTCACACTTGACGTGCTGGCCCCAGTCGGAAAAGCCGAGGTAATACCCCATTGTAAAATAAGGCCACCCGGAAGTATCTGATAACCATTAGCAGACAAGGACGAGGCAAATTGTCCAAAATTAACTGCTTGATTGGTTGATGCGCCAGGAGAAACGCTGAATGTTTGCGCGGAAGAACCAGCAAGAGCCGCGAATGTCGATTGGGCTTGACCCAACGGAACCGCTTGCGAAGAAGAAACCGCATTGGCGACGCTAAAGGTTTGGGTAGAAGAACCCGTCAACGCCGCGAATGTCGATTGGGCTTGACCCAACGGAACCGCTTGCGAAGAAGAAGCCGCATTTGCAACTGAGAACACTTGCCCAGAAGAACCAGCCAGAGCCGCCTTAGTGGCAAGACCCGTTTGAACATACGCAGTGGTTGCTAGACGGGTGCTGTTGTCGGCGCTGGATGGGGTTGGTGCGGCCGGAGTGCCAGTAAAAGTAGGACTTGCAAGTGGCGCTTGCGCGATCCAACCCGCCGTGGATGCCGAACCAGATGTTGTGCAAATCCACAAAAGTCCATCCGTCGTATCCCAACAGGTGGAAGGAGGCGTTGTGCTGGTCGCGGCATAACCAGCAACATTTCCGTTCGGATTGCCCGCATATTCAACCATTTGGGCAAGGCTGTTCATCGTGCCGGCGGTGATAAGGTTTTGCACGATAGAACCGACACCCCAGGCTTGAGCCGTGGTGCCTTCTTGTGCCCGAACAACCGTAAAAGTGTCGGTTGAAACCGCCGTAACGTGCATAATCTCGGGAGCGGGAGTGCTGCCCGAAGCGGGGTTTAAGGTCAGCTTAAAATATTGGCCCGACGCTGGCGACGGGAAAATTGCACCCGTTCCAGAACCCACGGTTAATGAAGTTGCAGTGGACGAAATCGCCACAGCCAATGTGGTAGCCGCGTTGTTACTCCACTGCAACTGACTCATTTGTGACCCCGAAAGCATTTCGCCATAGCGATGCTATCGCCACGGACTGCCGCGCCAAGGTATTGGGTGATTTCGCAATCTTTGCGCGATTTGCCGGCCACGTTGTACGCGATGGCCGCAGCTTGTTTTGGGTCTTTGCCTGCTTTGATTTCGGTGGCGATGTTGCGCGAAATCACTTTCTGGCTTGAGCCTTTTTCGAGCGGCATGTTGGTCTCCTACCACACATAAACAGTAAAAGCGTGTCCGGAAGTAGCCGCGTTGGCTTTCAAGGTAACACCAGAAGAAATGGCCGGGATGGCGTAGCCCTGACCCGGTTGCAGATCCAACGTCGTGCCGTTGCCCGTGGCGTCGGTCGATCCGGGTGTATTGATGAAGTCAATATAAAGATTTTCAGCAGTAACAATTTTTTGAGCAGCAGCGGTGAGTGGGTTCAGAATATACCCACCGTTGATGAGTCCGGTTACAACCGACACCGCCGTGCCCCCCGTCGTGATCGACGAGGCATTGGCCGCTCTTGGGGTGAAACCAGTGCCAGCAACGCCTGGAACGATCCAACCCGGAATCGCACCACCTGGAACACCTTGGTCATTGGGATACGGCCCGCTCATGTGAAACTCCTATGTAGAAATGGGCGTGCTATAGCCTGGATATGGGGGAATCGGTATTGGAATTTCGGCCAATCTAGCACTGATTGGAAGCCGAACATACCATGAAAATTCTCGTCCTGCCGTGGTAAACGCGACAAGGTTAACAAAATAAACGCGTCCTGCCACGCCACCGGCCAGCCACACGGTTATAACGCCGCCGCTGAAACTGATGCTATTAATAGTCAATTCGCCTGCACCGTAGGGTGCCGCGCAAACTGTTGCGGTGACAATAGTATCACCCACATCCGCCAACGCAGCCGTCACATCCAGAGCGTAATCCAGTATATCATCCGGCTGGGCAGTCGGCCATTGCAGACTGGCTGTCCAGGGAGGAATGATTGTGATTGTGCGATTGGCGGATATGATTGGCATTTGTTACGCCCAGGGCGGCGGCAGGTTAACGCTGGTGGGAGCGATTTTCTGCAAGATTTGCGCGTCAATGTTCGCTTCCAAAGCCGCAATTTGCGTCGGCCCCATGGCTTCCGTCACCCAGCCCTGAACCTGCGTTTCAGTCAACTGCGCGTAAAGAGTAAATGGGCTGCCAGCGACGTATTCAAGCGCTTGAGTGCCGTAAACAGAACCCGTAACGCCATCCGGGTTAATGCCAGTCAGCGTCCAGTGGACGGTGTAAACCACATCCGTCTGGCTCGCATACTCAGGATAGGCAGTGAGGGTGGGAAAAGCCCAAACATAGGTGTTTGCCATTTTAAGTCGCCTTTGTTTCTAAGTTGGTGATACGCGCCGTCAACTCGTTGATCGCCGCCACAAGGAGCGGGATAACATCAGTATAAGACAACTCAAGAGTGCCCATTGCGTCTTTGGCAACATTGACCGCTTCCGGCAGCACCGCTTGCACGTCTTGCGCCATAAGGAAAGGACGACGAACACCATCCACTTCCGTTTTGAACTTACCAATGACCGAACGCAGGGTGCTGACCTTAGACGCAGCATTTGTGATTGGTTCGATGATGTCTTTCAATCGTGCATCAGAAAGACTCGTCCAGCTTGTTCCGTTAATCGCTAGTTTGACGCCATTGCTATTGGCGATCATTGAAATGCCAGATACAGCATTACCAGTCGTCAATTGGAAATATGGCGAGCCACTGTTGTCGGCAAGTTGAAGGTTGGCGAATGAACTGGCTGTTCCACCAACCATTGAAATCTGCGTGAATGCGCTTGCGCCAACGGTGCTGTTAGCGATACCAAAAATGGTGGCGGCATTCTGGTTTTTGACAACCGCCAATGGCACCGCAATTCCATAAAAGCTGTCTGGATTTGACGTGCCAATGCCAACATTTCCCAACGAACTGATACGCATGCGTTCAGCTTGGCCGGTATAAAACACAAGGTTGTTGAAAGCGGAAAGAGCAACATTGTTGCTGCCAGGAGCGCCTATGCCATAATTTGGAATTGCGCTTAGGCCGTACGGGGTAAAATAGCTTGTGTCAGAAGTCGTCGCAAAGCCGGTAGTCGCTGAAGCAGCCGTAAAAACACCATTCGCTGCATATACGTATGACCAACGATACCCACTAAGACCCAAATTCCAATAATTGTCAGTGTTGGGTGCGAACGTGCCGCTTGCACCGCCGGTGTTTACTTGCATATTGATGATGCGGTTAACGTTATTGGTGCCATCAAACACTTCAAAGTCAATAAGTCCTTGTTCAGCGCCAGCCGTGGCAACCACCAACCCGCCGTTGATGTATGCGGCCGTCTTCTGAGCGGCAGCTGAATTATTGTTCAGAAAGACAAGGGACGCCCCTGCACCCGAACCACCATTGGTGTTGATGAGATATAGATTCGGCCCGCTGGCCGCTGACACAGGGCCAAAATTAGTTGTGGCGTTGACAAAAGATGCAACGCCAGAAGCGTACAAAGAACCGTTGACAGTGAGAAGGGAACCTGGGGAACTAGTGCCAATGCCGACATTGCCAGCGGCGCTGATCCGCATGCGTTCAGCGGCATTGGTCGCAAACAACATTGACACATTGTCCGCAGTATAAACCAGTGCTGTTCCAGCGGCTTGATTTTGAATCAGCTGCACACCAGTCCAACCTTGCGCAACAACATTCAACCAAGCCTGAGCGGACGCGCCAGTGCTGACATTGGAAACCAACAGACCATCATTGCTATTGGTATTGGCGACAACCGAAAGCTTAACGCTGGGTGTCGTCGTCCCAATGCCGACGTTGCCGCTGCCAGTGATAGTCAGGGCATTAGAGCGTCGGTCGGATGTTCTGGAACCAGCAGCAGTTGATGAAAAATTAAGAGTATTGCTTCCATCCGTATTTTGCGTGTTTATAATTGAAGATGTCGGGATATTATTTTCGTTTCTAAAATCAATGTAGTTATTACCACTTACTGACGCGTTGCTGTAGCCTGTAAGTAAGGCGATACCTTGATATGCGGCAGTGCTATTTTGAACGAGAAAATCGCCTCCACTGACGTTAAGTTTTTGCGTGGGGTTTGACGTCCCAATACCAACATTGCCCGCTGCGGTGATCCGCATGCGTTCATTGCCGCCAAAATTCCATGCCTCAAAATTGACGGCAGAACCGTATGTATTTGCAAAAAACGGAGAACCATTATTATCAGCTAATTGCTGAAAAAGATACGAGTAGGCTGTCCCGCCAACCATACTGATTTGAGTTGTAGCGCTTGCGCCAACGGTGCTGTTAGCGATACCAAAAATGGTGGCGGCATTCTGGTTTTTAACAACAACCAACGGGAACGCGTAGCCATAAAAACTGTCTGGATTTGACGTGCCAATACCGACGTTACCCAATGCGCTGATCCGCATGCGTTCAGTGCCGTTGGTAGTTAAAACAGTAGCAACATTATTGGGGTTATGAACAACCGCAGACGAAATGCCATTAAGAGACAGCCAAGCCGAACCGCTGCTTGCAGCGGTTACAGTCAACACTGGATCGGTTGCGCCTACAATTTGAAGCAGGCTTGAGGGCGAACTGGTGCCAATACCGACGTTGGTTGTAAAATTTGGCGTCGAAATTGTCGGGTTGGAGAGCGTCAATCCAGCCAGAGTTGTTACGGTATTGCCCAAAGCAACTGGCGTGGTGCCAATCGTGACCGGGGTGGAAAAATTAGTATCAAGCTGCGACAGAGGAAGTGTGCCGCTGGCCGACGCGAAAAGATATGGAACGCCGCTCATGAACTCAACCCCTAAATACCGTAATTATTCCAAGTGACTGTTGCGCTGCTGCTGTTTTCCCAAGCGACTGTTGCGCTGCTATTATTCACCCAAGGGATGAATGCGCCAACTGGACCAGAAACAGTAACATTGAAGACAAACTGAAAAGGCAATTCCGCCGCACCGCTCGCAATAGCAGCCGCTAACAGTGGCGCTACTGGGTATGTCGGTATGGTGATATTGATTGCGTTGCCTGTGCCGAATGTGACGTTGATTTGGTAGGTCTGCGGCAGATTTGGTGCGGTCCCATTTGTGCCGATCAAAAAGCGCATAATGCGCCGTTTCAACCAGCGCATATTGAAAACTTTGCCGTCGCCTTTATAAAAATGCCAAGTCAGCAACCGCTTATAGATGTCGTCGGTCGTGATTGGGCTGGCACCCGGTGCCGTAGTAATTTGCGAGTTAAGAGGAACTTTGTAATCTGGCCCATACGTGTTCAAAGGCCCAATGTTGCTGCCGGAGGTTCCAGGCAAAGACGGTCGAGGGTATCCATAAATGCCCGCGCCGACCCAATCCAGCAAAGAGCCGGTAATAAAATCGCTGGTGTAAACCGGCAGGTTCAGTTGGTTAAATGTGTTAATGTATTGTTGCGTGATGGTGTTATAAGACGCCACAAACGTTTGCAGATCGTCATCATCAGCGTATTGCTGATAAAGATAAGACGGGATAGTTTTTTGAAGGGTCTCGCTCATTTTAGCCCTGCGCGATTGTGATGAGCGTGGAGTTCGTTAGAAAATAGCTTTCTGGATCGCCTGCAATAACGCCCGTTCCGCTGGCCGGAGGCGTCACAACGCCGTTAATTGAAACTGTAAAAGCCATGCGGGTCAAATAAGCAGTTTGCAAAACGCTGACAGTTGCCAACTGAAATGCGTTTTGCAATTCAAAAAGATTCATCGGTGCGCCGACCGGAATGCTATTGATGTATTGCACCAAAGCGGCAGAACCCAATGTCGCCATTGAAGTTGCAGAAACCGAATTGGTCGATGTTGTGTTCCACAAAAGCGAAATCGTCACTGATTGAACCGGAGGAACCACAAATGGAATTGTATAAGTGTTGGGATAATCGGTAATCGTGACCGATTGATTGCGCGCATTTGGTGTCAGCACCCCGCCGCCAGTGTAGGCCGGAACAGAAGTTGAATTATAAGGAATGCTGAATGTTTTGGGCGTTAATACGGTAACGGTCCAGGTTCCATTTGCGCCAGTCATGCCAAGCGCGCCGCTGATCGTTGTTGTGTTGCCGGTGGTCAAGCCATGATTCAAGGTTGTCGTCACAATTGCCGCGCTGGCTTGGCTAATGCTTGCTACGCTCATTGTGGAACCAATCAGCGTTGATGTATCAAACAACGCCGAATAAATGGCATACGCCACTTGATACGGATCGCCGCCGCCTACAATGATTTCCCACGCTGTTCCATTTTGCAAAACAGATACCAGCCGGTTTTGAACGCCTGACACATTGCCGAGTAAGGTTTTCAGATACCGAGACATGCCCATAGAGGCTGCTAGGCCGGCTTGCAAAACCTGAGCGCGGTAATCGTCCACAGATTGCGAGCCGGCGCTGGATGTGCCTGCAAGCGGGTTTGTGACTGACAAAGTGATTGTTGATGGAACGGACGTCGCAAGGGTTGTTACCGTGTTGGCCGGCACCGCCCATGATCCAGATTGCGTAGCAAGGCAATACAAAGAATCCGATATTCCGCCGCTTCCGATAATGCCGCCGTCCTGGACGGTATATTGATAGGTCCCATCCGAAACCGTAAAACCAACAGCAATCACAAAACCGGGCGAACCCGTAAAAACAACATAAACGGAAGTGTTGGTGGCTTGCCCTTGCTGGACGCCATAAATTTGCCCAAGCTGGTTAAGCAAGAATTGATTTGCCCCATATGGGGTAATCGAATTGACCAGTTCCACCAATGCCGAATTGCAAGCCAAAATCGCGGCAACATCCGTGCTGCTGATATCTTCAATTAAAGTGCCTGGAAGATTGGCCGTATAACCCGGATTCGTCGCAGTGACATTGGCAATTAGAGCCGTTTGCACGTCAGCCGGAGCAGCCGGGATCATGCCGGCTGGGCCGAGGACGATAGGGATTGTGGTTCCGCTCATACCGCCACACTCACTTGCATTTTGACGCCCTGGTTGGTGATGATGCTGATATTATACGTTGGCGTATAAGATTGCACCTTGCTGATTTGCAGGCTGGCAAAATAGACCGCATACCGTTGCTGAATTAATGCAACGTAGAAATCTGGGAAAATTTGCTGAACTACCGATTGTTGTGCCGGAATGCCCCAGTTTGCCCAAAATGGCGATTCGTTCAAATTTAACAAAAGGCATTGGATTAATGCAGTGATATGCACATAGTCATTTTGCCCGCTGGCGTCGGTCTGCACTTCCTCCCATTTTTGGGTGGTAGAATTCCGGCCATAGACGCGCATTAGACAACGCCCCCGGTGTTATTTGTGCCAGTCATAACATTTTTATGCTCATGCAAAAGATAAGGCGAGCCGTTAATGTTAAGAGTGCCAGTTAGGGAAATTCCCGAGGAAGATATAACAATTGAGTTGGAACCACAAGCAAGCGTTATTGAATTTGGCGTTAATGTGATAACGCTGTTGCCGCCATCTTCTTTAATTACTGCGCCATTTGGTCCGGTAATGTTGTATGCATTCGCATCAACTGATGGAAAAGCCGTATTGCTTAACGGCACAAAAACCAGCGTCGAAAGATTCGGTTCAATTTGTTGATAGTTTGCCACGCCGCTGCCGAGGCCGGTCACACCGCCTAGGTAGCGGTCGCATGAGATCACAAACCCCTTATCCCCTACCTGGGTCGGCGGTCTTGCATAACGCGAAATGGCTTGCGGAACCTTAATGAGCGGAAAAGTGATGGTGCTTTGCAGTTCAAACTTGACCGTCACAAATGCCCCTTCAATTGCTACCACTGAAACCGGAAGCGATTGTGGGTTTTGTCCAGCTGCATTGGTGATTTCGTTTTGAACGAAACGCGGCAAAGTGCGATTAAGCGGAGTGGTTTGAATGTTGCCGGACATTTTATGGCCTACGCTATAACGGTGCAGGTAAACAAACTAGCCCAAGAATCGCCGGAAGGCTGTCGAAAATTCCCAAAATGCTGAATTTCACGAACGTAGAAACTGCCTTGTTGCTGCGCCGTATTTCGATAATTCCAAGGCTGAGAAATGTTGGGAGTTTGAATGACCGGAAAAAATCCTTTTGGCAATACTATGATTTCAGTTGGATTAATGTCCGCCCGCATAGGGCATTTAAATTGAATGGTTTGTTGTTGAATCCACGTCGGTTGGCCAATCAATTCATTAAATTGAATGGACGTAGTTTTTCCTGGTGTGGTGCCATCATAAACCCAAAACTTTTGTCCTGTGAGCAATGAAATATCAACTCCTTGATATTTGCCGCCAATCATAGTTTTGGAGAATTTTTTCACCTCATCGGCAAATTGCCGAATTGTTGAATAAACACCATGCCGATCAACATTGCCAACAAGACCTGGATTAATAGCAATATATGGCGTTGGATATTTCGGAAATGCTTTTGTTAAAAAATTAGCAATCGCCACGGAAAGCAGTTGTCCTGCCGGCCATTCAAAGCTGCCATTTATGGGTTGATCCAATGTTCCGGTTGGCACCGGGTTCGGATCGGCGGGCATGGCTTGCGCAGCCGCCGTTTGATTGGCAGTAGATTGCGAGGATGATGGTTGAACAAATGATGGTCCGGCTGAAATGACAAAATTAAGCGTCATTTCATTGCCCACCCAATTACCATAAGCCTGAGCCACAAAACCTTCTATGATGATGCCATTTTGATTGGCATTTGCCAAAGGCAAGCCTTTTTGAAAGCCTGCCTTGATGGTGATGTTATAGCCATAAAGGTTGTATGATTGGCTGATGAATTTAATCGGAATTCCATACACCGCCACAATGCATGGATTTTGCGATGTGGCATAAGATGAAATTTGACAATTGAACACAACATTCAACGCGCCAGGGGCATTTTTGCCATTGACCCAACTGCTAAATACAAGCGGTTGCGAATCTGGTGCCGCTGGATTGGTCAGCGTAATTTCGTAATATCTCATGGGCTTATTTCAAATTGCTGGTTATTCGTGCGATAAACCAAAGTAGAAGCAAAATAGCCCGCCG
>Ga0207957_1000386_pt1 | contig 10286 bp, 12 predicted proteins | sample CryBogCBH27Jun07_FD_184603 | JGI IMG/M metagenome (GOLD analysis project Ga0207957, IMG submission 184603) | Freshwater microbial communities from Crystal Bog, Wisconsin, USA - CBH27Jun07 (SPAdes) | ecosystem: Environmental > Aquatic > Freshwater > Lake | place: Crystal Bog, Wisconsin, USA...
CTAGCATACCTTTTTCTTCTCTATACTGTTCAATAAGATATAGGTTGCCAATATAAAAATTAGATCTCTCATCTTGTGAGATAGAATCTCTAGTACAATCTGTATAGCAATTAGGTGTTTCATACAAACGAACATTCTCAATCCGAAGATTGTAATACTTCATAAAAAGGATATCCATAGCAAGGAATATCTCTTTAGCAATATTTTCAACAGATGGGTTACAGTAATTACCTGGCCCATTGAGAGTCATAATCCAAAGCTTAGTACCAAGATCATTAACAGCTTTAATAAGAGTTCTATCATGGCAATTAAGAATAGCTCCATGATCGAGTTTATCATCAATCCATTGACACCCTACCCTCTTAATCTCTTTAAAGTCGATTGCATAGCCAATCTCCTCCATTGAATCAAAACCAAAAGTAAGTTCATAAAGATATGTATGACCATGAACATGAAAACATTTTTGGAATTCGTTCATCACCCGATGCATTACATCGAACGAACCTTTTCTGGTTATAGTTTGTCTTGTACTCATTTAAAATCTCTTAACAAATGCCCTTGCTTATCTTTTTCTGATAAGATTGGATCTGTTATACCCCATTGTATATTCAAATCTGGATCATTCCACATTAAAGTTCTTTCATATTCCGGAAATCTAAAGTTATCTACAAGATAATTAAATGATGCTTCACGAGATTTTACTAAAAAACCATGAGCACAACCAGCAGGAATGTATAAAAGATTATTTCTATTTGAAACATCAAACTGATAACTATCCCATTTTCCAAATGTTGGTGAATTTTTTCTTAAATCCACAAAAACATCAAGAATAATTCCACTATTAACCCATACAAGTTTTGCTTGTGGGTAAATGTACTGATAATGTAATCCCCTTAAAACATTCTCTTTTGATCTACTTTGATTCATCTGAACAAACCTCGTAGAGACCCCGAGAACCTCTTCAAAATCCCCTGAGTTCCATTTTTCACAAAATGAGCCTCTTTCGTCTTCAAAGACTTTAGGTTCTGCAATCCATGCATCTTCTATTTTTGTTTTTATAAACTTCATTGCATCCAGGCCCTATTCTTAAGTGTCCAAGCTACTACATCTCTCAATGAATCATCAAAATCCATTTCAGGCTTCCAACCAAGGCTCTTAAGCTTTGAATCATCAAGAGCGTACTTCTTATCGTAACCTGGTCGAATTACTACATCTTCAACAAGCTCTATCTTCGCGGGCATGTTCATGATATGAGAGATCTTATCTACAAGATCAACATTACTAATTTCATCATGACCACCTACATGATAGCGATCGGGGAGCTCTTCAAAGTCAGCACTTGTATAGGGAGCTACCCATCTCTGCATTACGAAGTTAATAGCTGAGCAGAGGTTACGAACATGAATATATTTTCTAGCTCCAGACTTTCCATTACTAGAATATATAGGAATAGTCTTACCCTCATAGATGTACTTGATTGTCTTTGGTATCATCTTTTCTACGTTCTGCATCTTACCAAACATATTCTGACAATTGATAATAGCAAGAGGGGTACCATACGTTCTCCAATAAGAGATAGCAATAGCCTCTTGACAAGCTTTAGAAGCTGAATAAGGATTGGATGGAACAATCTTAGCCCATTCCTTATGGGGTACATCATAGTACTGACCATAGACTTCATCAGTAGAGAGATGAATGAACTTCTCTACAGACTTCCTCTTTGCAAACTCGAGAATATTAATAATCAAATTAACATTATTAAGAATCACAGCTTCTGGTTCCTTAATAGAACGATCAATAGCTGACTCACTGGCAATATTAACAATAATGTCTACATCACCAATCTTTGAAGAGAGAACAGGTGAAATAGGAGTATTCAGATCGTGAGTGTAATGAAAGAACCTATCACTCTTCGAGATCCTTTGAGAATCACCCATATGTCTGAGAGAATCTAATCCAATTACTTCTACTGTTGGATCTTTCTCTAATAGATATTCTACAAAGTTTGCGCCAACAAATCCTGCACTACCTGTTACTAGTATTCTTTTCATGGATGTTTAATAAGTTCTGGTGAGTATTGAGGAATAAGAGAAGAAGGCTCAGGTTGACCTTTCTTTGCTTCCTGTTCAGCTGTTCTCTTTCTTAAGTCGCTCGAAGAAAAATCATGCTTGCGAGTATGATAAAAGATTTCAATACCATGATCAATACAGTATTGTTTACCTGTAAAGTCGCGATCTTTATATTCTTCAGATAAGAAACGAATGTGTATAGTCTGAGTCATAATCATCTGCAATAGATCATACTCTGTACTATATACTAGAATCTCATCAACATATTTGCAACCTTGAAGCTGTACATATCTTTCATAGATAGACTGAATAGGTTTGTTCTTAATACCAGGCCTATCAATAGTAGGATCGACTTGAAGTGCTGCTATCAAATAGTCGCACATTTGCTTTTCTTGCTTGAGCATAGTTACATGTCCAGCATGGAGTAGATCAAACGAACTACAGTTAAATCCTATTTTCATTTTAAATCTTTATAAATTTCGTGATAAGCATCCATTGACTTGATCATTTGATCAAATTCCTTCTTTCTAGCCTCGTAATAAAAGTTCGGCAGATCTGTTTTTAAAGGACCCGCCGAACCATCCTCATGGATTTGAAATACTTCCTGAAGACCACAGTCAACATCAACATTAACTGCATCAATATCTTCTTCTTTGTAGATATCAATACAAGGACCAATAGTAGTAGTTACAGGGGTATGACCATAGACTTGCTTAATGCCACGAATGGGTTCAGCCTCTCTAAAATGATCATACCAAAGGATGCCACCAGCTCTATGAGGGCCTCCTCGGCACTTTCCAGCAGCACCAAAGAGATCTGAGTACTCTCGATTCTTATAGAGTTCAATAGCATCATCAAGCTTCTTAATGATGACCTCAGGTGTTGTACCGAGAACAGGGTGCTCAAACCAATGCTTGGAAATACCAGCGTGGGTAAAGAACCAACCATTCTCGTAATGATACATCTTAATCTTGTCCCAATCTTCATTGGTCATAACACGATTAATAGCATCATCCTTCTGAAGGGAGTAGCCAGAGCAATTATAAAGATTCTGAAGATTACCACCGCTGTCCTTTTTATAATTAAGATAGGAATAGTTAATATCGTGATTACCCATCAAGTGAATACGATTAGGCTTCTCAAGAGAGCTCTTAAGCCAGCGTGCCGTTTGCTCGGCATCAATAGCAGAGTCACCAAAGTCATCAAAGTAATCCCCTACAAAGACGATAATATAAGTAGTGTCGTACTTTGATGCAACGGCTTCAGCCTCAACCCAATGGTTGTGTATATCACCGATGACGAGAATCTTATTCATGTGCCTATTCTATAATAAAGCTAAAGACCAGTCAAGCTCTATTACATGTTTTTATAAATCCAGAATTGAGCTGTACTAAGTGCTTGTGACCACTTATTAAGGTTTTTTGCGACGTTCCGCCAAAAAGTGTCCCAATAATTAAAAGTAATCTTATTGAGAATCTTCTTAGTTTTTGTCCAAGGATGCTTTTCGTGCGCTAACCATTTTTCAGTCCACTTACGTTCGTTTTCGGCATTCTGTTCAGCTGTATGAACGATTTCTGCTTTTACGAGCTTTAAAGACTCAAGCTTGCCTTTGACAAATTCAGCATCAAATTCAATATCCCAGGTATTACCTTCTTCGTCATCATCATAGCTATAAAAATTGATTGTACTAGTAATTTCTTCTTTTATAGAAGTACGACTCGTTTCTTCAAACTTATAAGGCCAACAAAACTTGCCTTGCTTTCTTACCTTCTCTTCCTCTTTCTCCGTCATTGTACGGACGTGTTCTCCTTCTACCTTTTCAGTATAAAGATAACCATTCATCTTAATGATGTAGGTAGAAAGCGTATTGTTCAAATCTTTAGTTTGAAAATCTGCTTTAGTCCAATCTCTATTAGGGAAGGCTTTTTTAATTTCTTTAGTTAGAGGGAGCTTGCGCTCAGAATATAACGTATCAAACATGCCCACTAGATTATACCTCCAAAATTGTTATTCATACTCATATGATCAATTCTTTAAACGGAATGTCAACACAAAAAAATAGGAGCCTCAGCTTGACTACGGCTTTGGCTCCTATTTCTGTTTTTACGTTCTCCTCACTGATGCATCAGTATCACTGGAGACAACGAGTCTGTTTTCATTTCTTTACTCTCTGCATTTTAGGGATAGCGATTCCTTTCCGGACTTGAGACCGGCAACTGGTAGCATTACAAGAAATTATTGGTTTTGTTTGAGCTTTATACTAGTATTTGTCTCAATCTTCAACGGGTCTCGGCATGGAGCCAAGCACACCGTCTAATTCCGTGTTTACTAAAGCAAAGGATCAAAGCTGTATGCAGGTATTTGGCTCCCCCTATGAAAATACGTCTACTAACACACCAACGGACAACTCAACGTATCTCTCCCACGAATTATTCCTACAACGTGGGAACTTAATTTATGATTACTGGCCTATCGGAGCTAGGAAGTCTATAGCGTCCATCTAAGGATACTACTACCCGCGGCTTCGGACTAGTATTGCTACTACCGAGGACTATACGCAGTAATCAAATTTATGACCGGGGTAGTTGTAATCCATCCTAGTGCAGCGGTTGATAAACGCGTTTTAGAGCAACCTAGTCACCCGCACATACGGCAGATCCTTTGCAGTTGGATCTGGCGAACGGTCAAATTTTAAAATGTACTATCAAAGATCAATTCTTATATATTTAATATACTACCTCTTTAGAGGACAGACAACTCTTTTAAAGCTTTAAATTCCTTCTTGAAGAATTGCTGTCCAACAATAGACAGACGATTCTTGAGACCATACATATGAGAAATACCTTCGCCACTTTCAAGAGCCGTAATTATATCAACAACATACATCTTGTCATTTTCAAAATGTTGTTGGACCTTTGAGTTGTCGTCTATCATAGAAGACAAAATTTTATCCAACGTACTCTTCTTGTATTGTACTAGTCGCTGGCCGAACTCTATAGAGAGCTCAATATCTTTGATGGAATCCATTCTTAGAAGATACAAACAAAGAACGGACAAATCTATATAAAAATTGTACCAGAATTACACAACTCCAAAACACTAAACATACTAAAAACATTGCTCCTGTTAATGCTAGTATAAGAGGTTCAAGCACTCAAATACTTAAGAAAATTTGGACCAAAAACTAAGGAGCCTTTTCGAAATGATCTTCTTTGAGCTTAGCGTTCCAAATCTTTGAGTCTTCTACGGAGTTTGGATTAACATTCTTATAGTCCCCAAGATGTCCAATGAGAATATGACATATGATTCCATAGCTGGCACTCTCACAGAGAGTAATAAGATTAGTTGGTTCTAATTCTAATTCAGGATGAAGATGAAAAGGTTTTATGTGATGAACGTTAAGTTTTTCGGTACCTTCACAAACAGCACACTTTGGATTATTCTTAAGATGCTCTTTGCGAACAGATGGCCATTGATTAGACCGCTCTACATCGCTTGATGGAATTTTGCCTTGTGCAAGGTCTCGGGCTTTGCTTAAACGTGTTGATGCCATTAAAGTACTTAACGTGTTTGGTCCAAAAAATGGCAGAGGAAGGAATTGAACCTTCTATCTCAACGTTATGAGCGTTGCGATATACCGTTTCTCTACTCTGCGATAAATTGGTGGAGGCGAGGGGACACTTAATCTCTAGCTTTCGCTAAAGTGTGGACTATATCTTCACCCTTACGGGTGTTGGATGCTCTAGCCGGTACTCCGGTAGTCTCTGCACCTTCCTATTTCTAGGCTCGGCTCAGTATTGCCATATTGCTTTCGCAATTTAGGTTTCACTGAATTCTTCCAATTTATACATTATCTATTACTAGATAAGTCGACCTGCTTGTTGATCGAACCCCTGTGTTCATACTGTTAAGCTTATATATCTACACGCTTAGCCGGCTTTCGTACTTTGGTTGACTTAAGGTAACCAGGCACCAGCGACCTATCCATGTTTAGAGTCCTACCTGTATGTGTGATTAAGGACCACATACCACCCCTTGCACTTATTTTACGAGTATCGCAAGTACTACTCTACCTACTATTATTTCCAAAAGCTTAATAGGATCACTTCTGGTTCCTTAGGCTGCGATAGCGAGAGGAGCCATTTCGTCACAAAGAACGAACTCTGTGATTGTGTTGGCTGCCTTCTTTACCTTGGCAAGGATCGCGTTGACTGATGTCTTAGCGTTTATATTTTAATCAGCTTTTATAGTGGCCAACTGATTAACCACTGCGTGCAATACAAGTTTCGAATATGAGTCGAAGCCAGAACGCCCCCAAATTGTAAAAGATCAATGAGCTGTTGCTCTGTTGTAATTATACTTCAGATACGAAACGCATCAAGGAATTTTTCGTATAATGAATCAAAAGACTCTTTTTGAATTGTTTTGCTTTCTATTTGTTCTTTGGCTGCATTAAGTTCTTTTGTAAGAAAACTCTTCACCTTTTCAACACTATCAAATTCATCAGTTCTCATTTGAATTGCAACGCCACCAGCATTTCTCCATGCCTGTATATAAGGAGGAAAGTCGTCTATGAGGATATTCGGAACACCGTTTGATGTAGCATATGTTGCTTTGCTTTGCGGGAAAATCATTTCAACTGGTTGAGGGGTTAGATGCTTTTTAATCCAAGCTATCTTTCCTTTTTTACAAGCTTCTGCATCAATGCCTGCGGGATGCGAGCAAATTCTATATTCTCCGGCAAAATTTACTACAGTATCGATAATAGTATTTGTGAGCTCTCCGTTTGTTCCAAAAGGAGGCAAGTTCTCAAAAAACTTTTCAACACCTCCGAAGTTTTCGACGAAATGTTCTTTATCATACCAATTCTTTTTAGCTATGGCTTTCTCCTCTGGAGTAATTTCTTTGTATGGTTTACCAAACAGTTTAAAGCTGACAGCAAAAAAAAGGTCAGCTAGTAAACCGTCTTGATCAAGAAATACTTTGAATTGGTTAGATTCCATTTGGATACTTAAGAATAAACCGATTTTCTTATTAGACAACAATCCCAAACTAGCTTAAGTTCTAATATGCCAGCAACACTTGTAGCTATTACACAACCTCTCATTAAAACAAAAGACAATTCAAGATATCTAACGGCAGAAGAGTTTATTTCATATTGTGCAAGAGTAAGCAATCCTTCAAATCAACTCAATACAGAAACGGCATCGAGGCTTCTTGCATATTGCATCAAACATAAACATTGGTCAATTTTTGAACAAATATCCTGCACATTTGAAATACAAACGAGTAGAGCTATTGCAGCACAAATTCTTAGGCATAGAAGTTTTTCGTTTCAAGAGTTTAGCCAACGATATGCTACAACAACAGGCGTGGAAGAACTTGAATGGAGAAAGCAAGGCAAGACAAACAGGCAAGTAGGAGATGAAGAAGTTGAACTAGACACATTGTTGAGTTGTAAAGTTGAACAAGCTCAACGTCTTGCTCTGGAAGCCTATGAAGAACTTATAGACAAAGGAATAGCTAGAGAATGTGCAAGAATGATTCTTCCTCTTAATACTTCTACAACGCTCTATATGAACGGCACAGTTCGTAGTTGGCTCCATTATTTGGAGCTAAGAACAAAAGAGGATACGCAGAAAGAACACAGAGACATTGCTCTAGATATCTTGAAAGCTTTTAAGGAAAACTTTCCGAGTATTTGTGAAGCTTTGGGTTGGTAATTCAGCCCTCAACCTCTTCCCTAACTTTGATCACATAAGGAAACCTTGGAAGCTTATTGTCTGGAGTAAGATTGAAGTACTTGATTGTAGCTTCCTTTCCGATATATTCATTCTTATTGTCCCAGATCTCTTTCAAATAAGCTCTATCTCCTTTAATGTTTGAATTGAACTCAATACCGAGTTCATTCTTGAAGAGCATAGCTCCAGCCATTCCAGCTTTATTTCCTTCTCCTTCAATCACATCAAGAATTGTATATTCAGAATCTTGAAACTCTTTACGCTTCAAAAGATTCTTGGAACGCTTGTTTTCGTACTTTGTATCTAACCGAACCATCTGTCCTTCAAAACCTTCCTCCATATAGTGACCATAGAGATTGTCGAGCGTATCGCTATTATTTGCAATCTCCGTATCAACAATTTTAATAGAAGGAAAATCTTTGAGTGCTTTTGATACAAACTCGATACGCTTCGAAAACACTTTCGTTGTATCTATAATATCATAAACCCAATATTCAACAAGCCTGGCTGACTCCTCAAGATCTGCTTCTGTAGGCTTTGTCTTTTTTACAAGAGAAGTAATCTTATTAAAGTCATGCTTGAATGTATGGCTATAAAGTTCTCCATCAATAACCAAACTAGGATCTTTATCAAATAAAGGCTGCAGCTGTTCTCTAATATGTGGACAAGAAGGGATTGGCTTGCCATTTCGAGTGAACATTCCACTATTAGAAACAACGCAACGGATTCCATCAAGCTTTGGTTGACTAAAGACTGGATATGAAATCTTTTCTTTATAATCATCAAAGTTCTTTGCAAGCATTGGTTCAACAAACGTAAAAGAGTCTACATCAGAAATGCTTGTAAAATATCCTGAATCCTTTTTCTTCTTCCAAAGAGCTTCAGCTTCAAATCGAGCCTGCTCAAACTCGTTACGAGCGTTGGCACGACCTTCATTAGTTGGCCTACAGATAGTCCACTTAGTTGTTTGGAGCTTTCCGTCAACTTGACCGAACTCTGTGCAGTACTTGTCATCTTCAACAAGAACAGTCCATTGTTGAATTTTACCACCAGACGTTCTCGAGTACAATGTTGGGAGCTTTACCATATTGAACATTATACAATAAAATTCTTACTAATACAACAAAAACTCAGACGTGCTTGTGATTTACTATGATCAACAATTTGTAGAGATTCCACAAATTTGCACGTCTGAGCTTAAATATTTATTACTATGATCAACAACACTCAAGCTCCCATTTGTGGAATATACAAGATAACCGCACCAAACGGATACTATTATATCGGATCGTCCTCAAATTGTTACAAGCGTCAATTGTGCCATTTTAATAGTCTTAAACGACAAAAACACGAAAATCCTATTTTGCAAAATGTGTATAATAAATATTCTTCTGGCTGGAAATTTGATATATTAGAGCTTGTTGAGGAAGTTTCTCAACTTCTTATAGTCGAACAAAAATATCTCGATCTACATAAAAACAATAAACCCGTGTTTATGAATATAAATTTTGTCGCAGCTATTCCTCCTTCACAGAAGGGAAAAAAACAACCACCAAGATCCGCAGAAACGAGAGCAAAAATAAGTGCGTCAAGAAAAGGTCAAAAAGCTTCAGAAGAAACCAAAGCTATATTAAGTGAAGCTCATAAAGGTCAGATCCCTTGGAATAGAGGGGTAAAATACACAAAAGAACAAAAATCTAAACTGGCAATTATGAAATGGGCAAAGACTCCAGGATGTGTAGCTTGGAACAAAGGCAAAACTCCATCCGAAGAAACTAAAGCAAAAATGAGTGCAGCAAAAAAGGGTAAAGTTCCTTGGAATAAAGGCTTAATCAAAAAAACTATAGTAGATGGTACAACCGGAGGGACTTGAACCCCCATAAGCCGAGGTAGAAGCTCGGTACTTTATCCAGTTAAGTTACGGTTGCAATAATCTATCAATTCATTAACCACCAAAGCTCTAGGACAAACAACAAAATAAAAATTACTGTCGGAATCCGACTGTTCCAAATCCTAAGAATAAACAGATTCATCTAATACTCCAATATAAGGTAGGTTTCTGTATTTGTCATTATAGTCAAGACCATAACCTACTACAAACTCGTTTGGTACTTTAAAACAAGTAAAGTTTGCTGACTTAATAGTTGTTCTCTTTATTTTCTTGTCCAACAAAACACAACTCTTAACTGAAAGTACTTCAGTCTCTTCTCTGATTTTCTTGCAAATAGAACTTAGTGTAAGGCCGGTATCAAGAATGTCGTCGACTACGAGAACATGTTTATTGTTTAAACAAGAGTAATCAAAGTCTCTTGAAGTAACAAGAGCACCACTCGAAGCCGTTCCTTCATAACTCTTTACTTTTAAGAATTTAATATCTGCCTTAACATTCATTGAACGTACAAGATCCGCCGTAAAGATAAAACTACCATCCATAAGTGAAACTACAGTGACTTCTCTGTCCTTGTATTCTTTAGAT
>Ga0207957_1000388_pt1 | contig 10277 bp, 13 predicted proteins | sample CryBogCBH27Jun07_FD_184603 | JGI IMG/M metagenome (GOLD analysis project Ga0207957, IMG submission 184603) | Freshwater microbial communities from Crystal Bog, Wisconsin, USA - CBH27Jun07 (SPAdes) | ecosystem: Environmental > Aquatic > Freshwater > Lake | place: Crystal Bog, Wisconsin, USA...
ACACAGCACAGCAAGCACGAGCTGAACGACAAAGTAATGTCCGTAAAGAAGATAGCGCACGTAAGACTATTGCAAAAAAGTCTAGCAACAGCGCTGGAGCTTACGAACCAAACATTGTTAAACCTAGTGTACGAGCTGGAACAACTACACGCGATCTACTAGCTGAAATAGACGCGATGGAATTTTAATATGAAAACTATACCATTAACTAAGGGTTATGAAGCAATAGTTGATGATGAAGATTATAAAGAATTGTCTAATTATAAATGGCAATATCATTATGGTTATGCAAGACGTGCTTCGTATGATGATAATGGTACTTTTCATTCTATATTTATGCACAGAGTTATAAACAAAACTCCTAATAATTACGAAACTGATCATATAAATAGAAATAGATTAGACAATCGTAAAGAAAATCTTAGAACAACTACCAAATTGGAAAATTTACAAAATAAATCCATATATTCTAATAATAAATCTGGTCATAGTGGCATAACTTATTTTTCTATTAAAAGTAAATGGAGGGTTAGAAAGCAAGTAAATAATAAATCAATTTTTGTTGGTTATTTTGATACACTAGATGAAGCAATTAAAGCAAAGAAAGAGAGGATAGAGTCATACATTTAAATTGGATACTATCAATACTAGCAATTATCGAAGAACGTGGTAAGCACCTTGCAGACGAGGAAGCTATATACCTTAGTGAAAAACTACCTTTAATGACACACCCACACCGTTACTTGGACGCAAAGGTAGCAGTACAAAAACTGCTTGATGAGGTTGGTCGTTACAAGAGCAAAAAGTAACTCTCTTGCAACTCGTTACTATGTAATGTAAAATGTAACTAGGCAATTACAGCAGCCCCCTAAATCAGGGCTGTTTTTTATTTGCGATAAATAAATTAACAAGGAGCTATATATGGCTGGAATGGTATTTACCGATAGGGTTCAAGACATAACCTATCAAAAGATATTACCTTCGATTGTTGACCAGATCAACAACAGTAACATCTTCCTAGCTCGTGTTCTCAGCAAACCTGGAACATGGCTTGGAGTAACAGAAAACCAACCAATTGAGACTGCAAACAGTACAACTGGTGGTTCATTCAGCGGCATGGATACATTTCCTACGGCTGCAACAAACAATACTCGTTTAATGACATGGTATGTGTCAGCTTACGAGCAATCAGTTGTTGTACCTGGAATTGAAGCTGCTGTAAACGCAAACAACGAACGACAAGTTCTTCGATTGCTTGCTACTCGTATGGACGAAGCTAAAATCTCGGCTATGCAAAACATTGGTCAAATCTTCTACGGTCTTGGTGCTGGAAAAGACTTTGACGGATTAGGTAACATCGTAGATAACGGTACTTCAACCGCTAGCTATGCTGGTGTTACTCGAAGCGGTAACGCATTTATCAACGGTGACGTAACAGCTGTTACTAACGGAATCATTACTCTTGATTATCTATCAAGCGAATTCGACAACGTAAGTGCTGCTGGTTCTTCAAGCGAAAGCCCAACAATTGGTCTTACAACTAAGACTATCTGGACTTACATTGAAGGTCTTATTCAGCCAATGGTATCTGCACGATACGAAACTATGCAACTTCAGGGTTATGACCGCATCGACGGTAAAACTCCAAACGGTTCTGTAGTATCTGGTGCAAAGACAACTGGTATAGGTGGCTTCAACGCGTTAGTTTATCGCGCACGTCCACTTGTAGCAGACGACAATGCAACATCTCAGACGTTCTTCTGGCTTAACGAAAACTATCTTGAATTCAAGAGACTTATCGACTCAAGCCTACGTCAGATTCCTTCAACTGTTGAAGTTACTGAAGGTTTCTATAAGGACGTTCCAATGCCAAGTGCATTCCAATTCCGCGAAATGATCGCGCCTGTTAACCAGTACGGACAAGTTGGTCTCTTGCTCCTCATGGGTAACTTGATACATCGACAACCTCGACGTAACGGTAAATTAACTGGAATCACATCTAACTAAGGTTAGTAGAAAGGATTTTTTATCATGGACGTAGGTATTCGAACTTTAGCTGAGCAGGACATAAATACTCTTGCTACATCTCAACAAACACAACTTGGTGGCGTTGGCGTCACTGCTGATGGACGTCGTTTTCGCTACGTTTCTTTCGGTGGTACTTCAACTATCGCACCAGGACAAGTATTAGTTGCTAGCACAACTACTGCTAACTATCAAGGACTAGCTATTCCAGCTGTTGGAACTGGTGGTCAAGTAACTGCTAACCTAGCTGTAGGTGCTACTTCAATTGTTATCACAAATGGTGCAACTGCAGTAACTGCTGATCAGTTCAAAGAAGGTTATCTTGAAGTATTAGTTGGTTCATCTGGCGCAAGTGGTGCTTATTCTTACAAAGTTAAGGGTAACTCAGCTGCTGCAGCTTCAGGTTACATCACTGTATACCTAAGCGAACCACTACGAAGCACAACTGCATTAGTAGCTGGTACAGATACTGTAAACCTTAACGTAAGTATCTATAGCTCAGTTGTAGCATCTGCTACCGCTGGTGTACCTGTAGGTCTTACAGTACTTCCTGTGCCTAACACTTCATCTGTTACTAACTACGGTTGGGTCCAAACTCATGGTCCTGCTGATGTTCTTAACGATGCTGGTGGTACTATCACCGTTGGTGGTGGTATAGCGCAGTCAGTAACTACAGCTGGTTCTGTTGTTGCATCAACTGCATCAACTGCTCCAATCATTGGTATCACTCGAAAAGCTATTTCGGCTTCAACAGTTGGTCCAGTAGTTCTAAACATTTGCTAAATTAAATCCTTTAAGGAGGGGTACTTATGGCAATTATCAATAAAAACCGCCTAGTAGAGAAGTACATACAAGTTATCCGTTTGGACGGCTTGAATACAAACAAAAACGTAAACGTTGGTATCGCAGCGGGTGGCTCAACAGCTACCCTAAGCGTTGGTACTGGTGGAATTAACACTACTGGAAGCGTATCTGCAGCATCTGTTGCAGGTTCAACTCCAATTAGCCATTCACCTGTCGCTGTCAACGCAACTGCTACAGCAACTGCAGCACAAGTTGCAACTGGATATATTACTTCCACTTCAGCAGCTGCAGTTGGTTTAACTTTACCAACGGCTACAGCTCTAGCTACACAACTAGGTGCAGTACAAGGAACAGTTTTTGATCTATATATAGATAACACAGCAGGTGCTAACACAGTTACTGTTACAGCAGGTTCAGGAATGACCGCTTCAGCAGTAGCACAGGTAGCAACTTATGGTGTACCTACATTTGGTCTTATGACTGTACCATCAGGTACAAGTGGACAAGGTTGTTTCCGATTTGTTTTCTCATCGGCTACAGCTTGCACATACGCTAGAGTATTCTAGTATAAAAATAAGGATTATATGCAACAAGCAGGGCGCGAACTCACCAGTATAGACTTACGTGTAGTCACCAATGACAAGCAGGACTTTTTAGGTTCTACTGGTCAAACAGGTGATGGACGGGTATTCCGATACGTTCAGAATGGGAGTGTTGCTCAACCTTCGGGTACCCTGCTTTGTACGCCATATACAACTAACTTTGTTGGTCTAACAGTTGCTGCAGCTTCTGCGACCAACATTGGTCAAAATGTATATGAATTAAAAGTACAATTAAATGGTACTGCAGTAGCCGCCAATGAACTTATGGACGGTGAAGTAGATATTTTGACTGGCACGGGTAAAGGTATTAGTTATCGAATACGTGGGAACAACGCAGCTGGAGCAAATGGTATAGTTACTCTTTCACTTTACTCACAGCTGCTATCTGCTGTTTCTGCTGGTTCGATAGTTAATCTTGGTTACAGTCTTTTTTATAATTTGACTACAGATGTTGCATCAGATCAAGTTGGTAGTAGCACTAATAAACACTTTGTTGGTGTCGTGAGCGCTCCACTTGGCGCTTTACAGTATGGCTGGATACAAACTCAAGGTCGTGGTTTAGTTTTTAGTGATGGCAAATATTATAATGGTACTTCAGTTGTATCGGGTGCTATTCCTAAAGGTTACTCACTTGTTCCTAGCAAATCTAATCCTGGACAAGTTACAGGCTCAAACCCTCTGTTAGACGCGGATAAGCAGCTTATTGGATATGGACTAGAAAATCCTTACACTACTGCTGCTGGTACATTATTTCCTTGCGACATATCTATTGAGTAACAGATACAAAAGGCTGCGATGTGTGGTCTTTTATGTCTGTGTGGTATAATGCTGGTAATGAACAGAGAAACTTTGGAACAGCTGAAAAGCGAAGCAGAGCAGAAATGGAACGACTTGCAGGAGGAGCTAAAGCGCCTTCAGGGTGAACATCGCATACTGACGAAACTCATAGACGAATGGGTAGAGCCAAAAACTAAGGAGGAATCAAATGCCACGAATACAACCAAAAAGTGACCAGCACACAGCTGCAACAGTAGATGTAAAGAAACTATTTAGGGAACGACTTATAGACCGATTCAAAGCTACTGACTTTGTTCGTGTTATTAACCCAGACAACGAGGACTTTACTTGGAGCTACCTACCTTCTTCAAAAGAAGATTTACAAATGTCTAGCGATGGTATGCACCGATACGCACTACGTGAAGAACCAGAATACTATTTACTTGCTCCAGGTGAAAGCGAAGTCATTATTGGTGAGAACGCATACATTATGATTGAAGCATTGTTTAAAAAGATGGTAGCTAAAAAGCTGTACATGGATCATGGTGATTTCAAACCTGGTCAACCAGCACGAAACTTTAACTTTTCTGATGCGCTTGCACAGGAACAGCTAATTGACAAGATTTATTTAGGTAAAGAACAGCCAAACTTTGGATCAACTAATGTGGAAGCAAATAATGACACCTCAGCAACAAAAGATTCAGGCACAGCTCGACCTAAGAGCGCAAGAGCTTGACGCTAAAGAAACATATCTAAATACACTTGATAAGGCTTACGACAAGGTACAGCTAAACATTAAAGTAGCTGAAAACGTAGTTAAGGTCAGGCAGAATCAATTAGACGATGTCGTAAAATCTGTTAACAAAACTAAAGACAGCCTTGCAGAGCTTGAACAACAATATAGTGCAAAAGAACAACGGCTTGCTGAACGATTGCAGGAAAGTAAAAATGATGTACTCAGGCAAAACGAAAAGATTAGTCAGCTTACACAGAACGTACATCAATTACGTACAACTCGCGACTCATTAGACACAGAAATTAAAGAACTTACAGTGTACAAAAAAGAACAAGAGCAACTATTAAAGGACGCAATACAGGCTGGTAATGATAAACTTCATGAAGCTAAATCTGACGTGGCCAAGTTTACTGACCGTATAGACGAGCTACGCTTGGAAATTGTTGACCTTGAGCAACGCAAGGTAGATATAGCGTTTGATGTATTACAAGCAGAATCAAGCTACGAAAACACTAAGAACGCACTAGATGATGAAGAACTAAGTTTACAAAGAAGTCTGAGTGACTTAAATAAGCAGGTGGACGAAGCACGTATCGAGTACCAAATGCTAATTAAAGAAACAGACGAACGTGTAAAAGAACTTAAACAAATAGAGATAAGTATTTCAGCTAAACAAGATGCAATTATAGAAGAACGACACGAGCTTGAAACCGAAAAAAGACGCTGGGAAAGTACCAAGTCACTCTATGATACTGTATAATGTAAACAGGCAAAGTGAAGCCCTACCAAAGTAGGGTTATTTTTATTTATGAGCAACAGAAGCGGGTCAGCATATTCAGTACCAAGAGACGCAAATCGCGTTCCTTTTTTAGTCGCTGCTTCAACAGCAGATGGTGTAACTCCTGTTGTACTTGAAGCTGATCCTACGACACATCAATTACAGGTTTCTAGTTCGGGTGGCGGTGGAGGAACGCAGTATGCAGAAGGAGCAACAACTTCTCCAGCTACGGGTAATGTCGCTCTTGGTCGATATTCAAGCTCAACTCCAAGCCTTAGCAGTAATCAATTGGAAAGTTTACAATTAGATAGTTCTGGAAATCTTAAAGTTAAATTATCTGGCGATACAACTGCCACAGGAACTATTTCAGGTTCTGGACAATCTGTAACTATAGCTACTAATGGTCAAACTAGCGTAGGTATACAAGTTTCGGGTACTTTTTCGGGTACTATTTTAATTAAAGGTTCTGTAGATGGCACAAGTTACACACCAACTTCAGCAGTAGCTCTTTCAAACGGTGCTATATCCACTACTATTACATCTTCATATACAGGTCAAGCAAATGCTGGTGGGTTAGTTTCTTTTCAATTAACTGCTATTACTTGGGCTTCTGGTAGTGCTTCAGTTACATTAGTTGCATCAGTAGCTAACAGTACAGTAATGCTTGATAACCCTTTACCAATAGGAACAAACTCAATTGGTAACGTAGGACTTAACGCTGGTTCTAATGCTATTGGTTCTATAACAAACACTTCGTTTACCGCTACACAAGCGACAGGTTCTAATCTACACACAGTAGTCGATTCGGGTACTATCAATGCTACAATTTCTGGTTCTATATCCAATACTAGTTTTGCAGCAACACAGGCAACAGCGTCAGCACTTAATGCAACAGTAGTAGGTACAGGTACATTTGCAACACAAGTTACTTCATTGCCTTCTATTCCTGCTGGTTCCAATGCCATAGGTTCAATTACTAATACTTCATTTACCGCTACGCAAGCTACTGGAACAAACCTTCATACAGTTACAGATTCAGGTTCAGTAACAAATGCTACTTTATCTGCAGAAACTACCAAAGTTATAGGTACGGTAAGAACTGCTGACGGTTCTGGTAATCTATTAACTTCTACTACAAACGCTCTTGATGTAAACATAAAATCTGGCTCTATAGCTAACACTTCGTTTACAGTTACACAAGCTACAGGTACTAATTTACACACTGTAGTTGACTCAGGTACTGTTACAGCTAACATATCAGGTTCTATATCCAACACTAGTTTTGCAGCAACACAGGCAACAGCTTCAGCTCTTAATATGACCGAAGCTAATTCATCTACGATTGCTACCAATACTACTGGACTTAACAACACGGTGGGAACAACTGGTTCAGCTGCTCCATCAAAGGGATTATTGATTCAAGGTTCAGATGGAACTAATGCTAGAAATATCTTAACTAACTCTGTAGGTGTTGTTTATACTAGAGCAACTATTGATCAAACAACTCCAGGAAACACAAACGCTGTTTATGTCAGTAACACATCTGTTCCTGTTTCACAGGCAACTGCGTCATCATTAAACGCTACTGTAGTTCCTGGAACTGCAACAGGTTCAGCAGTTCCAAGTGTATCTTATCCAACAGGTTTCCAGGCTCGTTCAACAGATATAACAGCTACTACTTCAACTTATAACACCATTGGTATTACTGACCTTGTAGGTAAACAAGTCGTACAACCCTACGCAATTAACCAGTTATTTGTTAAGGGTTCTAACTCAGCAACTACTACAAGTTCTACTTCACTTATAACTGCAGCTGGTGCTGGTGTATCTAACTACATTACTTCTATATCAGTTATGAACACTGGTGCAACCACAACTGTAGTAAACATACAAGATGGTTCAACTACTATGTATCAAGTAGGTGCTCCAGCTGGTGGTGGTGCTGTAGTAACTCTTCCAGTTCCAATTAAAGGAACAGCAAACACAGCAGTAAACTTTGCTACACTAAACGCTTCTACAACCGTATATGTATCAGTAGCAGGTTACACAGGAGCTTAGATGGCTGCCGCAATTAGAGGCTCTAACACTTTTACCGTACCATCAGGTTCAGGCACTTTAACCGTTACTTTACCTGTAACTACAAACGCTGGTGATGTTATTATAGTTGCTACTTCCGCACAGGGCACAACTACTTTCTCTATGTCTGGTGGTAGCTCAACTACTTGGACTACTCCAGGAAGCAACGTGGGTGTTGCACCTACTTGTTGGACAATGCTAGGTTATAATGCTCCAGCAGGTGTTACATCTGCTACGCTTAGCTATACTACTGGTGGTGCTGGTTCAGGTGCTTGTGCTGTTATATCTGGACTTACAACAAGTAATCCAGTTGTGCAGTCAGGTAACGGTTCATCTTCTGCAGCAACTACTGCTAACGCTGCTTTAGCAAGTGCTGTTAAATCCACTAATTTGTTATTTTATGCAACTTCACACTTTAGTGCGACCAGCGAATCTGGTGTATGGTCTGCGGATTCACTATCATTTACTCAGCTACGATTCTCTAATAACAACTCAAGACCTGTTGCAATAGATTACAAAAACCCTGCTGGTTCAGGTGGTGTTATTGGTAACTCAGTTACTGTTACTTACAACAACTCAGGCGCTGGTGGACTTACAATTCTTGAATTAAACGCTCCAGTAACAGGCATACCAGGAAGTTTAGCATCTATGGGTGTTGGAACTTAATTATTGTGATATAATCTAACTAGGCATATTGCACAAAGCCCTCTGATACGGGGCTTTTTTTATTTAATAAGGAGTAACAATGGCATACACACCATCAGGTTTAAGAGCTAAGAACAATCTATCTTTTGGTTCATTAGTACAAGATCAGAACCGTATTGGTTTGACTGGCGCTACTGGTAACTCTGTTTTGTCTCAAGACGCAACAGCTTCACCTGTAACATCACCAGTAACTAACATGAGTGGTTCTGGCGTAACTTTGACTGTACCTGCAAACGCAGTTCAGTTCACTATTAACTCAACTGTAACTATACAGATTGGTGAAGATGGTTCTTACGCACAGGGTCTTAACGTACCAGCTAACACGCTTTACACGATTGACTGCGCACGACAACAGTACATTTACTTGAAGCCTTCAAGCGGCACAAACACAGTAAGTTTCCAATTTAAGATAGTTTAGGAGTAGGCAATGCAAGTTCCTACCGCATGGGTAACTAATACAAAAGCGAACACCAACGCAAGAGTATACGATAGTGGATCTATCAAGTACGATTCTGGTTCGCTTACCTTTGACGGTATAACTGCAGGTCAATCTCAAATAAGCAACAAAATTACTCAGGTATGGGCTAATGCAACTAATCAATCACTTGGCACATCTTGGCTTACTAACACAGCAGCTTACACAAATACCGACCCTTACGACACTACAGGAGTTTACGACACAACAGGTAACTATGACGCAGTAGTAGCAGGTCAAAGCTTTATATCAAATAAGAATAATACTTCATGGACAACCGTTTAAATGGCAACTAACTTTCCCACCAGCTTAGATAACTCAACTAGCCTACCTTACCCAAGCTCAGGTAACTTTACCAATGCGCCATCACTTGCTGGACTAAACGACAATCAGAACGATGCTCTTATAGCTACACAAACTAAAGTTGGTATAGGTGCATCAACTCCTACCTCTGGTAAATTCCTAACTGGCACAGGTACAGGCACAAGTGCATGGGCTAACACCGTTCCTGCTGGTACTGTAGTTGGTACTTCTGACTCACAAACACTTACAAATAAGACACTTACAAGCCCTACAATCAGTTCTCCTGTTATAACCAATGCAACTATCTCTACAGACCTAATCACAGGCTACACGACCTCTAATACAGGCACAGTGTATGGTATTCCAGTTACTACAGGCGTTATTAACACTGCAGGTACAATCAATGGTGCTAGTTTAGTATCAGCTTCAGTAGGTTCTACTGCTCTTGCTACTAATGCGGTACAGGGCAATCAACTAGCTACCAGTGCTATAACTCTTGGTTACGCACAGATAACCGCAGCTTTTTCTACAACTAGCGCAACTGCTGTTTTAGTTACTGGATTAACTGCTACAGTAACTATTCCATCTGGTAGTAGAAAAATAAAAGTTACCGTTTATTCAAGATTACTTTCATCTTCAGCAGTTAATGCTACAGTTACAGCGTCACTTTGGGACGGAACAGTAGGAAGTGGTACACAAATAGCTGATTTTGTTAATCAACAACTTGAAACAACGGGAAATCCAATCAATTTTGGCATGACTATGATTGCAGTTGTTACGCCATCAGCAGGTAGCAAAACGTATAATGTTGGATTACAAACAACTAGCGGAACAGCAAATATATATGCACTATCAACTTCTCCTGCATTTATTTTAGTAGAGGCTATCTAATGGCAACAAACTTTCCCACATCACTAGACAACAGCACATCGCTACCTTTGACATCATTTAGCGGATATTTAGTGAGCGCAACATAAGGAGAATAATATGTTAACA
>Ga0207957_1000393_pt1 | contig 10224 bp, 7 predicted proteins | sample CryBogCBH27Jun07_FD_184603 | JGI IMG/M metagenome (GOLD analysis project Ga0207957, IMG submission 184603) | Freshwater microbial communities from Crystal Bog, Wisconsin, USA - CBH27Jun07 (SPAdes) | ecosystem: Environmental > Aquatic > Freshwater > Lake | place: Crystal Bog, Wisconsin, USA...
GATATGTTAGATCAATGGTCTAACGAGTCCATGATGGTCTTTTACAAGACTGAAATCATATTTCCTGTTGTACAAAACGTTACCCAGTACACCATTGGCCCTACAGGTTCAGTTCAAGCTAACTTTGTAGGCTCAATTTCAGGTAACGTCCTGACCATCACATCCATTAACTCTGGTGGCATTAACACCAACATGATGTTGTCAGGTACAGGCATAGCTGCAGGAACAATGATTACAGGCTTTGCGACTGGTGCTGGTGGTCAAGTTAATGAAGCAGGTACATATTCTGTCAACATTAGCCAAACAGTATCATCTACTACGATCACAGGCTATTACAAACGTCCTTTAACCATCAATTCTGCTTTTGTTAGGGTTAACACTACTTCCAATGGAGTTGCCATCACAGGTGGAGGCTTAGATTACCCAGTTTCTGTTCTCAATATTGAAGAATACGAAATGATTGGTTTGAAGACTTTGAATGGCCCTTGGCCTAAAGCCTTGTACTATCAACCTACTGAGGTTTTGGGTAACTTGTATTTATGGCCTAATCCTGCTCAAGGTGAGATGCACGTTTTTTGTGACAACATCTTCACCAGAAGCACAACCATGTACGACCCAATAGCCCTGCCAGAAGGTTATTCAATGGCCCTCAGATGGTGTTTAGCAGAGCGTTTAATGCCTATGTATGGCAAGGCTAGTCCAACGCAAATAGCCATGATTCAGCAATATGCAGCACAGGGTAAGAGCACCATCAAGCGTACTAACATGAGGCCTGTCCAGTTAGCTCGTTATGACAATGTGCTGACATCTACAAAGACAAGGGATGCTGGGTTCATCCTTCACGGCGGCTTTATTTGAGGATAACTAAATGAGTTCAACAACTTTCACAGATGGTGTAACAGTAATCAGGTCATCATGGCTGAATGACGTTAATACTGCTGTCTACACAGGTGTTTTCCCTAATGCCTCATTGACCACAACCAATTTCACTTGGAACAATTACGCAATTGCAGCTCCAACAGGCTCGACAACTACGTTTTTGAGGAATGATGGCACATGGGCTACTCCTAGTGGTTCAGGGATTGGTACTGTGACCTCAGTTGGTACTGCATCAGGTCAATTAACTGGTGGGCCAATTACTTCTTCTGGTACGATTGGGCTTGCCACAACAGCAGTTACGGCAGGGAGTTATACGTCTGCAAACATCACAGTTGATGCTTATGGACGCATTACAGCAGCTTCTAATGGTACAGGAGGCACAACTCCTACTTTGCAACAAGTCTTAACTGCAGGAAACAATGCTACTGTTGGTGCAAATATCAATGGTGTTTACATTGGTGTTGCCATTGGTTCTAGCCTACAAGGTATTTCAGGTAATGGTTCAGCAGTTGGCATTCAGAACAACTATGGTGGCTCAACTAACACAGTTATCCTTAACAACAATACCTTTGTCCCTGCTGCTGATAACTCAATTGCTTTAGGAACTTCAGGCTATCGTTGGTCAGGCTTGGCAGTTGCAGGTAGCTTTTATTGGAATTCTTACTCAATTCCAGCTCCTACTGGTGGCACTACGACTTTCTTGAGAAATGATGGTCAATGGGCTACACCTTCTGGTGGCTCAACTCCTACATTGCAAGCAGTTGTAGCTGCAGGAAATACCTCAACCAATGCTGCTGCCTTTAATGGTGTCAACATTGGAGCATCTACGACCTTTCCTTGGGGTAGTGCTTATGGAATATCTGCTAGTGCAACGACTGTAGGTCTTGCCAATAGCTCTGGTGCAGTTGCAATGTATAGCTCTGGTTTTGTGCCTTCTAGCTCCTCTATTAGCCTTGGATCATCATCTTACCCTTGGGGTTCAATGTATGTTTCAGGCAATGCAGTATTTGGCACAGTTAACTCTTGGTCAACCCAAGTAACTGTTTATGGTACAACTTCTACGTCTGGTGGAACTGCAGTAGGTGCTTATAACTCTAGTTCAAGTGGTACTGCTTTGGGTGCAATTGTGAATAACTCAGGAACTAACCTAGCCTACTTTGGCTATGGCACTCCTTCTAGTTATTCAACTGTAGGCTATATTGCAACAAATGGCACTACAACGACTTATGCAACTTCTTCTGACAGAAGGCTCAAGACTAACATCACAAACTTGGCAGCAGGTGTAGGTATTGCCAAGATCAAGGCTTTACTTCCTCGCAGTTTTGTGTGGGAGTCAAATGGGACTGAAGACGTTGGCTTTATTGCTGACGAGCTACAAGCAGAAGTTCCAAATGCAGTTCATGGGCAACCCAATGCTGTGGATGAGCATGGTAACCCAGTTTATCAAGGTGTTGATAATAGTTTTGTTATGCCTTATTTGATTCAGGCAGTACAAGACATTATTGCGAAAGTGGGGCTATAAAATGCCTGAAATGGGTTTTGTTGGGCCTAGTTATGGTGCTCCTTCCATCTATCAAGATGACCAAGAGTGCATTAATTTTCGTCCTGAAATTGACCCATTAAAACAGGCAGGTCAAAGAAGTGTGGTGGCCCTCTATCCAACTCCGGGTCTTACCCCTTTCGCCACTCTAGCCAATGCAGAAGTTAGAGGCTTGCGTACCCTTTCTGGTGGCAAGTACATGGTTGCAGTTGCTGGCTCTTATGTTTACTACATTGACCAAAGTGGCAACTCAACCCAAATAGGGCAACTCCTGACCACAACTGGCAGGGTAGGCATAGCTGACAATGGCCTTCAGGTAATGATTACTGATGGCTCTAATCGCTATTCTTGGTACATTTCCACTACTCAAACAGCAACCTTTAATGGCATTATTTCTGGCAACCAGATCAATGTCACAGGCATTGCATCAGGCTCACTTTATGTAGGCCAAGCCATTACAGGGACTGGAGTTCCTGCTAACACCATCATTACTGCAGTTCCTAATACCTCAAATGGCCTAGGAATTTACACCCTTAACAACTCTGTAACCAATGGAACTGTTACAGGGATTACCCTGACTAATGCAGGTAGTGGCTTTACTAGCCCTCCATCTGTGACGATTGCAAGCCCTAGTTATGGCACGACTGCTACTGTGACTTGGAATTCAATTACAGTTGTATCCTCAACATTGGCTACTGGAGGCTCAGGATACAGCGTAGGAGACGTTTTAACTGCCTTTGGTGGTGCGTATACTACTACAGCTCAAATCAAGGTTCTGACTGTTTCTACAGGTGCTATTGCGACTTATCAGGTCGTGGTCAATGGTGTTTATCAGTCTGCACCAACTTCACCAGTTACTTTTGTGGGTGGTAAAGGTACAGGAGCTACGATTAACCTAGTCTTTGGATTGAACAACGATTACACAATGACCAATAATGGGTCGTTTTACACATCTGCTCCTGTGTTGTCAGCTACTGGTTCAGGCACAGGGGAGACAGGAACTGCTAATTACAGTCCTTTAGGTAATTCTCAATCTTTTACTGCTAATAACTTTACCATTCTGCCAAGCAATGATGGTGCGTTTACAGGTGCTGATGTGGTTGATGTGGTGGACAATTATTTTGTCTATAACAGGCCAAATACTCAGCAATTTGCAACTTCTAACTTGTTGCAGACCTTAACAAATCCTTTGTCTTTCTCTAGCAAAGATGGTGCTCCTGACCAATTGGTGTCACTTGTGGTTGACCATCGTGAGGTGTATTTGTTAGGTGAAGTGAGTTCTGAGGTGTGGGTGGATGTGGGGTCGTTTCCTTTTCCTTTGCAAAGGATACCGGGGACTTCAACGCAGCATGGCATCATTGCCAAGTTCAGCATTTCTCGTGTTGGCAACTCCTTTGCTTACCTCTCAAGAAACCAACGAGGCCAAGGCCAAATCGTAATGATGAATGGCTACGTTCCTACTAGGATCAGTACCCATGCAGTTGAGAATACCCTTGTTAACCAAAAGATTGACGATGCTATTGCATGGACTTATCAGCTAGAAGGCCATGAGTGCTATGTGATTTCCTTTCCTAGCCTAGACTTAACATGGGTTTACGACATCAGCACGACCATGTGGCACAAGTGGCTATGGACTGATAACTACAACAACTACCATAGGCATCGTGGTAACTGTTCTGCTACTTTTGGTGGCTATGTGTACGTTGGTGATTGGCAAAATGGCAACATTTACAAGCTAGACCCCAATAATTACACAGACAATGGTCAGGAAGTCAGAAGGCTTAGACGAGCACCACACTTGGTGACTGACCTTCAGAGGCAGTATTTTGATGAATTACAGATTCAGTTTCAGCCAGCAGTAGGTTTAGCTCCAACAACATCGAGTTCTTCAACAACTGCTGTTGCAGGAATTGCCATTGCTGGACTAGCTGTAGCAGGTACAACTGGTGTTTCTACAAGCTCAACTGCTGGTGTTAACCCACAGGCTATGCTGAGATGGTCATCTGATGGTGGCTCTACATGGTCAAATGAGCATTGGGTATCCATTGGTAAGCAAGGAAAATATAAGAATCGTGCCATCTGGAGGCGATTAGGATGGTCAAGGGATAGGGTTTTTGAGGTCGTGGTGAGTGATCCAGTATTTGCTACGATTGTGTCAAGCAATCTTAAATCTAGCGTAGGGGAGAACTAATGCCTAGTATTTATGGTTCACCACAGAACAATCCTTACCCACAAAGTGAGTTTTTGGATACTGCTTCTAAGAGGCCTACAAGACCTTGGCAGCAGTTTTTCATCAATTTATTAAACTTTAGTGCAACATCAACAACTCCATCCTTACCTAGCCAGCCCAAGGGCTATATGCAGGTTACTGTGAATGGCAAACAATATAAAGTCCCATACTATGACTTACCATAAAGACCTAGAAGGCAAATTCGATGTTGACCCACAGGTTAAGCATCACTTCTCTGATAACCTGTATGCCAAAGAAATGGTCATACCCAAGGGTTATGTTGCAGGGATGCACAAGCACGTTTTCTCTCATTTAAGTATCCTTGCTTCTGGACGTGCGTTAATTAAAACTGACGAATATAATAAAGAAGTAGTAGCACCATATTGTTTGAACATCATTGCTGAGACTCATCATTCGATTGAGGCTCTTGAAGATTGTGTTTGGTTTTGTATTCATTCGACTGATGAAAAAGATGTTTCCAAGGTCGATGAAGTTTTGATTTCTAGGAGTTAATCATGCCTTTAGCATATGTAGTTGATGCAGTTTCAGGTGCTAATCCATTAACTTGGCTTGCTGCAGCTAATATTGGAAGTTCATTGATTGGAGCTAATGCTGCCAAAAGTGCAGCAAACACCCAAGCCAATGCAGCAACTCAAGCACAACAGCAGTTGCAACAAAACTTTCAAAACTTAGCACCTAATTACAATCCTTATTTGCAAACAGGGCAAACAGGACTAAATCAACTTGCGTCTTCTTTGCCTAGCTTAACTCAATCATTTGGGCCACAACAATTAAACCAAAACTTAGCTCCTAACTATGGTTTTCAATTGCAACAAGGCCAAGGTGCTTTGAATGCTGCTAACAATGCAACTGGTGGATTGATTGGTGGTAATGCAATTAAGGGTCTTGAGGATTACACTCAGAACACAGCACAAAATGCTTACCAAAATGCCTTTAACAATTATCAGACACAGCAAGGAAACATCTTTAATAGATTGTCTAGCATAGCAGGGATAGGTCAAAATGCAGTTTCAGGCTTGTCTAATTTGGCTACTGGCAATGCTTCCAACATAGCTAACTTGGGTGTTGGTGCAGCAAACGCAACAGCAGCAGGACAAGTAGGTTCAGCAAATGCAATTAGTGGTGGATTAACTAGTGCAGCACAAAATAACTATTTGGCTACATTATTAAATCCCAATACTTATACTGGTGCTCAAGACATGACAGGTTTCCAAACACCTAACACACCAATTACTTACCCAGTAACAAACACAAGTGGAACTTTAGGTTCTGGAACTTATCCATAAGGAAAAGAAATGACCAGCACAGTAAACGCTAATTTTTCTGACGTAGCCTCTAAAGTTACTCCTGCACAAGGCATGAGTATAGCTGATATGCTTAATATGGCTCGTTCTGCTCAAGCCTATCAACAAGCTCAACAAACTAATCCCTTGGCTTTGAGAGAACAAGAAGCTAGAACAGAACTTGCTGAGAAAACTTTAAAACCACAAATTAGTGCTAAAGAATCTGAAGCTAAACGTTTAGCTTTGGAAGCAGATAAAACTGGTGTTGATGTTAAAAACCATTATGCAAATATAGCTCGTGGTGTTTATGGTGGTCTTCTTACTGACCCTGACTTTCAATCAGGCAACAAAGAGAAGATGATAGAAAAGTTAGAAAAGGCTAAAGGCTTTTTAGAAGACGTAGGAATACCTACGCATGAATCTAAAATGCACGACCAATTGAAAGAATTGGTTTCTAAAGACCCAAAACAAGCCTTTCAAATGATTAAGAATGGTGTACAACAAGCTGGAACAAATGCTGAGCAATTTGGTCAAGTAAATGCTCCTGCTACTTATGTGGATACAGGGCAGATGAAAGTGCCTGTGTATCAGTCTCCTTATCAAGGTGGAGGCCCCGGCAACGTGCCAGTTATTCAAAACCAATTACCTCCAACAACTCCAGTTACCAATGCTCAAGGCCAAGCAGGTTATCTTGGCCCTATGACACCAACTGGTAATCAATTTGTTGCTGCAGGTCTTGGACCAGCTCAAACTGCTGCTTTGACAGCTCCTGTGGAATACTTTACAAAAGACTGGAATCAAACCCAAGAAGAAGCCAAGGGTGCTCAATCTAGGATTGGACTATTGCAAAACATCAATACTTTGGCTGACAAAGCATTTACTGGTGTTGGTGGTGCTCGCAAAGAATTGGCTGCTGGTGTTGCTAATGCAGTTGGAATTCCATTGTATGAAGCAGAAAAAACAGCTACTGACGAATTGGCTAAAAATAGTGCAGTTCTTCAAATGGCTGGTGGCAACACAGATGCTGCTCGAGCTATTGCTGAAGCTATGTCTCCTAACAAAAAGATGAACAGAGAAGCAATTAGAGGTGTTGTTAACCAGTTAATTGGTACAGAAACATTTAAACAACGCAAACAAGATGTGTTGTCTAAATTTATCAATGACCCTGTTAAATATACTCAAATCTCACAACAGATTAACTCTATTGATCCCAAAGTATTCCAAGAAATGTCTCCTGAACAGGTTGCAAATCTTAAAAAAAATATGTCACCAGAACAAAGAGCTAATATGTCAAGGCAGATTCAATTAGCCAAATCTTTAGGGATGATTCAATAATGGGAACACTTGCTGAACAATGGGATTTAGGTTCTTCACCTGACTTGGTTGGCTTAAATCCTAATTTAGCTGATCGTGTACAACAAGCCAAAGATGCTTATAAAAAGCAATTTGGTAAGGATTTGCCCATTACAAGTGGTTTTAGAACTACTGAACAGCAAGCAACATTAGCTAGTAAGCCTAACAAATATCCTGTGGCAAAAGCAGGAACAAGCCTACATGAAACTGGTGATGCCATTGATGTAGATAAAAATGTACCTGATGAATTTTTAAAGCAATTTGGCCTTTATCGTCCCTTAGGTGAAAAAGACCCAGTTCATGTAACCATGATGCCACAACCTAAAAGTGGATCATTGGCTACATTGTGGGATCAAACACCTGTTGAAGAAAAAACACAACCTGAAGCCAAAACAGCTATTGAGCAAGCCTTTGAATTCAAAAAGAAATCAACCAATAAGTTAGCAGGACTGGGTGAAGCTGCTTTAAGTGGTTTAACTGGTCTAGTTGCTCCTGTTGCAGGTGCAGTTGCTGGTATTGGTGGTGCTTTGGCATCAGGCCATTATGGAACACAAGAAGGTGTTAAAGCTGGCGAGCAATTGGGTGGCAAAGTTCAAGAGGCTTTGACATATCAACCAAGAACTGAAGAGGGAAAAGGTTATTTAGAAGCCCTCAATAAGGCTTTAGATGCAGCTCATTTGCCTCCCATAATGCCTGAAGCATTGCATTTAGCTCCTGAAGCTGGCCCTATTGTTGGTGAAGTAGGTAATCTTTATAAAGCAGGGCAAAGACTTAAACAAGAAATCATGCCTGAAATGCAACAACAGTTTGCAGCTAAAGGTGGATTGCAAAGTGCTGGTGCTGCTGCAACAGGCAATAAAGCCATATTAGATGCTGCTATTGCTCATGCTTCTCCTGCTTTAAAAGAAGAATTGTTAACTGTTGACCCTAATAAATACAATCCTGAAGCTCTTAATCGTCATTTAGAGGCAGACTCTTTGCCTATTCCTGTGACGTTAACAGAAGGCCAAGCATTACAAGACCCTAATTTAATTTCCAAAGAGCGTAATGAACGTGGTGTGAAAGAACAATTTGTTGAGCGTTTGAATCAACAAAACAAAGATTTAATGGCTAATGCACAAGCTATTAAAGAACGTTCTGCTCCTGATGTGTTTACAACTGATTATGTTGATGATGCCAGTAACTTGATTGATATTGGTAAAAAAATAAAACAAGAAAACGTTAGCAAGACTCAACAAGCATACAAAGACTTGGAAGCTAAAGCAGGTGGCAAGTTTCCAATTGATGCTCAGTTGTTTGGTAAAAATGCCTTGGGTTCTTTAATGGCTAAAGAAGATATTGATTTCTTGCCAAGCACAATTGGTAAGTTAGTCAAAGAATATGCTTCTGGTGATAAGCAAATGACTTTTGATGGTTTTGAAAACCTTAGAACAAAGATTGCAAATGAAACAAGAAAAGCACAAGCATCAAATGATGGTAACGCTGTTCATGCTTTGAGTTTGGTTAGGCAAGAATTAGAAAACTTGCCAATGAATGAAACCACAAAAGAAGTTAAACAAGCAGCAGACATTGCTCGATCAACTGCAAAAGCAGACTTTGATCTTGAGCGTAACAATGATTTCTATAACAAAATTGTTAATGGCAAAGCAGATACCAAAGATGCTATTCAATCTTTTGTGATTCGTTCCAAAAATGCAGACTTTAAAAACACATTAGATTTATTGTCAAGCGATCCTAAAGCATTACAACATTTGCGTTCAGGTACATTAGACTTTTTAATTAGAGAGTCAACAGATGCTAGTGGCAATTTTTCTGTCGCAAAGTTCAATAAAAATATTGAAAAAATTGATGTTGATGGAAAACTTCAACCTTTGTTTGGTGAAGAAACAGGAACATTAAGAAACCTTGTTAAAACAGGACGCTACATTGAAGCAAGACCAAAAGGTTCTTTTGTCAATGAATCAAATACTTTTGTACAAGGTTTAAAATCTTTGGCTGCTAGTGGTTTAGAAAAGACTGCTAACGTTGGTTTAGGTGCTGGAGTTATACCTGTTGGTTCATTGGCTAGAGAAGCATTACAAAAAAGAAGTGCTACAAAATCAGCTAATGAATCATTAAAAGCTGGTGCTGGAATAAAGAAAAAGGACTAACATGACAGTAAATCTTTCCCCCCTATTTAACGCAGTTGCACAAACAACTACAACAGGATTACCTCTTAATGGTGGTCTGCTTTATACATATCAAGCAGGATCAAGCACACCATTGACAACTTATTCTGATAACTTAGGCACAATTGCTAACACTAACCCAATTACCCTTGGGACTGATGGCAGACCTCAGACTGAAATTTGGTTGCAAGCAGCCTATAACTATAAGTTTGTCTTGACTGATTCATCAGGTAATCAAATTGGTACTTATGACAATGTATCAGGTTTGTCTAGTTACTATGGCCCATCAACTGCAGTTACATCTGTAACAGGCACAAGCCCCATCACAGTTACGTCAGGAACAACACCTAACGTATCTTTGACTGGTGTTATTGGTCGTACAAGTGGTGGTACAGGAGTTTCTAGCCCTCCAGTGTTCTTTATCCATCAATCAACAGCTCAATCCTTTAATACTGCTACAACTTATGTAGTCACATACGATACAGTTGACTTTGATAGCAATAGTTACTGGAATAGCTCAACTCATGCTTATGTGCCACAAATTGCTGGCTACTATCAGGTTAATGTCTCATGTTCGTTTGCAGCTACTACAACTGGTTACCAATGTGGTGTAGGTGTAGCAGTCAACAATACGCTGAAAGACTATAACGTTGCAGCATCATCTGCAGTTGGTACTTCAGGCACAGATGGTACAACTCCTGTTTGCTCAACCATTGTTTATTGCAATGGAACGACTGATTACATTACTGC
>Ga0207957_1000398_pt1 | contig 10117 bp, 10 predicted proteins | sample CryBogCBH27Jun07_FD_184603 | JGI IMG/M metagenome (GOLD analysis project Ga0207957, IMG submission 184603) | Freshwater microbial communities from Crystal Bog, Wisconsin, USA - CBH27Jun07 (SPAdes) | ecosystem: Environmental > Aquatic > Freshwater > Lake | place: Crystal Bog, Wisconsin, USA...
ATTTTGCGTGATCTGCAAGTCGGTAGCGTTTACGATTCCGGTTGTTTGCCAGATTGCTTTGGTAGTGAGGCGATCATTTTCCGCAGGATGCGATCCATTTTGTAACCACGAAGGCGGTGTGCGTAAAGCCATTTACTTGATCTCCTTATACATACGCGTTGTACCAAGTTACAGTTGCGGAAGTCGTACCCGCAAGTGTACCTGTTCCCGATAGATAAAATTGATTTGCGCCCGGTTGCGCCCAGAACCAGTTTGATCCACCCGCTACAAGATTTCGAGCAGTAGATCCGTTGTAGGTGACAAGCCTTTGCCCCAGATCAACGACAAGGGTGTCGGTGTTGGAGTAAGTGCCTTGAATTGTAATGTAATTTCCTTGAGTCGAGTTACCGACAACTGGGTTAGTGACTGGGCCAGTAATGGTGATGATCGGATAAGTATTAGCCCATCCAGCGTTGGTGATAGTTGTTCCAGCCGCGCCACCGCCAAAGGTCAAAGGATAAACGCGAGGATATAAACGACCAAGATAGTTAGTACCGATCAAAGATGCAGACTGTTGCGTGTTGTCGTAGAACTTAGGATCCGGAGCAAAGAAAACCCATTGGCTTGTAATGTATCCGTATGTGTAATCAGGTGTGATGACAGTTTTAGAATCACGAACGCGAGCATTAAAGAATTGGATATTCGAGGATTGTGGCAACTTAAATTGCAGCTGATTGGTTGTGGAAAATGCTGTGTACGAAGCCGTAGGCAGTAGGTTAGATTTCAACAGGTTGTAGTTTGCCTGTGCACTCATTACCGAGTTGGCAGATCCGCCCGAGGTGTAGGTATCGGTTAGGTTTACGGGGATCGTAAAGTGAGTGTTGTCGATTACAGTCAGCGTTTGCGAAGTCTGATTAAACCCAGTTCCCGCAGTTCCAGAAGGGTTGCCAGTAGAAACTACGCCCGTAATAGTCACGATCTGACCAGTATTGAAGCCGTGATATGCCGAGGTCGTATAAGTGATTACGCCCGTTCCAGTAGCGATCGCACCCGTAATCGTGGCAGTTATATTGCTAGAAAGGGTCAGAATCGTCAGCGTAATAGATCTGCCGCCTAAGAAATCACGACCCGAAAACATTCCATCGTTAAAGCCTTGGTTATCGTCTTGGTTACGGATAACTGGCAAGCCTTCAATGCCATCGGCAGATGTAATCTGATATGGAGATCCAGCACCACCAAAGGCAAAGCCATTCCAAGCAAAGCCGTAAGCGTTAAGCGAAGTCAGAGTTGCCATTATTGAGCCACCATAGTTTTGCCACCGCCCGGAATGATTCCTTGAGTTTGACCCAAAGTAATAGCGTTAAGTGTACCCGCCGTGACAGTTGGAAGCGAAGGATCAGTCGTGTAAACATTGTTAGTGATCTGATAATTTGGAACCTGCCCAGTCATCGTTGGGCTAGTGCTTCCAGCCGATGATGCAAAGGTTCCAGTTACTCCGGCAGGAGTCATAACGCTAGCCTCGTAAGTTGAAATGCTTGCAGTCGATCCACCGAGAGCCTGAATCTTTGCGGCAGTCGCATCTAACTTTTGTTGCAACGCATCGAGTTGCTTCATAGCGGCATCTGAGATCGAAGTTGTGGACTTAGTAAAGGCATCATCCGCGGCGTTGAGCGAGTCATTAAGAGTTTGGGTTGCCTTTATCAAGGCGTTATCGCGGGCATCGCTAGCGGCTTGTACGGCCTTATTTAGCGTGTCCTGAGCCTTAGCCATAGAGCTATTAAATGAATCAGTTTCTTTGTTGATCGCATCTTGCATAGCGGCAGAGTTAGCGGCTAGTTGCGTAGTCAAAGTTGTACCGACATCTGCGTATTGCTTAGCCAAAGCCTCAGTCGCAAAGTTAGTGCCATCGTTCATTTGTGCGGCGAGATCATTCAGACCATTTTGCGAAGCGTCTTGAACCTGAGCGTAAAGTGATTTAATCGAATCTTGAGTTGCAGGTGCGGCAGTCAATACAGATTGAGCCAAAGCATCACCCTGCGCTGGACCTTGAGCGATCACTTCGTTGATAAATTGTTGGTTATATCCAGCGGCGGCTAACTTTCCAGCATCTTGTTGCAACTTTGTAATCTGGGTCATTTGATCTTGCAACTGAGATACGAGCGCATCGGCAGTTCCGCCACCCGCCGTAAAGAGTTTGCCAAGATCGATCTTAGTAGCGTTAGCGAACGCATTAGTCATTACATCAATCGAGGATTGAATAATCTTTGCACGATTATCAGCCGCAGTTTGTTGCAACTGAGTAGCCTTATCGGCGTACTGTTGCTGAATATCAAGCAACTTTTGTTCGTGAGCATCCTGCAAGTTCTGGACAGTCGTGTTGTAATTATCTTGAGCCGCTTGCATCGCATCTTGATACTTGGCTTGGATGTCAGCACTATCTTGACCAAATTTATCTTGTGCGGCTTGAATTGCATCGTCGCGGGTTTTAGTAGCCGCATCCATTTTATCTTGACGATCTTTAAGCGCGGCATTCATTTGATCTTCGAGTTTGACTGCATCATCGTTTGCAGTTTTGATCTTTGCATTACGGGCGGCTAAAGCCTTTTCTGCGGCAGTAGCGGCTTTGCTGATATTTCCAGCCGCACCAAGATTGCCATCGACTCCAGCATCGCCTCCTGTGCCAGTTACGCCAGCATTGGCAAGGGTTGTTGCACCGCCCCCGAACATATTGCCGAGGTCGATCTTTTTGTTTTTAAGTTCATCGAGGGATTTGCCCATTCCCTTAATACTGTTAGCAGTCGAATCAAAGAAATGCCCGACATCCTGAGTCGCTCCGTTAATATCTTTGAGGGCGGCTTTAGCCGCACCACCTATGCCCGGCATAAAAGACAAGCCCTCTAGCATAAGTTTCATTGGACCTGTTGCTAGCTTCATAACTGCCGTTACGACATCGCCAAGAATCTGAATGAACTCACCAAAGCCACCTACGCCAGCCTCGGCAACATCGATAATGATATCTCTGAAAGTCTTAAAGTGATTCCACGCATAAACAATTCCAGCGGCTAAAGCGGCAACTGCGACAACGATTAGTCCGATTGGGTTGGCATCCATTACCAGATTCAAAGCGGCTTGTGCTAATTCGGCGGCTTTAAGTGCCATCTCGTACGCACCCCAGATAGCAACTGCGCCACCAATAACGGCAAGAAATACCTCGAATGCAGATTTGTTTGCTTCGATAAATCCAACAAGCGGCTTGAGAATGTCAGAAATAAACTTAAATACAACAGAAGTGACATCAATGAAAATGCTAATTAGTTTTGTCAGGATAGGCATTACAACCGATCCAACCTTGACTGCCACATCATCGAACTTGGCTTTTAAGATTTCCATTTCGCCAGAGAATGTGTGCGTGTAACCAATAGCCTGACCATTGATCTTTTGATTTAACTCGTCCATCGCCTTAGTAATAGCCTGATTCTTAGGCAAGGTCGTATCGAGAGTGATGCCGAATTCCTTAAACGCCTTAGCGTTACCCATCTGAGCTTTTTCCAAAGTACCAGCGGCAGTTGCTAGATCTTCGTGTTTGTAGCGGGCAAGATCAGCCGCCATCGACATTAGGTTTGTTGATTCCTTCACATTTCCTGTGGCGGTGATCAACTTGTTGTAAGCATTCTCAGAATCGGCAACGCTAAAGCCAAGATTGCTCATCTTTTCGGTAGTCGATTGGATGATATCGCGGTTAGCGGCGGTGTTTACCTTAGCGTTATTCATTGAAGTTGCTAAGGATTCAGTAGCGACCTGAGTATCTTGGACTGCTTTTATCGCATCGTGAAGTCCGGTTGTTAAAAGGTTTAGCCCTTGCGTCATCACATTGCCAGCAAATACGCCAAGCATTGTGGTTTTTAGCGATGAAAATTTAGACTCTTGAGCTTTGGCAGTATCGCCAATTTTATTCAGACCAGCGGTTGCCTCTTGAACTGCCGCAGTCAGGTTAGAGAGTTGAACAAGTATTTCAACATTTAATGGTGGGACATCACCTGCCACGGCTATGCTCCCATCGCTCTTGTGATTTCATCACGGATAAACTGCGAAGCCCGACCCGAACTAATTAAATAGTCACGCGCTGGCATCATATAAGGATATTTTACCCCACTACGCCAGTTCGACGAGCCGAGTTCTACTGCACGAGCATATTCAGCACCCGAGGTTGCGCTCGCTATATAAGTGCCAAAACCTTCTCTGCGAGGCGGTAGTCCTTGGATATTTCTAAACAAGTTACCGGTTGCATAGTTTGGACCTTCACCATTTCTCGGACCAATATGCGGGTTGTGACGAAGCCTGTTGTTTTTTTGAATAGGCGGATTCTTTACCCGACTAGCATTTTCTTGAGCGTGAGCGACAAGATCCCTAGTGATCAACTGCGTAGCTCTAAAGCCAGCATTGTCCATCCGCCCTTGCCACGCTTTTAATCCGGCAAAGACTTCATCGCGGTTGTCGCTCAATGCTTCTCCATCTTTTCGATCTTAACTTCTTCGACTGCATCTGCAATCGCTAAAAGCCAATCTGCCCGAGCCGCTGGAAGTTCATCCACCTGATCAGGAGTCCAACCGAACTGATTGGCGAACTTAAAATAAAACCACTCCGTTGTGGGATATTCCAGTTCGTCAGATTTTTCGAAGCCTCGGAGTAAATCCTTTAAGCGTTCGAGTTTTCGGTAGTTACTTTTGGGTCGCTTGCATTCTCCACAGTATTTTTAATGTCTGGGAAAAGTTGTTGCGTTAGATCTTCGGTTTGCTTCATCAAAGCAACATAATCAGGGATAGGCAATTCTTCAATTGAATCTTCCTTTACAGAAGGAATCAAAAGATCGTATGACCAATCCTCAACGATTGTTGCAAGCAAAGCGTTACCAATAGCGATGCCTTTTTCTGCATCTGTTGTCTTATCACCTGCGCGCATAATGCGGTTACGATCACGAACCTTGAGTTCGCTCGCATCCTTAACAGTTACAGTTGCGCCTGATGGAAGTGTAATCTTTTGTGACATTGTGCCTCCTAGTTAGTTGCCTTGCTTGTATCTTAGCAAAATCTAGGCAATAGGGGCGCGGGATCACGGCGAAGGCGAGCACAGATCAACCTGCCGCCCCTATTGCGTTCTAGTTTATTTAAGCAACTGCTCCAGAAACGGCATTCTTAACGACCCACTTGATAGGTGAGTAGCCAGTTGTGCCAGCATCGGTCAAGTTACCCTGCGCGTTGAAATCGACTACAACTTCTACGAAATCCTTTGAGCGTTCGATAACTGCAAGTGTGTATGCACCCTTAGTCATTGTTGCTTGGATCTGAGTTTGAGTTGCGCCCGTTCCAGTTGTCCAGTTAAAGACGAGAGCAGGTTGTGTGTTGGTGAGATAGTTTGTAAGTTGTGTGTCATTTTCCATAAGGAAAGTTGCCTTGCCGGTAACTTCCAAAGCTCCAAGGAAAACTTGATAAGGAGTCTGCACATTTGCTACGCCGTAGATTGGAGTAACAGGGCGTTTCATATCAATGTTGCCCATTGTGTTGTTGGAGATTGTGGTTCCGCCAACGCTTACAGTTCCGTACCATACAGCCGTTGGCAATACAGTCGTAAATGATGGAGTTGGTGTGCTGGTTGTAGCAGACTGCCAGCCTGTTGATTTTGCATCGTATTCGAGCAATCCGTCAGCACTCCACTTGAGAGAGAAGTCTGAGAATTGGTGACCAGCCCAAGAACGCACATTCGCACCATAGAAATCGAGAAGTGTGTACGCGGCAGGTTGTGCATCTGATGCAGTTGTTGTGGTGTTCTTGAGAGCGATGGTGTGAGTGTATGGAGCAGATCCAGTTACAACATCTTCGCCAAGTACGCCAGCGATAGGGTAGAGAATTGTGTCAGCAAATGCTGGTCCACCAAAGTCGAAAGTTGAGTGGATACGACCCTGAATGTAGTTGTAATTCTTAACAAGCGATCCACGCAAGCCCTCATCAAAAAGAGGTGTGTAGATATCTTGTGGCTTGACTGTTGATGCGGTTACAGGAATGTAAGCGACCGGAGTTGTTACTGCGGTTCCCTTAGTGGTTTCTTTAGCGATTCCAATATAACTGCGGTGTGTATTTTGAACTGTCATTTACTCACGCTCCTTGCGTTGTATCAGACGAGGCTGATGGTGTAGTTACTGGTGTTGTTTTCTTTGGTGCAGAAGCGAGAGTGACATCGGCTGAGATAACCTCATCCGCGGACTCAAAAGTGTCACCGGGCTTGACTGTTAGCCCGAGAGTTGGAAACTCGCGCACATCGTCCCCGTTATATTGGTAAGTTGCCATTGTTCTCCCTAAGCCTGAATCATTTGTGTAACATCGAATCGAATCTCTGCAAAAGTTTCCGTAGCTCCGTTATCTGAAGTCATAGGTTCCCCGTACAGACAATCGATCACAGGTTCCGCGCCTTGCCAGACATTCACTTGAGTGGAATCACCAAAGTTGTGACTGGCGCGAAGCGTATTCTTGATGTTGTCGATAAGTGTATCAAAATCCGCCATAGCATCTTCGGCGTTATTTTGTAAAGAGTGGTGAAAGATCTGCAACACGACTTGAAAGTCAACACGCTTCCAACCATTAGTCGCACCACCAATAGCCAAACGAGTTTCGCGCTCGCTTGCAATAAAGATTACGGCGGCGGCTCGACTCATCTGCCCCGCTTGCGCGTTTACTTGATAATTAATGCGCTTAGGAAACGAGGTGAAGATCTGATTGAGCGTGGCGATATTTGCCCCGGTCAGATAGTTGTAAAGAGTAGAGCGTAACTGTACGCGACCCACGCTGGACATTAGCGCATACGCCTAAACGGAGCGAGCAGTTCTTTAGCGAGCGCAATATCGGAACCGATAATGTCTTGAACACTTGGACCACTACTTGCTCGGGTTGTGACTGCCATAGTCAAAGAGTTATCGCCACGAACTTTTAGGAATTCGGTCGTAGTCAAAATCGCCGCTTCCTTAATTGCCTGTGGCATATTTCCAACGGCTACGCCAGATGAGTGCGAGTATTTCAAGGTGGTGGTAATGGCTACTGTATTGGAGCCATAGACATACGAAGGCGATACTACGACCTGCTCAGTATTCTGACCATCGTAAATGGTAATTACAGTTCCCGCAGTCAATCCGATCGGGTCGATCATTGTGAAGGATGCAGAACCCGCAGTCGCAGATGAGATCAAGCCATTACAGAAACCAGCGCAATAGTTGTACGAAGCATAGATCCTAGAGCGTACAGTCGGTGGAAAACCGAAAGAAAGCGGACCTTGTGATGAGTAAGAAAGCCCTAATTGACTCATAGGGTAGATGATCTGGGACTTTTCGAACCAAACCGACTGCAAAGCGCCATCTGTAACAGCGGTCATATTGGTCGGAGTTGCGCCATAAGAAAGCGAGTTGAGAGCCACGACATTGTTGTAATCGGGCGAGATGACCATAAAGCCTTCTTGCGTAATGCGAGTACGGGACTGCTCCTGAAAGTTCTGAGCGATCAAAGGCTGGTTTACATAAATGTCGATCCACGATGAAGCTCTTTGAATGACTGAAGCCAGTTCGGCATCTTGTTGAGCAGATGTTCCGCCAGTAACAAGGTTGTTGTAATCAATCGCAGTAGGAGCATTCTTATACTCAGCGATTGTTAGATACGAACCTGATTGAAACTGCGTTATTGGCGAAACCGCTGATGCCATTTTTAATCTCCGTCTGTTTTAGGTGTAGCCATTTCGTGACCGCAACGCGAACACAACTTAAACCACGATCCGAAGCCACAGTTCTCGCAATTATACCCGCGTTCGTTATCGCCCGTTGTGTGTAAAGCCAAGTTGCCTTCGGTAAAACCTTCCGCCTTTAATGCCGCGATGTCTTTAGGGTTATCAGTTCTATACATTCCATCTCGACCAGCGCGCAAAACTTTTTTGCCAGATTGTCGGTTGATCTCAACCTCTTTGGCGAATCCATCTCTTGGAACTAATCTTGCCATTGTTTGCCTTTCTTAATTTATGAAATAGGGAGAGAGTCCCGAAAGACTCTCCCCCGTTAATCAATTGCCGACTAAGCAGCTGTGATGCCTGAAACGATTCCATTCCAAGCAGGTGCAGAACAGAAGAATGTTCCACGGAAATATGTGGAAAATTCATAGGCGAACTGTGTGACCGGCCATTGGATTCCAAGGTAATCCTGTACAAGGTAGTTAGCCCATACATCTGAGACCTCGGTGTCTGGAATAGGAAGTGTGTATGACAACACAGGAGCAACGCCTTGTGGAAGCCAAGGGTGAACAGTAATGTCAAGTGACTTTCCTGTTGTTTCGTTGACGATTCCGTTAACGACTGAACCAAATGTAACTCCGGTTGCTTCGTCTTGAGAAATCTGTAGGCGGTAGTTAGCGTTTGCTGAACCCTTGATTGCATCAGAGAGTTGCTTACGATCTGAACCATTCATCAAAATCTCATCTGGATCAGCCTTTACTGAGTTGTAAAGGTTAGCGAACACAGTCTGGAACTCAGTTCCTGGGTTTGTGTTTGAGAAGGTTGAGTTGATGTTGTTGTTGTAACCACCATTTGAACCAAGAAGTGTTGGAAGAATTCCGTCATATCCTGTTGCGTAAGCAGAAGTATCTGCTGATGCACGAGAAGCAAGCGCACCTGTTGTGTTGTATGGTGCTTGGTTACCAGTAGCACTTGTTCCGCTTCCACCAAGAGTGAAAGTTAGGCTGGTTGTGCGACCCTGATAGTGAGCGTTAGCAACACCGGTGGTTGTTCCAACATAAATGTTGTAAGCAATCGCGCCTGTGATAGCGGTTGGGATTGTTACTGTGAGTGCTTGGCTTGAAGTTGCTTGTGAAGCAACAGCAGAAACGATTGACTCACCAAAACCTGTTGAAGAGATACCGGCGTCAGCTGTGTAATAGACATAGTAAGTTGCGTTTGGAAGCGCAGTTACTGATCCGCTTGCTGATACTGCAGTAAGTGTTGGAAGTGTTGGAGCAGATCCGCCGTTAAGGGCACCTGAGTAGCCTGAAGCAGTACCACGAGCCATCAACATCATTCTTTCTTCCATTAGCATCGTGGCATAAAGCGTAGATGTTGAAGATAGTTGACGAAGATCCTGATATCCAAGACCAGAGAAGTTAGCATCGAATGAAACGCTATCTGATAGTGAGTATGAGTTGTAAGGCAAGATGATGTCATCTGCGGTGTAACTGATCTTTGAACCACGCTCGAAGTTGATTGAACCAAAAGCGGTAGTTGTAGATTCTGTGATGCCCGGCCAAATCTGACCTTGTCCACCTGTTCCTGTACCGGTATAGCCTGTGATGCGCTTGATGCGGTGGCTTGTGCCTACGCCCTTCTTACGAGGGATTCGGTTACGAAGTGGTGTTGGACGAGGTGTAAGGAGCTTTGCAGGTGCTTCGAGGTCGAAGGCTGCGAAAGATGTTGAGAGTGGAGATGTAAGGCTGATGTCCTTCTGGATCTCCTGTGATGCGATGCGTTGTGAAGCGATCGCGTTGTTCAAACCAGCAAGAGCATCTGGAGCAAGTGACTTAGAAGCCGCTAGTGCCTCAAGTGCGCGTGTTGGATCTTGTGCTGGTGTCAAACCATTTGTGTTAGGTAGTGCAAAGGACTTGTTCAGTTCTCCCTGAAACTCGTCCATACGCTTCGCGGCTTTCTTTGGTGAATCAACATCACCAAAGAGATCGGAAGCCTTAGGTGCTTGTAGCGCCATTAGGTTTTTTCCTTTCGAGTGGGTTTATTCTGCGTCCGGTTGTCCGGCTTTAGAGAGGTATTCCTTCTCTAGCTGCTTGTAACCTTTAGCAAGAATTGGGTCTGAAGTCGCTGATGCCTTGAGGCGATATTCAGCGGCTTTGATAAGTAGTTCGTTTGAATCATTGACATTGACTCGACCAGTCCGCTTTGGACCGCCCGATGCCGCAGCCGATTTTGCAATTACGAGTTCTGATTCAAGAGCCACCGACTTATCTTCAGCTGCCTTTAATGCCGCCTTGTAAGAATCGATCTCAGCCTTGACTGTTTCAGACGCACTCTTTGTTGCTTTCTCGATGATCGAAGTTACAAACTTCTCACCGAG